>JGI24770J26754_10003078_pt1 | contig 11241 bp, 10 predicted proteins | sample LakOneMetagenome_FD_26754 | JGI IMG/M metagenome (IMG submission 26754) | reverse complement strand
TGATCGAACCCGAAACATAATCGCTCTGGATCGGCAGGCGCGGCGTGGCGGCGAGAATGTCTTCGCGCGCCTTGACATTGGTGGCCGTGGCACCGGGCACCTGCCCCGTGGCGGTGGCTTGTCCCGCGGACGGCGTGGTTGTCGTCTGGTGCTGCTGCGCCAGCTTCGCCTGTTTCTCGGCCTGGGGGCCCGCATAGAAATATTGCCAGCCGAAAATGATGGCCATGGAGAGAACGATGGCGAGGATGAAGTTCTTGCTGTCGTAGTTCATGGGCGTCCCTTGTCGGAGGGCACATGTGGCCCGCGGTGCAGCCGCTTCAAGGCGGAAATGAGGTCTTTATGGAGATCGGCGAAGGGCCGTGTGAGTGCTGGCGAACGGCCGATCAGCACATAGTCGAAGCCTGAGCGCGCTTCCGGTTCAAGATGCAGCCGGGCGATCTCGCGCAGACGGCGCTTGATGCGGTTCCTCACCACGGCATTGCCGAGTTTCTTGGTGGCGGTGAAGCCGACGCGGGGGGCCTGTTCATCGGCGCGGTCGCGCGCCTGCACCACCATGCCGGGCATCGCCGCATAAGACGCCTTGGCGGCGGCAACGAAATCCTGCCGGCGCGTGAGGCGCTGCATGTCAGAAGGCGTCCGGCCCTTAGGCCGAGAGGCGCTTGCGGCCCTTGGCGCGGCGGCGGGCGAGAACATTGCGGCCGCCCACCGTGGCCATGCGGGCGCGGAAGCCGTGACGGCGCTTGCGGACGAGTTTCGAGGGCTGGTAGGTGCGCTTCACGTTCAGTCTCCGTATTCTGCTTCAGGCGCCAATGTTTTCAAGAACATAGCCCAGTTATGGGAACCTTCGAGAGGCGCGCCCTGAAAGATTTTATCCGAGGTTTCAGGAATTGGGCCGGGCTTATGCGGGAATTGGCCGGGAAAGTCAACGATCCGCCCGGCAGGAGAGCAGGCACCGGAAATTTGCGCAAAGCCTTTGCAACCGCAAGGGCGGCTTCCCACGTTATAAACTGGTGGGATGGCAATAATCAGCTAAGAACAGCCGGATGGCGGAAGACAGCACGACAGAAAAAGCGCGTTGGCGGCCGGGATTGTTCACCGGCCTGTCGGGCAAGGTGCTGGCCCTGACGGTGGCCTTCGTGATGATCGGCGAATTGCTGATCTTCCTGCCCACCATCGCCAATTACCGCATCCAGTGGCTGAAAGGCCGGATCGCCCAGGCCGAGATCGCGGCCCTTGCCGCCGAAGCCGCACCCGACCGCATCCTCTCCAATGACCTTCGCACCGAAATCCTGAATGGGGCTGGGGTGCGCGTCGTCTCGCTCACCAAGGAAGGCCGCCGCCAGCTGGTGCTCCGGAGCGATGGCGACCAGATGATCGACGCCAGCTATGATCTCCGCAACTCCATGCTGCTGCCCGATATCGCCGATGCCTTCATGGCGATGGTGGCTGAGGAGCCCCGCATCATCAGCATCACCGACAAGCCGCCCAATATGTCGGGCGACCTGATCGAGGTGGCGCTTGACGAGCAGCCGCTGCAGAAGGCGATGTATGGTTTTGCTTTCAACATCCTGATCGTCTCGGTGCTTCTGTCGCTGCTGGTGGCGGGCCTCGTCTTCGCGGTGCTGAACCGCGTGCTGGTCCGCCCGATGAAGCGGCTGACCGACACCATGGTGGCCTTCGGCATGAATCCGGAAGACCCCGCGCGCATCATCCAGCCCTCCAGCCGCCGCGATGAAATCGGCATCGCCGAACATGAGCTGCACGACATGCAGACGGAACTGCTCGCCATGCTGCAGCAGAAGAACCGGCTGGCGGCGCTGGGCCTCGCCGTCTCCAAGGTGAGCCATGATCTGCGCAACATGCTGACCTCGGCGCATCTGATTTCCGACCGCCTCAACATGGTGGAAGACCCGACCGTCAAGCGCTTCGCGCCCAAGCTCATCGACTCCCTCGACCGCGCTATCGACTTTCTCACCCGCACGCTGAAATTCGGCTCGGCGCAGGAAAGCCCGCCCGACCGCCGCCGCCTTCCCCTGCACGATGTCACCGAGGAGGTGGTGGATGGCGCGGTTGTGCAGGCCTCGAGCCGCATCGTGATTTACAACAATGTGCCCTCAAGCCTGATGATCGACGCCGACCGCGAACATTTGATCCGTATCCTGACGAATTTGCTGCGGAACGCCATTCAGGCGCTGGAAGCGATGGAAACCGATGGCGAGGCGGCGAAGGAAGGTGCTGTCACCATCAAGGGCAACCGCTCGGGCTCCGTGGTGACGATCGAGGTGAAGGACAATGGGCCGGGCATCCCTGAGCGCGTGCGGCCCAGATTGTTCGAGGCCTTCCAGAGCGCCGCCAGGCCCGGCGGCACCGGGCTGGGGCTGGCGATTGCCGCCGAACTGGCGCGCGCCCATGGCGGCGACATCATGCTGCAATCAACAGGAAGCGATGGCACCTCTTTCGTGGTGACGGTGCCCGACACGGTGGCCGAACTGCGCGGCGGCCGCCGCGGCGAACGCCGCGCGGAGGCTTGATGCGCAATCTCATCACCGATGTGCCGGGACTTTCTGTCGGTCAGGCGGAGGATGCGGCGGGATTGACGGGCACCACCATCCTCCTCCCCGATGCGGGGGCGATGGTGATGGCCTGTGACATCCGTGGCGGCGCGCCGGGCGGGCGCGAGACGGAGGCGCTGAAGCCTGAGAATCTGGTCGATCAGATGCACGGGCTGGTGCTGACGGGCGGCTCTGTCTTCGGCCTCGATGCCGCATCGGAGCTTGCCGTGCTGCTGGCCCGCAAGGGCGTGGGCTTCAAATTCGGCGATCAGGCCTGGCCCTGCCCCGTGGTGCCCGCCGCCGTGCTGTTCGATCTCATGAACGGCGGCGACAAGGCATGGGGTGATGAGCCGCCCTACCGCAGGCTGGCGCGTGAGGCCTTCGCCCGCATGGGCAAGGACGTGAGGCTCGGCAATGCAGGCGCGGGCATGGGGGCTACGGCGGGGGCGCTCAAGGGTGGCCTCGGCAGCGCATCAGCCACCGTCGAGAGCTTCACGGTGGGGGCCATCGTGGCGGTCAACAGCCTCGGCTCCTGCATCAATCCGCGCACCGGCCTGCCGTGGGCGATAGACCATTCGGAGGATGATGAAATGGGGCCGAGCGCGCCGCTGCCCATCGTTCCGCCTGAAATCCATCGCAGCAAGCTCGACACGCTGATGGCGGCGGCGCGCCCCGGGGCCAACACCACCATCGCGGCGGTGGCGACCGACGCGACGCTCACCAAGGCGGAAGCGAAGCGGCTGGCCATCATGGCGGCGGACGGGTTCGGCATCGCCATCCGCCCCGCCCATACGCCCTTTGACGGTGACAGCGTGTTCGCCATCTCGACCGCCCGGCGTGCGATTGACGGCGACCGGGCGCTGATGCTGGCAAGGCTGGGGGCGGCGGCGGCAACAGCCCTTGCACGCGCCATCGGCCGCGCCATATGGGAGGCTCAGGCCATCGGCTCCCTCAAGAGCTACCGGAGCCTTGCCCAGCGTTAATCAAAAGGCCCCGAACGCCGCTTGACGGCAGGGGCCATTTCAATGTCTATGGCGTGCGCAAACCATGAGGCTTGGCGGCGTTGAGTCCGCCCGCCCGCAACAGGAGAAGACCTACACTTGAGCATACCCCCCAGGAGGCCATCGTTAAGCCGCGGAGCCGCCCCCCCGCAAAAGGAAGAAGGACACAGGATCAACCACCGCATCGACGCGCGCGAAGTGCGCCTCATCGGTGCTGACGGACAGAACATCGGCGTGGTGCCGATCCGCCAGGCGATGATGATGGCCGAGGAGGCCAATCTCGATCTGGTCGAGGTCTCGCCCGACGCCAAGCCGCCGGTCGCCAAGATTCTCGACTACGGCAAGTTCAAGTATCAGGAACAGAAAAAGGCCAACGAGGCCCGCAAGAACCAGAAGGTCATCGAGATCAAGGAGATCAAGATGCGCCCGATGATCGACGATCACGATTATGACGTGAAGATGAAGGCGATCCGGCGGTTCTTCGAGGAAGGCGACAAGGTGAAGATCACCCTGCGCTTCAGAGGCCGCGAAATGGCCCACCAGGAGCTGGGCCAGCAATTGCTGAACAGGGTCAAGGCCGATACGGCGGAAGCCGCCAAGGTCGAATCCGAACCCCGCTTCGAAGGCCGCCAGATCGTCATGGTGCTGGCGCCGAGGTGAAGGGTGGCCTCGGGCCCATGAGGCCACGGCCTTTCATTTGAAAGCGAAGGCGGCAGAGACCCTGCCGCCTTTTTCTTTTGCGCCGGATGCCACCTCTCGTCACTCCCGCGACGGCGGGAGCCCCGCTTTTAAGCGGTGGAACATGCGGTGTAGCAGCGGGATTCCCGCCGCCGCGGGAATGACGGAATTAGGGATCGAGCCCAACCACACGCGGCTTTCAATGCCGGACGGGGCCGCCTGACATCAAGAGGCGCAAGCCCAGCGCCACCATGACGGCGCCGGTGAAGCGCTTTTGCCAGTGGAGAAGGCCCGGCCAGCGGTTAAGCCATTGCCCGACCGTGCCCGACGCCATCGCCACGGAGCCCAGCGAGAGAACACCGGCCAGTTTTTGAATGGTGCCGAGAATGAGAAGCTGCACCCAGACAGGCCCGATGCCGGGGTCGACGAACTGCGGCAGGAAGGCGAACATGAACAGCAGGGATTTGGGGTTGGTCAGGCTGTTGATTGCCCCCTCCCGGACTGCCGACCAGTCCGAGATGCGCGGGACAGCAAGCGGCTTGTCGGGGTCATGCCCGAAGCTGGACCAGATCATTCGCCCGCCGAGATAGATCATATAGGCCGCACCCGCCCATTGCAGGACGGCGAGGCCGGCGGGATAGGCCTTCAGCAGCGAGGCGACGCCCAGCACCAGCAGGCCGACCTGCACGATGCCGGCCACGAAGATCATGCCCGCGACAGACAGGATGGCGATCCTTCGCCCCTGGCCGATGCCGCGCGCGATCACCAGCATCATATCGGGGCCGGGCGTGATTTCGAGCACGGCAAGTGCCGCGAGGAACGTCAGGAAGGTGGACAGGGAGGGCATGGCGGGTACCGGGTAATGTTGCGCCGTGCTATAATCCATTCCGGCCGTGCTGTCTGGCCCTGTTCGAGTGCCGGTTGGCGGATTTCAGGCTGGCGGCCCCCAAAAACCGCCCCCGGCTTGCATTTTCCGCCGGAGTTTGCTTAAACCCCGCCGTTCCAAGCCGCCTGGCCTGTAAAGGGCATGCCATGGCGGCTTCGTTATGCTTTGAAAGGATAAGCCAAAATGCCCAAGATGAAGACCAAGTCCTCGGCCAAAAAGCGGTTCAAGGTAACCGCTTCCGGCAAGCTCAAGGCGGGTCAGGCCGGCAAACGCCATGGCATGATCAAGCGCACCAACAAGCAGATCCGCAACCAGCGCGGCACGATGGTTCTGGCGCCGGGCGACGAACGCCTGGTGAAGATCCACATGCCATACGTTGCCAAGTAACCGGGAGGCTTGAGACATGCCACGTTCAAAGGGCGGCACCGTCGCCCGCAAATCGCACAAGAAGGTCATCAAGGCCGCCAAGGGCTATTTCAGCCGCCGCAAGAACATTTTCCGCGTCGCCGTGCAGGCGGTGGAGAAGGCGGAGCAATATGCCTATCGTGACCGCCGCACCAAGAAGCGCAATTTCCGCGCCCTCTGGATCCAGCGCATCAACGCCGCCACCCGCGAGCAGGGCCTGACCTATGGCCGATTTATCTTCGGGCTCGGCAAGGCCGGAATCGAAGTGGACCGCAAGGTTCTCGCCGATCTCGCCGTGAACGATCCCCAAGGCTTCACCGCTCTCGTCGAGAAGGCGAAGGCCGCCCAGTAAGGGCTGGTATCGTTACACGTTCCGATCTTTCCTGGCCGGGCCGCAACAGGTGTCACAACGCACCTTGCGCCCGGCCTTTTCAATCCCCGAGGACATGATGAGTCTGTCAACGCTCGCGCAGGAGATTCTGGCTGAGGTGGCCTCCGCCGCCGATGAGCCGCAGCTGGAGGCCGTGCGCGTTTCGGCACTGGGCAAGAAGGGCTCGATCTCCGAGCGCATGAAATCGCTGGGCGCCATGAGCCCGGAGGAGCGCAAGGAAGCGGGCGCTGCGCTGAATGTGCTGAAGGACAAGGTGGCCGAGGCCATTTCGGTGCGGAAGACCTATCTGCAGGAGCAGGCGCTGGAACAGCGGCTGGCTTCCGAGAAGATCGACGTGACGCTTCCCGTCCGCCCGCAACAGCAGGGCACGGTTCATCCCGTCAGCCAGGTGTGGGAAGAGGTGGTGCAGATTTTCGGCGACTTGGGTTTCTCGGTGGCGGAAGGCCCGCACATCGAGGACGATTTCCACAACTTCGATGCGCTCAACATTCCGCCCGAGCACCCCGCGCGGCAGGAACACGACACGTTCTTCTTCAACGAGAAGCCGGACGGTTCGCGCATGGTGCTGCGCACCCATACGAGCCCGGTGCAGATTCGCACCATGCTGTCGGAAAAGCCGCCCATCCGCATCATAGCACCCGGGCGGACCTTCCGCAGCGATTCGGACATGACGCATACGCCGATGTTCAACCAGATCGAGGGCCTCGTCATCGACGAGACAACGACGCTCGGAAACCTGAAATGGGTGCTTGCCGAATTCTGCAAGGCCTTCTTCGAGGTGGATGACGTGAAGATGCGCTTCCGCGCCTCGCACTTCCCCTTCACCGAGCCTTCGATGGAAGTCGACATCAACTATGCCCGGGAGGGCGGCAAGCTGATCATCGGCCATGGCGACAAGTGGCTGGAAATCCTGGGCTCCGGCATGGTGCATCCGGCTGTGCTGCAATCGGGCGGCATCGATCCCGGAAAATATCAGGGCTTCGCCTTCGGCATGGGCCTCGACCGCATCGCCATGCTCAAATACGGCATCCCCGATTTGCGCGCCTTCTTCGAGGCCGACCTCCGCTGGCTGAGGCATTACGGATTCCGCGCCCTGCAGGTGCCGACGCTGGTGGGCGGCCTGTCGTGATCATCCTCTCCCGCGCGCGGGAGAGGACTTAGGAGAACATCATGAAATTCACCCTGTCCTGGCTCAAGGATCATCTCGATACCACCGCTTCGCTCGATGAAATCACCGAGGGGCTGGTGGGCGTCGGCCTCGAAGTGGAGGAGGTGTCCGACAGTTCGAAAGCGCTCAGCCCCTTCAAGGTGGGCTACGTCATCGAGGCCGTGAAGCATCCCAATGCCGACAAGCTGAGGCTGTGCCGCGTTGAAACCGAGGGCGGCGAAATCCAGGTGGTGTGCGGTGCGCCCAATGCGCGGACCGGCATCAAGGGCATCATCGCGCTGCCCGGCGCTTTCATTCCCGGCACCAAGATCACGCTTGAGAAAGGCGTGATCCGGGGTTCTGAATCACAAGGCATGCTGTGCTCGGAGCGCGAGCTGCTGATCTCCGATGAGCACAATGGCATCATCGAGGTGGACGGGAAATGGCCCGTGGGCACACCAGCCGTCGTGGCGCTCGGCCTCGATGATCCGATGATCTATGTGAAGGTGACACCGAACCGCCCCGATGCGCTGGGCATTCATGGCATTGCGCGCGATCTGGCGGCCAAGGGGCTGGGCACGCTCAAGCCCTATGACGCCACGCCGGTGAAGGGCGCTTTCGTCTCGCCGATCAAAGTGACGCTCGATTTCGAGGGTAGCAACACGCCATGCCCGCTGTTCGTCGGGCGTTACATCAAAGGCGTGAAGAACGGCCCCTCGCCCGAATGGCTGAAGCGGCGGCTGAAGGCCATTGGCCTCAGGCCCATTTCGGCGCTGGTCGACATCACCAACTATATGACCTTTACTTACAACCGCCCGCTGCATGTCTTCGACGCGGCGAAGGTGAAGGGCAATATCCACGCCCGCATGGCGAAGGAGGGTGAAACCATCCTGGCGCTGGACGGCAAGACCTATACCTTGACCTCCGCCATGACGGTGATCGCCGATGACGCTCATGCCGAAGGCATTGCCGGCATCATGGGCGGCGAGGCCTCGGGCTGCTCGGAAACAACAACCGATGTGTTTCTTGAAGCGGCCTATTTCGATCCGCTGCGCACGGCGGCAACGGGCCGCAAGCTCGGCATCACCTCTGATGCGCGCTACCGCTTCGAGCGCGGCGTCGATCCCGCTTTCACGCAAGTGGGGGCTGAGATTGCGACGCGCATGATCCTCGACCTGTGCGGCGGTGAGGCCTCTGATCTGGTGATCGCCGGCAAGGCGCCCGATATGGCGCGGCGCTTCACGCTGAGGCCGACGCGCGTCAAATCGCTGGGCGGGGTCGATGTTCCGTTGGCGGAGCAAAAGCGCATTCTCGAAGCCCTGGGTTTCGGCGTTACGGAAACGGCGGCGGGGCTTTCCTGCGCCGTGCCGAGCTGGCGTCCCGATGTCAACGGCGAGGCCGATCTCGTGGAAGAGGTCTGCCGCATCGTCGGCCTCGACACGATTCCGGAAGCGCCGATGGAACGGTCCAACCCGGTGGCGCGGCCGGTGCTCAATCCGCTGCAGAAGCGCATGCTGGCGGCAAGGCGCACGCTCGCCGCGCGCGGCTTCAACGAGGCGGTGACCTGGTCGTTCCTGCCGCATTTTCAGGCCGAACTCTTCGGCGGCGGGCAGGACTCCTTGCGTCTCGCCAATCCCATTTCCACGGAACTGAGCGACATGCGGCCCTCGCTGCTGCCCAACCTGATCACGGCGGCGGGGCGCAACATGGCGCGCGGCTTCGGCGATCTGCAATTGTGTGAAGTGGGCCACGCCTATGCGGGCGACCGGCCGCAGGATGAAACGCTGAGGGCCGCCGGTGTTCGCAGAGGTGATGCGGTGGCGCGGAACTGGCTGGGCGGCGCGAGGCCGGTTGATGCCTTCGACGCCAAGGCCGATGCGCTGGCGGTGCTGGAAGCCGCGGGCGCGCCCGTTGCCACGGTGCAAATCATCAGCGGTGCGCCGGCCTGGTATCATCCCGGCCGCTCCGGCACCATCCAGATGGGGCCGAAGAACCAGCTCGCCCATTTCGGCGAGATTCATCCGCGCATTCTGGCGGCGCTCGATGTGAAGGGTCCGTTGGTGGCGTTCGAGGTGGTGCTGAACGCCATTCCCGGCTCCAAGGCCAAGAGCGCCACGCGCGCGGCGCTGAATGCCTCAGGGCTCATGCCGCTGACGCGCGACTTCGCCTTCGTGGCCGATGACGCCGTTGAGGCCGACAAGCTGGTGAAGGCGGCCAAGGGCGCGGACAAGGCGCTGATCAGCGATGCGGCGGTGTTCGACGTGTTCAAGCTCGACGGCGGCAAGACGTCGCTGGCGCTTGAGGTGACGCTCAGCCCCCGCGAGAAAACCTTGACGGATGCCGAGATCGACGCAGTATCGTCAAGGATTGTCGAGATGGTGAAGAAGGCAACCGGCGCAACATTGAGAAGCTAGGGGGAAGTCCATGGCCAAGGCAGTCAAGGCGGACGTCAGCAAAGTCCTTCGTGAACTTGTGGCTCACCGCAAGAAGGGCGCGCCCGCCGACATGCGGCAGGCCTTCGCCAAGGACCCCAAGCGCTTCCAGTCCTTCTCGGCAAGGCTTGACGACCTGCTGCTCGATTATTCGAAATGCGCCGTCAACGCCCGCACCATGAAGCTGCTGGCTGAGCTTGCCAGGGCGGCGCGCGTCGAGGAGATGCGCGATAAAATGTTCTCGGGCGCCATCATCAACACCACCGAGCATCGCGCCGTGCTGCATACGGCACTCCGCAACCGCGCCAACACGCCGGTCTTGGTGGAGGGCAAGAATGTGATGCCCGAGGTGAATGCGGTGCTGGCAGAGATGGCACGCTTTTCTGATGAAGTCCGCGCCAGCGCCATCACCGACATCGTGAACATCGGCATTGGCGGCTCGGACCTGGGGCCCGCCATGACCACGCTGGCGCTTGCCCCCTATCACGATGGCCCGCGCGCGCATTTTGTGTCGAACGTCGACGGCGCGAATATCGCCGACACGATCAAGACGCTCAATCCTGAGACCACGCTGTTCCTGATCGCTTCCAAAACCTTCACCACCATCGAGACGATGACCAACGCCAGAACGGCGCGGGCCTGGATCGCGGAGAAGCTGGGCGAGGAGAATGTGGGCCGCCATTTCGCGGCGATCTCGACGGCCATCGACAAGGTGAAGGCCTTTGGCATTTCCGAAGACCGCATCTTCGGTTTCTGGGACTGGGTGGGCGGGCGCTATTCCATCTGGTCGGCGATCGGCCTGCCGCTGATGATCGCCGTGGGGCCGAAGAACTTCATCCGCTTCCTCGAAGGCGGCTTTGCCATGGACACTCATTTCCGCGAAGCGCCGGTTCTGGAAAACCTGCCGATGCTGATGGGCCTGATCGGCATCTGGCACCGCAATGTCTGCAACTATCCCTCGCGCGCCATCATTCCCTATGACCAGAGGATGCTGCGCTTTCCCGCCTATCTGCAGCAGCTCGACATGGAATCGAACGGCAAACATGTGCGGAAAGACGGCGAGGAGACGAAGCTCGCCACCGGCCCCGTGGTGTGGGGCGAGCCCGGCACCAATGGCCAGCACGCCTTCTTCCAGCTTCTCCATCAGGGCACCAATGTCATTCCGCTGGAGTTTCTGATCGGCGCCGTGCCGCATGAAACGAACATGCCTATTCACCAGACGCTGCTCATGGCCAATTGCGTGGCGCAGTCACAGGCCTTCATGCGCGGACGCACGCTGAAGGAGGCGAAGGCGCAGCTTCTGTCGATGGGCAAGAGCAAGGCGGAAGTTGAACGGCTGGCGCCGCACCGCGTCTTCACCGGCAACCGCCCGACGATGACGCTGGCCTACCGGCAGGTCGATCCCTTCACGCTCGGCCGCCTGATCGCGCTCTATGAGCATCGCGTCTTCACCGAGGGCGTGGTGTGGGACATCAACTCCTTCGACCAGTGGGGCGTGGAGCTGGGCAAGGAACTGGCGACGGCGCTGCAGCCGGTGATCGAGGGAAAGACCGGCACGGAGGGGCTTGATGCCTCGACAGCGGGGCTTGTGCACTATCTGAACGGGCTGCGGTGACGCATCTGAAGTTAGGCGGCGCCCACTCCCAAGTTTCGTCATTCCCGCGCAGGCGGGAAACCCGCTACTTTGTTCCGCAACCTACCAAATAAAGCGGGGCCCCCGCCTGCGCGGGAGTGACGGATTTTGAGTGG
>JGI24770J26754_10003074_pt1 | contig 11246 bp, 11 predicted proteins | sample LakOneMetagenome_FD_26754 | JGI IMG/M metagenome (IMG submission 26754) | reverse complement strand
CGAAGTGCCGTCGTTCGCTCTTCATTGAGGTCGAGCGCAACGATGGGCAGTTCATTGCCGTATCGCGCCAGCGCCCGCGCCCGATCCGGCGTTTCGGCCAGCGCGTGCTGCACGCTGAGCCCCGCGCGGCCGAGCCGGGCGACAAGGTCGCCGGCCAGCCCCACCTCGCCGCCCCAGCCATGCGTACACCCCGTAATGTCGAGAATCAGCCCGTCGGGCGGATCGAGCGCGACCATCGGCGTATAGCGGTCGCAATCATCGGCCACGCGCACGAGCAGCGCCGCATCCGCCGCCGGATCATGGTCGACAGTCATCAACTCCGGCACCCGCGCCCGCGCATCGGCAAGCGCCATGCCGGGGGAAAGCCCTAGCGAGAGCGTCTGTGCATCGAGCGCCACCAGCCGCATCGCCCCGCGCTGCTTTTCGATAAAGGCTTGCGGAGCGGAAGCGTCTCCCCGGGTTTCACGCCGCCATCTGTCGGCGCTGAGCAGCGGGAAGAAGAGCGCGAGATAGCGCCGGTTCCCGGAAAACATGCTCCTCACGATCCCACTCCATGACAAGGCCAAAAGGCGGGATGCCGCCGCGATGGCGGACAAGCTCGACCGCCAGCGCCGCCCGGCCCGGCGCATTGCCCGGAAGGGCAACCGACGGTGCCGCTGCAACGGACCAGCGCGTAGCGGCAGCGCTGGCAAAGGAGGCTGCCCTGTCACGCAGGATGAAAGCTGCCACGCCCGATCTTTCCGCTGCCAGGACCAGCCTCCGGCTCGCCGTCAGGTCGAGCTTCTTCGCTTCCCCCCAAGGCTCGATCACGACTGCGCCGACACCCGCGCATCGCAGGATATCGGCCCCGGCGCGCAAGGCAGACAGTGTGTCCGATGCCGTAACAAGAGTGATCCGGTCCGGATCGATCCCGAGTTCGACGATGCCCGATGCATAAAGCCGGCCATGCCGGCGCGCGCCCTTGTCCTCCCGAACCCAGAAAACAGGGCCGGGGCCGCCGGCGCGAACGGCCAGCATCAGTGCAAAGCCGCTGGCTGTGGCATGATCTTCGGCTTCTGCCGCGCATAATTCATGAAGCGCACCACGCGCCAGCCCTCCCCCGAGCCGTGCATCGACGGCATCGCACCCGAAGGGGAAAAGGCGCAGCCTGCCGCGCGGACGCTCCAGGCGTTCGAGACGGCGCTTCAACCGCGCGAGCGAGATGGGCGAATCGAGCATAATGTTCCTATTTTGTTCTAGAAACACCTTTCGCCGAGTCGAGTCAAGCCGTGGCAAGCGCCACGGTCGAACCGATTAAACTGTACCGGGCGTTACTTGGAAAAGCTGCGCGGCGCCGGCGCGATCACCGCAAAACCCGTCGGGTTGATCTGCTGCACTTCGAGCATGCGGTCGGCAATCCCGTCCCGGCCGAAGCGGAACGCGCCGTCGATTCCCGAAAATCCGCCTTCGTCGGTAAGCTGGCCGATCGGGAAAGGTGTTCCCACTCGCCAGCCGCCCGCGATCTTGTTGGCGAGAAGGACGGCATCATAGCCAAGGCTGGCTAGACGGTACGGTCCCTTGCCAAAACGGGCTCGATATTTGATCGAGAGCTGGTTGTAATAGGAATCGGAGACGCTTGCGAACCACGCGCCTTGCATCGCCGGGCTGTTTGCAAGCGATCCTTCAGTGTTCCAAAGCTCGGTGCCGAGTACCTTCGCCGTCGCCCCGCCGCTCCGCCGGATGGCAGGGACAATCTGGAGCGCGATGCGGCCCGAATCGGCGATCAGGATCGCATCATATTGCCCGTTCAGCGCCAGCTTGGTCACGGCTGCGCTGATCGAGCTGGCAGATCGGTCGAAATTCTGCATCGCAATCAGCTTGCCCCCGCTTGCCTCCACGGCGCGGATCATCGCCTGCGAAGCGCGCTGGCCATAAGTGCCGTTGGGAACGAGCCCGGCAAAGGTCACCAGCCCGCGCGACCGCGCATAACGCACGACCCTGTCGACCGACTGGGTCGGGACGAAACCCATCACATAGGTGCCGTTGCCCGCAACCGACGTATCGTTCGAGAAGCTGATGAGCGGAATTTTCGCGGCCCGGCCGATCGGCGCCACGGCCTTCACATCCTCTGCCAGCAATGGCCCGAGAATCAACTTGTTCCCGTCCGCAACCGCCTTTTGCGCAGCCGCTGCGGCGCCCGTCGCGGTATCATAGGTCGTCACCCGGATATTCTGCCCGCCCGTATCGAGCACCGCCATGTTGGCCGCGTTGGCGATCGATTCGCCGACCCCGGCATTGGTGCCGGTGAGCGGAACCAGCAGCGCAATGCGGTGGCGCGTCGCATCGGTCGGCAGCTGTCCGCTGACCGGACCTTCTTCCGGCGGTTTTTCGATCGGCTTGGGCGGATGCTTCGGCACCACCTGGCATGCGGCGAGCAGAGCCGAAACCCCAAGGATCAGCCAACGTCCTATACTCATTGCCCGACCCTTGTGTTGCCCTAGGGCCTGTGCCTCTGCCATATCCCGAATCCTGATGACTGTAACGCTTGAACCCGGACTCTATATCGTTGCGACGCCAATCGGCAATCTTTCCGATCTTTCTTTGCGCGCCGCCGACATTTTAAGGCGGGCCGATGTGATCGCCGTTGAGGACAGCCGGGTGACGGGCAAGCTGCTCAACCATCTTGGCATCAAGCGGCCGATGACGCCCTATCACGATCATGTTGCCGAAAGTGTGCGCCCCGCGCTCGTCGCAAGGATGGCGAATGAGGCGATTGCCCTGGTTTCGGACGCCGGGACCCCGCTCATTTCCGATCCGGGGTTCAAGCTGGTGCGCGACGCGCGGGCGGCGGGCCATGCCGTCACCACCATCCCCGGGCCTTGTGCCGCGATTGCGGCCCTGACGCTTGCTGGTCTGCCCACCGACCGCTTCCTCTTCGCCGGGTTCCTGCCCGTAAAGGAAAAGGCCCGCGCCGAAGCCATCGCCGAAATCGCCGCCGTTCGCGCAACGCTGGTTTTCTATGAATCGGGACCGAGGCTCGCTGCGACGCTGTCCGCACTCGCCGCGCAGCTGGGGGACCGCGAGGCAGCGGTCGCGCGCGAGATCAGCAAGATGTTCGAGGAATGCGTAACAGGCACCCTGTCGGCACTTGCGCAGCGCTATACCGACGCGCCGCCCAAGGGAGAAATCGTCATCATTGTCGGCCCACCGGTCCCGGCCGAGGCGATTGCCGATACGGACACGATCGATGCTGCGCTGCGCGACGCCCTGTCCCGCCTGCCCCCGGCAAAAGCTGTCGGAGAGGTCTCAAAGGCGCTGAAGGCGGACCGGCAGGCGCTCTATGCCCGCGCCATGACGCTGCTGGGCAAATGAAGCGGCAGGAGGCCGAACGTTTCGGCCGCTGGGGCGAAAGGCGCGCGGCGTGGTGGCTGCGCCTCCAGGGTTGGCGAATCCTTGACCAGCGCGTCAGGCAACGGGCAGGCGAGATAGACCTGATCGCGCGACGCGGCCGGACCACGGCCTTTGTCGAAGTGAAGACGCGAACCACGGCTGCCGCGCTCGACCTGGCAATAGACGAATACCGGCTGCGCAGGGTCGCGGCTGCCGTCAATGCGGTCTCGCACCGTTATGCGCGCGAGGGCGATGACATCAGAATCGACATAATCCTGATCGCGCCCCGAAGCTGGCCCCGCCATCTCGTCAATGTCTGGCACGGATAGGAGGAAGTGTCAGGCGGCTCTTCGTGCGGATGGGCGCGCGGAAGCCTGCGGAATCTGGCCCTGCGCGGACTTTCCACCGGATTTGATGATGTAAAGCGCCGCATCGNCCGCATCGAGCAGCCCAGCGGCCGTATTCGCAACCGTCGGGAAGCGGGCAGTGCCGATGCTTGCGGAAACGAAAACCTGGTGACCCTCGATCTGATAAGGCTCTGCCAGCACTCGCCCGAGAACGGCGATCCGCTCCTCGATCACGATGCCGCCCTTTGATTCACCGAAAATGATGGCGAACTCGTCGCCCCCGATGCGCGCGACATGATCCCCTGGCCCGCAAGCCGCCTGCAAGCGGTTCGCCAGCATGACCAGAACCCCGTCTCCCGCGGCATGGCCGAACCGGTCGTTGACGGGCTTGAAGCCATCAAGGTCAAGCATCGCAATTGCGAACTCCCCGCTTGCGCAACGGGCGATGCGCTCATCGAGCATCCGGGCAAAGGCCCGGCGATTGTGCAGGCCGGTGAGCGCATCGGTATTGGCTTGCGCCTCCAACTCGGTCTGGAGCATGAGATTGCGGACCATTTCCCCAAACTGGCTGACGATCAACCGGCTCTGAAAGATCGAAACGGCAATGACGCAGGCCGCCAGCGCGATCAACCGCACATCGCCCGAGAGGAACATGACAAGCGAAGTCGGAGCAAGTCCGACGACGAGAGACAGTATCGCAGCGCTCGGCAGGCTCGCCAGGCTGCTTGCGCAGGCAGAGGCGGCCAGGAAGATGAAGATGATCACCAGCGCGCGACTCGATTCCTCCGTCACAAGGAAGCTCGAGGCCGCCCAGATGCTGCAGACCGCCATAAGGGCAAGGCTCAGAAGATTGACTCGTCGCAGATAGGATCGCGCGAGCGCGCCGTCGATCGCAAGACCACGACGCCGGATCCAGGTGACGTAGCGCACCGCGCTCGCAACCAGCATCATTCCGGGCGCGGCAAATTTGAGGATCACGGGAAAATCGCCCTGCGCGGCAAGGCCTGCTCCAACGGAAATCATGGCAAGGACAATGTAGAGTATCGGAATCCGCTGGCGAAGCCTGTCAAACTGAATGATCGAAAGCTGGTCGCGCAACGCTTCCGGCATGGCAGGCGCTCCTGCCAGTTCGGCCCATCCCGATTTCAGCGATGTGGAGGCGCGCGTCATCCGTGCGGTTCTGATTCCCGTTTTCAATCGGGAAGTCCTAGGGGAACATGGTAAAATTCGGGTAAAGAGCCCAATTCCCGGCTTGCCGGGATGACAATCGCTCCACCGGGCCTTAGAGCGCGGCGCATGACGCTGAAAATCGCATACCAGATGGATCCGCTGGCGGGCCTCAACATCGCCGGCGATTCGACCTTTGCGCTGATGCTTGCGGCGCAAGCCCGCGGATATCGCAGCTACCAATATGCGGCCGAGGCCCTGAACTATGCCGATGGCCGGGTCTGGGCAAAGGCTTATCCGGTCGAAATGGTCCAGCGCGTCAAGGGCGACCATTTCAGGTTGGGCGATCCGATTTCGCTCGACCTGGGAACCGAAGCCGACGTCGTTCTGATGCGGCAGGACCCGCCCTTCGATCTGGGCTATATCACGGCAACACACCTACTCGAGCGCATCCAGCCGCATACGCTGGTGGTCAACGATCCGGTGAGCGTACGCAACGCGCCCGAAAAAGTCTTCGTCCTCGACTATGCCCAGTTCATGCCGCCGACGCTTGTCACGCGCTCGTTCGAGGAAGTTCGCGCCTTCCAGGGGCAGCACGGCGAAATCGTGATCAAGCCGCTCCACGGCAATGCGGGCTCGGCTGTCATCCATATCGGTGCGGACGGCAAGAATCTCGCGGCGCTCTCCGAACTGTTCGGGCAGGTCTGGCGCGAGCCGTTCATGGCTCAGGCTTTCCTTCGCGAAGTCTCGGGCGGGGACAAGCGGATCGTGCTGGTCGACGGGGTTGTCGCCGGTGCCATCAACCGCATTCCCGGCGAAGGTGAGATTCGCTCCAACTTGGCGGCAGGCGGCCATGCCGAGCCGACCCAATTGACTGCGGGCGAGCAGGCGATTTGCGACGCGCTTGGCCCCGAGCTCAAGGCGCGCGGCCTGGTCTTTGTCGGGATCGATGTGATCGGCGGCAAATGGCTGACCGAAATCAACGTCACCTCGCCGACCGGCGTGGTGGCGATGGACAATTTCAACGGAACAGACACCCCGGGCATGATCTGGGATGCCATCGAGGCCAGACTCGCAAGCCGATGAGCGAGTGGATCATCCACCTGATCGATCGAACGGGCTATCTGGGCGTCGGCTTCCTGATGTTCCTCGAAACCGTCTTTCCGCCGATCCCGTCCGAAGTGATCATGCCGGTGGCCGGACTTGCGGCAGCACGCGGCAAGATGGATATTTTCGGCGTCATCGCCAGCGGCACGGTGGGGGCGATGCTGGGCAATTATTTCTGGTACCTGGTCGCGCGCGTCATCGGGATCGAGCGCTTCAAGCCGCTCATCGAGAAATATGGCCGCTGGCTGACGTTCGACTGGGCGGAAATTGCCAAGGCCGAAAAGCTTTTCGGCCGGCAGGGCTGGGCAATCGTCTTTTTCGGCCGGATGCTCCCGACTCTGCGCTCACTCATCTCAATTCCCGCCGGGCTGCTCCATATGCGGTTGTCGACCTTCGTGATCTGGTCGACGATCGGGACAGCGGGGTGGACAGCGCTGCTCGGCCTTTCGGGCTGGGTGCTCGGGCAGAAGTTCGGCACGGTCGAAACGGTCGTCGGACCGCTATCGACCGCGGTCCTGGTTGTGATCGCAATCGGCTATGTCTGGCGGCTGATCCGCTGGAAGCGCGTCTGACGGGCTATTTGCCCCGCATCGTCTCTAGCGCGTGACGACCGAAACTGGCGATCAATTCCCCGACTTCGCGGACATGCGCCGCCGAACGCGTGCTTTGCTCCTTCACGAATTCGCCCTGCGCCTTGATGACCTCCTGGACCGACTTGGCATTGGCGACCTTGCGCAGCGTGGCAAAGGCTTCCCTGGCATTGGTTTCGGCGTGATCGATCACTTTGGCGTTGATCGCGGCCGTGTTCGCCATCGCCTGCGCCGCACCTTCGCGAATGGCCTTGCCGGCCTTCTGTATCGGTTCGGCAACGCGTTCGGCTGTACTCTTCGCTTTTTTCGGCTTTGCAGCCTTCGCGGCGGGTTTCTTGGCCATCATGCATTCTCCTTCTTGCGCGCGCGCGCCGTGGCGACTGTCTTGGGTTTGGCCGCGACGGGCCGGGCTTTTTTGGCAGGTGCCACGGTTTTTGCAACCTTGGCCGGCTTTCTCGCGCGCGGCGTTGCCGCCTTGGCCGGAGCCGGTTTGGCCTTGGGTTTCGCGCCGCCAAGCGCCGCAGCGCGCAATTCCTCGAACGATTTGCGCAGCGCGGCAGCATAATTGGCGGGGTCGGGCATCATATCCCGATCGCTGGTAAAGCTGATCGCGATGTCATCGCCATAGGAGTAGATCGCGTTGATCAGCCCCATCCCGTCAAAGACCGGGCCGGTCCCCATCATCTTCAGCATTTTGGCACCGGCAAAATAGAGCGGAACGCGGCTGCCCGGAACATTGGTCGCAACGCAGTTGAAGACCGGCGCATGAGCGTTCGCCACACCCAGTCGGGTATAGAGTCGCGCGCCCAGCCCTGCGAGGCCCGAGGGGATCAGCTGGCTGTAATCGGTCAACGTCCGCGCCCCGACCGCGTTGGTCATGGCCTTGGAATTCTTGGCCTCGCCGTGGATATAGGCGAGCCGCGCGACGGGATCGGCGATATGCGTGCCGAGATTGACGACCATCGCCGAAACGAGATTGCCGAGCGCTGATTTCTCGCCTTCGGCACGGACCGAAATGGGGGCCATGGCCGAAAGGCTTTCCTTGGGCAGCGCGTCATGAGCCTTGAGGTAATGGCGCAGCCCGCCGCCGATGATCGTCAGGATCGCATCGTTCACCGTCGCGCCGGGCAGGCTTTCCTTGATCGCGCGGACATCGGCCAGCGGGAACGGCACGCCATCCCAGACGCGGTGGGCGGAAACCTTGCCATTGAAGATGGTTTTCGGCGCCATCCGCGCACCCTTGAGCGACACATCACCACCCGCCACTTCGCGGGTCAGGCGAGCGATGCCCGGCACGGTCTTGGCAAAGGTTTCGGCAAAGCGCAGCGGCTGGCGGATCGAATTGATCCAGGACCGGAACAGCAATTCGCCCACCGGCGGCGCGGTTTCGGGCTTCCAGTCATTGGCCGCGGCCTTTTTGGCCGGGACCGCTTCGAGATCATGAACGGCGGCTGACATCTCGACCCCCGACATGCCGTCGATAGCGGCATGATGAACCTTGCAGACCAGCGCGAAACAGCCCTTGGGCAGTCCTTCGATATTGTCGAGCCCTTCGACCACCCAGAATTCCCACAAAGGCTTGGACAGGTCGAGCGGCCGCGCATGGAGGCGCGCAACCTGGATACACAATTGCCGCCAATCGCCGGGCGCGGGCAGCGCGATGTGGCGGACATGATATTCGAGATCGAAATCCTTGTCCTCGATCCAGTAGGGATGATCGAGGTCGAACGGCACCCGGACGAGTTTCTGGCGGAAGCTGCGCGCGCCGCTAAGGCGGCTTTCGATATGCGCGAGTATTTCCTTGAAGCGGACCTTGCCGCCCGGCGCCGTCGACGGATCGTAGATTCCGACCGAGCCGATATGCATCGGCGTGTTTGCGGTTTCCAGATAGACGAAACTTGCATCCTGCCCGCTCAGTTGCTCCATGCCTTCCTCTCCTTCGCTGGCGTGTTTGCCGCCTTTTCGCGCAGGCTATCAGGCTTCGTGGCGAGAGGCGAGTCCGGACGACGAAGTTGCAAATTCGACAGGCGCGGATTGCGCAGCTAAAAGCATCTCCATGTCAGACCGACCCGAAACGCCGTTGCTCGATACCGTCGATGATCCGGCCGACCTCCGAACGCTGAAGCCAGAACAGCTCCGCCAGCTGGCGGATGAATTGCGCGCCGAGATGATCAGCGCGGTCTCGGTCACCGGCGGGCATCTGGGGGCCGGGCTTGGCGTGGTCGAACTGACGACCGCGATCCATTATGTCTTCAACACGCCCGAGGACAGGCTGGTCTGGGATGTCGGGCACCAATGCTATCCGCACAAGATCCTGACCGGGCGGCGTGACCGCATCCGCACGCTCCGCGCCGGAGGTGGGCTTTCGGGCTTCACCAAGCGCAGCGAAAGCGAATATGATCCGTTCGGCGCTGCGCATTCCTCCACGTCGATTTCAGCCGCGCTCGGCTTTGCCATTGCCAACAAGCTGGCCGACAAGCCGGGTCGTGGGATTGCCGTGATCGGCGACGGCGCGATGTCCGCCGGCATGGCTTATGAAGCGATGAACAACGCCCATGCCGCCGGAAACCGGCTGGTCGTCATCCTCAACGACAATGACATGTCGATCGCGCCGCCGGTCGGCGGGCTTTCGGCCTATCTGGCGCGGATCGTTTCCTCGCGGCCCTTCCTCGAGCTGCGCGACCTTGCCAAGCGGATTTCGCGCAGGCTGCCCGAACCGCTCCATATCGCGGCCCGCAAGACGGACGAATTTGCCCGTGGCCTCGCGATGGGCGGCACCCTGTTCGAGGAGCTGGGCTTCTACTATGTCGGCCCGATCGACGGACACAATCTCGAGCATCTGATCCCCGTTCTGGAAAATGTTCGCGACGCCGCCGAAGGGCCATGCCTCATCCATGTCGTCACCGAAAAGGGTCATGGATATGGCCCGGCCGAAGCGGCGGAGGACAAGTATCACGGCGTCCAGAAGTTCGACGTGGTGACGGGGGAACAGGCCAAATCGCCTGCCGGTCCGCCAAGCTATACCGGCGTCTTTGCGCAGGCGCTGATTGCCGAGGCGAAACGCGACGAAAAGATCGTGGCGATCACTGCGGCCATGCCGTCGGGTACGGGGCTCGACAAGTTCCAGCAGGCATTCCCGGACCGGACCTTCGATGTGGGCATTGCCGAGCAGCATGCCGTGACCTTCGCGGCCGGGCTTGCCGCACAGGGTATGCGGCCCTTTGCAACCATCTATTCGACCTTCCTCCAGCGTGCCTATGATCAGGTGGTTCATGACGTCGCGATCCAGAACCTGCCCGTCCGCTTCGCGATCGACCGGGCCGGGCTGGTCGGCGCCGATGGGAGCACGCATGCCGGCAGCTTCGATGTCACTTATCTGTGCACCCTCCCCAATTTCGTCGTGATGGCCGCCGCTGACGAGGCGGAACTGGTTCATATGGTCCACACCTGTGCTTGCCACGATACAGGCCCGATCGCGGTACGCTATCCGCGCGGCAATGGCACTGGTGTCCCGCTGCCTGTGACGCCCGAACGGCTCGAAATCGGCAAGGGCCGGATTGTCCGGCACGGCAAGAAGGTGGCNATCCTCTCACTTGGCACCCGGCTCGAGGAAGCGCTGAAGGCTGCTGACCTGCTCGAAGCCAAGGGGCTCAGCACCACCGTTGCCGACCTTCGCTTTGCCAAGCCGCTCGACAGCGAACTGATCCGCAAGCTGCTCACGACGCACGAGGTCGCCGTGACGGTGGAGGAAGGCAGCATTGGCGGCCTCGGCGCGCATGTCCTGACGCTGGCGAGCGATGAGGGGCTGATCGATGGCGGCCTGAAACTCAGGACAATGCGCCTTCCCGACGTGTTTCAGGAACAGGATTCGCCGATGAAGCAGTATGACGAAGCGGGCCTGAACGCGCCGCAGATCGTCGATACGGTCCTCAAGGCCCTCAGGATGAATTCGGTGGGCGTGGTCGAGGAAGCGCGAGCCTGATCACCCCACAGGAATGATCGTGGCCGTCGCGACCGCGGCGAGCACCGGATCATCGGTCTCGTTCTCCGACCAGACTTCGGCACGCACCACCGCCTGCCGCTTGCCCGCCTTCACGACATTGCCGCGCGCGCGCAAATGGCTCCCTTTCGCGGGGCTGAGAAAATTGAGCGTGTAACTGCCGGTCACGACATCGCCGATCACCGAACAGGCCGCCCAGGCACAGGCATTGTCCGCCATGACACCGACGATTGCACCGTGGGCAAAGCCGTGATGTTGCGTCATGTCTGGCCGCATCTTGAGCAGAAGTTCGGATTCGCCGTCGAAGCAGCGGATCGGCTCGATCCCGAGGAAATTGGTGAAGCCCGAGCCCTTCACAGCCACCTGCCTCATATAGCGCAACGCTTCGTCGTTCGAGCCGAACCTGCGGGGACGTAAGCTTGTCATTGCCATTGCTCCATAAGTCTGTAAAACAGACTTAATACCGCATATCCTGTTCGACGCAAGTCCGTTAGGAGGGAATGGCCATGCGCAGCTTTGCCGCTTCTCGTTCGCCCTGCCCGATCGGCCGCGCGTCGCGCATCCTGGGCGACCGCTGGGCGCTGCTCATTCTGCGTGAGGCCTTCCTTGGCGTTGACCGGTTCGACGATTTTCTCGACCGTCTTCCCATCTCGCGCGCCGTCCTGA
>JGI24770J26754_10003072_pt1 | contig 11250 bp, 9 predicted proteins | sample LakOneMetagenome_FD_26754 | JGI IMG/M metagenome (IMG submission 26754) | reverse complement strand
GTCAGTTCTTCCAGCTTTATAGAATGGTTGGGGTATTTATCTTCTTCATTTAAAATAGCGGGACTGTCGCAGATCTGGCGCAGCTTCATCAGGCCCTGCAAAATGGTAAGCTGGCTTTTGTTGATGCCCTGCTGGTCAATCTCGCCCAGGATTTTACTGCGGTAGGTATCGCGGTACATTTCATAAATATCCCGCTGCTCTTTTTCCATTTCGCAAAACAGGATGGTTTCTGTTTTTTCCGGAAGGTCTTTAGCCACCTGCTCTTTGGTGCGCCGCAGGATAAAGGGGTATAATAATTTGCGCAGGTGGTCTTTTTGTTCGGGTTCGCCAAATTTATCAATGGGGGTGGCAAATTCATTACGGAAGAATTCCATGCTGCCGAGCAGGCCGGGGTTTAAGAAATTCATCTGCGCAAAAATGTCAAAGGTATTATTCTGCAATGGCGTACCGCTCATGCACAGCCTGTTTTTGGCCTCCAGCAGGCAGGCGGCCTTGGTAACTTTTGATGCCGGGTTCTTAATAGCCTGGCTTTCGTCAAGCACTATATAATCAAACTTTATTTTCAGGAGTATTTGTATATCGCTGCGCAAAGTGCCGTACGTGGTGATGATGATATTGTGCTGCTGCAGTTCNTCTGCGCTGCGGCTGCGCAGGCTGCCATGGTGTATATGCCAGCTTAACGAGGGCGTAAATTTTTCCACCTCGTTCTTCCAGTTATAAATAAGCGTGGTGGGGCAAATTACAATGGCTTTTAAATTGCCTGTTATTTCTTTGTAATGCTGCAGCATAGTAAGTGCCTGGATGGTTTTACCCAGACCCATATCATCTGCCAGTATACCACCCCAGCTTACATCGTTTAAATAACTCAGCCACTGAAAGCCTGCAGTTTGGTAAGGCCGTAAAATGGAATGCAGGTTTCCGGGAGGCAGTATTTCTGGGATATTTTTAAACTCCCGCAGCCTTTCAAATTTTTCATCCAGTTCAAAACTTAGTTCCGTTTCATTACGGTTTTCGTACAGCTCATCAATAACACTCATGTGGTATTTGGATAAGCGGAGTTTGTTACTGTGGTCGTCTCCCACTTTAAACAGCAGGGAGTAACGTTTCAGCCACTCATCGGGCAATATGCCCAGCGTACCATCGCCCAGCTGCACAAATGACTGTTTATTGTTAAGCGCTTTTTTAATATCATCAATTCCCACGCGCTGTGCGCCAAATTCTATTTCCACTTTGGCATCAAACCAGTCCAGCCCGCTGCTTACATGTATATGGGTATTGGGCCTGGCGGTGTTAAAACGGAAATTTTTCAGTGCTTCAAAACCATACACCGGTACTTTTATTTCCTTCATGGCGTCCACAAATAAAAAGAACCAGTTGTTCCGCAGCACATCTGCACCTTTAAGCACCAGGTTATTGCTGCCCTGGGGCCTTACAAACAGGGAGTGTAAATTTTCCAGCTTGCTGATAAAATCTTCTTCGGCGTCTTTATTGCGGTGAACGATTAAAATTTTATCTCCCTCCGGAATAGTGATCGTTTCCTTATCGTTGGCTTTAGTTTCATAACCCTGGTAGGTAAATATGGGTTGAAAAACGAGGTAGTCGCCTTTTTCCTGCAGTTGTAATTTTATTTCGGGTTCGCCGCTTTTTACCTCCTTAATTAAATTCTTATCAAACTCCACATGGTATTCCTTGGTAAGAGGCATTATTTCCTTATGCATTTTTTCTGCCCAGTTTTCTTTAGACAGCTGGCGGTTGCCCTCTTTAAAAAATTTCTCTGCCTGCAAAACATCTTCGGGTTTTTGCCACAGGTATACCACTTCATCATGCAAAAAAAACATGCTGCTGCTGCATTCGTTTGCTGTGAGCGGCACCAGTTCGCCCTGCAGTTTTACAGTGCACAATATTTCGAAATGCCCGTTTTTCGCCATTACTTTAAATGACGGTGTAATAAACTGGCTGCTGAGTGTGATGCCTTTAAGCTGGTCGGTTTTAAATGTCTTTTTTTCAGGCAGGTAAAATATAAAATGGTTGCCCGACTGCTCTTCAAATATTTTTTTTAGCTTGGGCTGCAGGTATTCTGCAATAAGGCTTTTGGTTTCTTCGGGCAGTTCATCACCTTCGGTATGAATGATATTTTCCCAGATGCCACTGAAGGGTGAATTACGGTCGAGGTACTTATTAATTTCTGTTGCCTGCAGTTTGCGCACCTGCTGCAGCAATTGTTTATCCTCTTCGCCAAAAAGTTCTGTATTTACAAATTTGGCCAGGTCTAATTTTTCTACTTTACTGCTGTATTTTTTATTTTCCNCATCGGCATCACCCTGTATGGCATCAACAGTAAAATAAGGGTAGGCGGGGGCATTGCAATTAAAAACAAGGCCCAGTTTTTTTTCAGCCTGTTCCGTAACTGCCACTTCGGGTTCTGGTTTTTCAGCAGCCATTCCTGCAGTTACGGGTTCTGTTTTACCTGTTACGCCTGCTGCAGGCGTTGCCACACGTTTAATAGATGTGTCCAGCACTTTTAAAAATGGTTTACCATCTTTATAAGTAAATTCAAATTTTCCTGTAAGATCATCATCTAAGCTATAGCCATAAATTTGCAGCAGTTTATTTTTTTCTTTATCCCAGTTNCGGATGGTGTCAAAATAATAGGGNCCGTAAGCATTAAGCAATTGCAAAAACAACAGGGTTTTATGGCGGCANAGGGGGTGNGCTGTTTCCTCGCATTTACACGAGGTATCAAAATTGCGTTCGTCGTTTTTTTGAATTACTAACGGAAAAGTCTGGCCGTCGTATTCCAGCGTAGCTTCCACCCTTTCGTCTGCCGCTTTTATAATATTGGCCCGTACCGAGCGCAGCATCTCTTCTGCTTTATCATAATCTTCAGGCGAGCAAAGCAGTTTTATCATCTTCAGTTCGATGAATTTCATTTTNGCAACAGTGTGCCGCTGNTTATAGGCCATCTGGGTATTACCCAGCATATTTTTATCCAGCATTTCCTGCAGGCGCAGTAAGGCTGCTGCCTCATGGCGGCAAATCTCTCCTAAATTATAAGGGCAGCTGCAGCGTACGGTGATGGTTTTGGGATCNGCNTATTTTTGAACATTAACNTTATAAAAAGTGCTGTAGGTATCGTCTTTTACCCTGAAGCTGACGCTGCCCATCAGNTCATCNTGGTCGGCCAGTTCNGCATAGCCCATCGACTGAATTTTTTTTCCGCGGCGGATTACTTCATCAGAACCATTGTTGTAAACGTATTTGATAAGGTGCGATAATGCCATGAATCGTTTTTAATTGCCGGGTTGGGATTCCAGTAAAGAGCGGGTTTTTGGATAATGCTCGTTCTGAAAAGGGCAATTTGCAAAAGTAAAGGAAATTTGCTGAGCTTACCGCTTAAAACTGAAAGTTTGTGGAAAAGATTACACTGCAGCAACCCAAATCAACCCTGTTTAATTAATTTACCATCTGCATACACCACTAAAACATCTGCCACATCAGGTGTTAAGCAAAAGCGTATGTCTTCTATCAAACCAAATCTTTCCACCAGGCGGTGGTAATGGGTAAGGTTGGGCGCAAAGCCGGGCAGGTCATCTTTATGTTTTTCATAAAGCAGTTCGGCAGTTAAAGAACTGTCGCAATGAATGGTAAAGTGGTCTTTTATGTTACTGATAACTGCGCCGGCAAATAAAGTGTCTTCCAGGTTATACCGGTCTTTCCAGCCGGCGCAACCCAATACCACATTTTTATTTTGCGCCAGTAAAAATTTACATACCGAAGAAAGATTGGGGAATGAACCGCTGATAATGGTGTCTGCATTATTGTCCAGCGCCATGTGCAGCAGTTTGGTACCGTTGGTGGTGGTTAACACCAGTGTTTTTCCGGCAATAAATTCTTTTGAATATTCCAGTGGTGAATTGCCATGCTGCAGGCCCTCGGCAATTTGCCCGTCTCTTTCTCCGGCGGCAATGGCCTCAATTTTTTTACTGATGGCAATGGCTTTTGCCACAGTGTCTACCGGTATGATGCATTTGGCGCCGTTATGCAGTACTGATGCAATGGTGCTTGTTGCCCTGAATACGTCAATGATCACCACCACCGCATTTTTTAAATCGTACAGGTGTAACAGGGCGGGAGAAAGGCAGGTATATAAAGTGGGTTTGTTATTGCTCATTACGGACAAATTTAACTTAATATCGCTTTCCACTTTTCAGTTTCGGCATATTCTTTAATAACGGCATTTCTTTTGGCCAGTGTTTTTTCCAGGTACCGTTTTAAAAATAACTTATTTACCCAGCGGCCAATAAAACCGTAAGGGCTTTCAAAAAATACCACATCAATCATAATGGTGCCATTTTGTACCGGCTTAAAATAATGATGGTGCTGAAAACTTTTAAAATCACCTGCGGTCATTTCGTCTGTAAAATGTGCTGGTATTTCCATTGCAGTTATTAGCGAGGTAAACCGTCTTGTTTTAAACAGATGGCGGGCCTGCCAGGTTACCGTTTCGTTTATATTTATGAGGCCGTTGGTTATGCCGGCAATGGCTTCTTCCTTTGTTCCTGCGGTTGATATTTTATGCAGGTTGATACTGCGGCTGAGGTTGAAAACCCTTGCTGCAGGAGCTGCAATAAATGTGGTAAGGTGGATTTTGGACATGGTCGGTTAAATGGATAACGGGTTAATGGATAATGGATAATTTTTCAACCAGTTATTTTCTTCTATATTAAGCAGGTGTTTACTACTGTAAGTCATTATCCATTATTAATTATTCAACCTGCCTGCAGGCAGGTTATCCATTACACAAAGGGTATTTTAACCACTTTTGCTCTTAATAAAGTATTTCTTATACTGATGAAGATCTCGCTGTCGATAGCGGCATATTTATTTTCAACATACCCCAGGCCGATCGCTTTACCCAGTGATGGTGATTGTGTGCCTGATGTTACTTTTCCGATTACAGCACCTTCAAAATTTTTAATTTCATAATCGTGGCGGGCAATTCCTTTTTCAATCATTTCAAAGCCCACCAGTTTTTTTGTTACTCCTGCAGCTTTTTGTTTTTCAAAATAGGCCCTGTTGGTAAAGTCTTTTGTAAATTTTGTTATCCAGCCCAGGCCTGCTTCCAGTGGCGATGTGGTGTCGTCAATATCATTACCGTATAGACAAAAGCCCATTTCCAGGCGCAGTGTATCCCTGGCGCCAAGGCCGATAGGCTTGATGCCTGCTTCTTTTCCTGCCTCAAAAATGGCATTCCAGATGGTATCGGCATCATCATTTATATCTTCAAAATATATTTCAACTCCCCCGGCGCCGGTATAACCTGTGGCACTTATTAAAACATTTTCCACCCCTGCAAAAGTACCCTTGGTAAACGTGTAGTATTTCAGGTTCATGATATCCATGCCTGTAAGGGGTTGTAAAATTTTTGTGGCATTGGGGCCCTGAATGGCCAGCAGGCAGGTTTTATCGCTGATATTATGCATTTCCACCTGCTGGGTATTATGCTGCTGGATCCAGTTCCAGTCTTTTTCTATATTACTGGCATTTACCACCAGCATATATACCTTATTTTCTTCTATGCAGTATACCAGTAAATCATCAACAATACCCCCATCATTATTGGGCAGGCAGCTGTACTGGGCCTTACCCGCAGTTAATTTGGAAGCGTCATTTGTTGTTACCCGCTGAATTAAATCCAGGGCATTGCTGCCCTTTAAAATAAATTCCCCCATATGGCTTACATCAAAAACGCCTGCATTGTTTCTTACTGCGGCATGTTCATCATTAATACCACTGTAACTTATGGGCATATTATATCCTGCAAAAGGGGCCATTTTAGCACCCAGGGCAATATGTTTTTCGGTAAAGGGGGTGTTCTTCATTCCGTCAAATTTTAGTTTAGTTATGGTTGCAAATGTAAGGCAATAATTTTTGGCCCTTTAGCTGGTGTCCTTTTATTATTCAGGGGCTTTTTATTAATGCGATAATCATATTTACGGCTGATGTACATCATAAATTTTGGCAGCTGTCCAAAGTACTTTTATAAAAACATTCGATATGAAAAATATAATAGTTCCGGTAGATTTTTCAGCCACTGCTGAAAATGCCGCCAGCTTTGCAGGTGAATTAGCCGCATTTTATCATGCCGATTTACATTTATACCACGCTTATGGCACATATACCCCGCTTTCTGAATATGCTTACCTGGTATCCACAGGCGAAATGCAGGAGGCGGCTGATTTTGAACTGGAAAAATTCAAAGAAAAATTACTGGCACAACTAGCAGTAAAAATCAATATCACCACTAAAGCAGAAAATGTTTTTTTACAAACCGGTCTCAGTAGTTTTTGTGATACCATAAAGCCTGACCTGGTGGTGATGGGCTTGTCCGGTAAAAATGCACTTACCCGGCTGGTGGTGGGCAGTAATACTGTTTTTGCCGTGCAGCATCTAATTTACCCGGTATTAGTGGTTCCTTCAAAAGCACTTTTTGCCCCTGTGCGCAAACTGGGTTTTGCCTGCGACTACAACGCAGTAATTGCCACCACACCTGTTGAGCCAATAAAAAAACTGCTTAAAGATTTTAACGCAGAGCTGCATGTACTTAATGTGGAAGCCACTCCAAATGTACCACCTGAAAAAGTGGAGGAAAGTGCTTACATAGCTGAGTTTTTTAATGAATTCACCCCGGAATACCACACTATATTATCACAGGATATTACGGCCGGCATAAATTATTTTGCTCAAAAAACTAAGGTGGACTGGATAGTGGTCATTCCTAAAAAACATGACCTGGTGGATAAACTGTTTAAGCGGAGCCAGACTACTAACCTGTTACACCACACCACTGTTCCGGTATTGTGTATTCATGAGGCTTAGTAATTATTTATAGTAATGCTCTTCTATCAGTTTTAACTTACCGGCCATAAATGCTTTGGCATCATCATCGTGGGGGCTGAGCCGCCTGTGACCATTATAGAGTTTATAATTGATATTGCCCTCCTCATCGCTTTCGGCAACAAACCGGGTATCATTGTCCCTGTATTTTATATACCCTTCCGGTGAAATAGCTTCTATTGATTCACCATCATCAGCAAAAGCAATATCGCCGCAGTATTCAATTTTAATATCGGTGTTACCATCGCTGATCCTTACCGTTTTGGTATGGCGGCGGTGAAAATTACAAGCGGCTGAGAGCAGCAGCACGAATAACAAAATGGTTACAAACGGGTTTCTTTTTTTCATGGCTGTGATTTAAAAAAATGAAATTTGTAAAGCAAGTCCCGCCGTTTTACCGGCAGGACTTTTTGTTTCAACTTCAACTCAACTATCGAAACTTCTTTAATTAATATCGGGCAGGACATTAAAACCGGGCAATACCACCGATGTTAATAATGTTGGTTCGGGTACCAGTGCGGCATTATTCTCCAGTTTGTCCTGCATACTGTCTAATTTTTCTTTTACTTTCTGTATGGAGTCGATGCGTTTTTGCCTTTTCAAGTCATCAATATTTCTTAATGAATCGGCCTTTTTATCATACTCATTATAGCGGTAATTGTCTGAGCTGGTATTGTTACGGTTACGGCTGCTGCTGCTTTTTTTATCATTCCATCCGTCGGCCTTCCGCCCGTCTAATGTATACAGTCCGTCGGCCTTCATTACATAATCCACATCACTCTGCCAGCGAATGTCTTCTTCTCCATTCCAGTCGTATATGTCATTATCCAGGTTATCCCAGCGGCCATTGCCAAAGTGTACGGGCCAGCCAATACCACGGTTAATTCTTATTTGCTTACCCACGGGTACATAAACAGTTACTATTACAGCCTGGTTACGGAATTTATCTGTTTTATTGATCGCTATGCCTTTATCAAGCAGCAGAACAGAATCTTTTTGTGTAACATTAAACTGGATAAGATTGGCCAGGTTGTTGGCTTCGGTTTTATTATTTCCCCTTGCCGTTTTTTTAATGGTTACATTAAAGCTGTCTGTAGTTGATTTTGCGATTTCCACGTAAATATTTCTTACATAAGCAGTGTCGTCATCAATAAGGTTTTCAAACGGCTCAAAACGGATCCAGTTACGGCCATAATATTTTTTTGTAAATGGAGATGATGAGGTAACCACCAGTTTGTTAACCTGGGGATTTGAAATGGCCACAGCCTGTTCATCAAGGCGGCTGGGTGATTTAAAATCGCTTACCACCGAAGATATCAGCATAATGATACAAACCCAGCCCAGCGTCCACAAACTGCCGAATGTAAGGTTAAGTATGCGGCTGTTATTTCTCATTTTGGCAATTCTTCTTATAAGCCAGGTAATGATTCCGATAATGGGCACTGCTATAAATAATATCAATGTACCCCATGCAAACACATTTTGCCACCCACCCTTAAGTATATAATCTTTAAGCGGAAAAACACCTATTGAAAAAATACCCAGGCCAAACAGTGCCATTACCAGGCCAAAGCATACACAACCAATAATAAAGTAGGCAAATATTTTTGCTATCATGGCTATTACATTACCAATACCGCCCCTGCGGCGCCTGGCAAAATTCTGAACATCACCTGCCACAGCGTGAGCTTTTTCAGATATTATACTCCCGGCTTCACTTCCAAATTTTTCTGCTTTCTTACCAACGGTTTTCATTTCTTCCATTACAGAATTCTTTATGGAATTCATGTCCACCTTTTCGCCCTTCATTTCCAGTTTTTCAGAAGTGGTTAACGCTTCGGGAATAACAATCCATAAAATAATATATACTATTAAAGAGGTGGGACTGAAAGTGAAACGGATAACATCACCAAAATCCCAAAAGCCACCCCAGTGTCCCCAGCGGGAAAGGAAAGATAAGAAGGGTAATAAAAACAGCACCCTTGGTATCCAGGCATTAATACCAAAATAATTACCTATACCGCTGCACACACCGGCAATAATTTTTTCGTCATTATCACGGAACAGTTTTCTTCTTGTGCCGCCAATTTCCTTAACTGCACTGCTGGGTACTGCCACCCACATAATGATATAGGTTAAAAAACCAACACCTGAAAACAGCAGTACCACAAAAATGATACGGGCAATAACCACATCTATATTAAAGTAGTTGGCAAGGCCGCTGCATACACCGCCCAGCACCTTATCATTTTCATTGCGGTATAATTTTTTATGACCGCCGATGGTGCTGCCGGCTGCTGACTGCTGTTGCTGCTGCTGTCCTGCAGAAGCATAAGCTGAAGACGACCCCTGTGCATCATCCATCGGTTCAAAATCTTCGGGGCGGCCAATACTGTTAATGATGGCGTTCACATCATCTTCGGTAATGCAGGTGGCGCCCTTGGTTAACCGTTGCTGAAAAAGCTCGCCAATACGGCTTTCAATATCATTAATGATTTCGTCTTTTCCCTCTTCATTGGAAAAATGCCGGTTAAGGCTGTCGGTATATTTTTTTAGTATTTCAAAAGCCGTGGTTTCTATTGGCACCACCCGNCCCTGGAAATTAATATTGATTACTTGTTTCATGGCTAAATAGTTTTTGTTTCGTTAGTTGATTGGCTTAAAAAACAAATCATGGCTATACTTTTTGTTATTTAAGGGTTGTTGAAGTTGTTGTTAAAATTTTGGGCGTCTGTATCGGTTACCGCTTTAACGGCATTGGCCAGTTCATTCCAGGTGGCTTCCAGCTCCTTATAAAAGTCGGCCCCTTTTTCNGTCAGNGAGAAATATTTACGTGGGGGCCCACTGTTNCTTTCCACCCAGCGGTAGGTCAGGAATTCTGCGTTTTTAAGCCGCGTAAGCAGGGGATAAAGGGTACCTTCCAGCAAATTAAAGTTGGCGGCCTTCATCTTATCAATTATGTCTGAGGGATACGCTTCTCCCTGCTTAATTACAGAAAGGATACAAAATTCCAGGACTCCCTTCCGCATCTGGCTTGCTGTGTTATCAATGTTCATGGCTTCTCTTTTTAAAATTTCATGGCTATACTTTTTGTGATATTGAAACCGGTTTTCNCTATCACATCACAAATATAGACACATTTTTAATACTATGCAATACATAATACCATTTTTTTTACAGTAGTGGGTGGTCAACATTAGCCTGTTTTGCATAGAATCCTTATTCAGCAAGGGTTTCAGCGATATTGGCGGGAAAAATAAATTTTTACAGGATTTATAAACGGCAAAAAAACATAGGCGAACGGCTGAAATTTTGAGCTGCCCGTGTCCAAAATCCTTATTTTAAATATTCTCGTACTTCATATTATGCAAAAAAAATACAACTACTCATTTATTACCACATGGAAAATAAAAGCTCCGCTGGCAGAGGTATGGGACATTTTATACCGGCAGGAAGAATGGCCCGGATGGTGGAAGGGCGTTAAAAATGTGGTGCCCCTTGAGCCAGGTGACAATAATAATATTGGCAAGAAAATGCGGTACACCTGGAAGAGCCTGCTCCCTTATTCGTTAAGTTTTGATATGAAGAGCAAAAAAATCATTCCCCTCACCCTTATGGAAGGTGTGGCCGAAGGAGAACTGGAGGGCGTTGGGCGCTGGTTTTTTACCGAAGCAAACGGCATCACTGTTGTAAAGTATACCTGGGACGTGAATACTACAAAAAAATGGATGAACGCTCTTGCCCCGGTATTGAAGCCTGTTTTTAAATGGAACCATGATATAATAATGCGTTGGGGGGCAGAAGGGCTGAGCAAAAAGCTGAATGCCCCTCTCAGTGAATAAGGTTACTGTATTATCTTGCAGCTTTAATTGTTTATGTATGGCGGAAGATCTGCAAATTATTACAGGCAGTAAAGAAGTTGTTTATGAATCGCTGCTGCCACAAATAAATGCGCTGCTGGAAGGTGAGCCGGATATTATTGCCAACCTGGCCAACACCGCTGCTGCTTTAAAAGAACAGTTTAACTGGTTATGGGTGGGTTTTTATATAGTAAAAGATGATGAACTGGTACTGGGCCCGTTCCAAGGGCCTGTTGCCTGCACAAGAATAAAAAAAGGCAGGGGTGTTTGCGGGGCTGCCTGGCAACAGCAACAAACTTTAATAGTACCCGATGTAGAAAAATTTCCCGGGCATATCGCCTGCAGCAGTTCGTCCAGGTCAGAAATTGTAGTACCGGTTATTAAAAACGGAGCCGTGGTTGCTGTGCTGGATGTGGACAGTGAACTGCTGGACCAGTTTGATGAAACAGATAAAAAATACCTTGAAGCAGTTGTTGCCGGTATTACTTTTTAA
>JGI24770J26754_10003070_pt1 | contig 11253 bp, 10 predicted proteins | sample LakOneMetagenome_FD_26754 | JGI IMG/M metagenome (IMG submission 26754) | reverse complement strand
CGCCGCACCTCCGGTCGCCCCCACTGCCCCGGCGTCGGATCCGCACCGGTTCGGCCGGGTGGACGACGACGGCACGGTGTTGTTGATCAGCAGCGCGGGTGAGCGCGTCATCGGATCCTGGCAGGCCGGCGATGCCGAAGCCGCCTACGCCCACTTCGGCCGCCGGTTCGACGATCTGTCGACCGAGATCGCGCTGATGGAGCGGCGCCTGCAATCGGGCACGGGCGATGCGCGCAAGATCAAGGCTGCGGCGGCAACCCTGGCCGAAACCCTGCCCACCGCAAGTGTTCTCGGTGATNTCGACGCGCTGGCCACCCGCCTGTCGGCCATCGCGGACCACGCCGAGACGGCGGCCGCCGAGGAGAAGGCCCGGCGTGATGAGCACCGCGCCGCCCAGATCGCGCGCAAGGAGGCACTCGCCGCCGAGGCCGAGGATCTGGCCNCGAACGCCACGCAGTGGAAGTCTGCCGGCGACCGCATGCGCGCGATCCTCGACGAGTGGAAGACCGTCAGCGGCCTGGACCGCAAGACCGACGATGCGTTGTGGAAGCGCTACTCGGCGGCGCGCGAGACGTTCAACCGGCGCCGCGGCTCCCATTTCGCCGACCTGGACCGTGAGCGGGCCGGCGCCCGCGCCGCCAAGGAACACCTCTGCGAACGTGCCGAGGAGCTGACCGGATCCACCGACTGGGCGGCCACCAGCGCGGCCTTCCGCGCCCTGCTGGCCGAGTGGAAGACCGTGGGCCGGGCCGCCAAGGACGTCGACGACAAACTGTGGCACCGGTTCAAGGCCGCCCAGGACGCCTTCTTCTCCGCCCGCAACGCCGTCAGCGCCGAGCGGGATGCCGAGTTGACCGCCAACGCCACCGCGAAGGAGGCGCTGCTGGTCGAGGCCGAACGGATTGACACGGCCGACCACGACGCGGCCCGCGCCGCGCTGCGTGGCATCACCGACAAGTGGGACGCGCTGGGAAAGGTCCCGCGCGAGCGCACGGACCTCGAGCGCCGACTGCGTGTGGTCGAGAAGAAGGTGCGCGACGCCGCCGACGCGGACCGCACCGATCCGGAGGCCGCCGCCCGCGCCCAGCAGTTCGTCACCCGTGCCGAACAGTTCGAGAGCCAGGCTGCCAAGGCCGAGGCAGCCGGCCGTACCAAGGAGGCCGCCGAGGCCCGCGCCAGCGCCGCACAGTGGCGGGAATGGGCCCAGGCCGCGGCCGGGGCTCTGGCGAAGAAGCGCTGACGGTCGGCTCCTCGGCCGTTCGGCACCACATCGGGTAGCCCACTACCCGGGCGGTCAAGATCGTCATCCGGCATGCTGTACGGATGACACGAGGGAATTCGCCCGAGGTTGCTGAAAAAGAACAGGTACGTCGTTCAACGCACCTCCNGGTGGTTCCCGACCATTCCGGTGATATTGCTATCTCCGATCCAGGCGAACCGGTCGAGGAGTCAACAGGCACCGGACCCATCCTGCTGGCGTGGTGATGCGCCTCCGGGTTATTGGACGTCCGGTTCCGGCTCGTCGGGAGCTGATGGGTCCAGGGTCTCCAGCAGCCCCTTGGACTGGTGGTCACCGGTCAGTCGGCGGCGGTGTTCCTCGGCGGCCAGTTGCGCCGCGGTCCGCGTCCAGACCAAGCGTGCCCAGTGGAACGCCAGCGCGACCACGGTGATCCAGGCGAGCACCAGGCCCACCCCGGGACCGGGATGACCGACCGGCGCGGTCTGGCGCGACCACACCGCGAGTAGGCCGGTGGCGCCGGCCAGCCACGAACCCGCCAGCGCCACCCATGCCACGGCCCATCGCCGGGNGAGCAGCGCCAGCATCGAGAATCCGACCGTCAGCAGGGTGACCCAGCAGAAGACCCGCGACGGGANTGCGATCGCCGCGTCGCGGGCGACCGGGTCATAGGTCAGCACGTCGATGCCCCGGGCGGGCCCGGTGTGCGGCAGCACGAACGTCAACAGCAGCACGAACACCAGGATCGCGACCACCAACGCCCGAGGACCGGGATCGATCTCCCGTGCGACGCGGCGTTCGGCGGACTCGATCTCGTCGCGGTAGGCGCCGAACTGATCTTCCGACGAGCTCACCGGGCGCACCCGGCGGTCACCGGCTCCATCGCGGGTGTGCCGACAGCCGGCATCCCGAGGCCGACCGTGAGCGGCCGCCGCCCCGCCTCGTGGGCGTCGCCCGCCCGGGTGCGCCGGTGCGTCAGCGGAACACCGTCGGCGATCAGGTGATGGGGCGCGGCGCCGGTCACCACGGTGGTCACGATGTCTCCGGGTCGCGGCTCCACTGTGCCCGGCGCGAAGTGCACCAGGCGGCCGTCGCGGGCACGTCCGCTCAGCCGGGCGGTCGCGCTGTCCTTGCGGCCCTCGCCGACGGCGACCAGCAANTCCACCGTCCGGCCGATCTGGTCCTGGTTCTCCGCCAGCGAGATGCCCTCCTGCAGCGCCAGCAGTCGCATATAGCGTTCCTGCACAACCTCTTTGGGCAGCTGGTCGGGAAGTTCGGCCGCCGGGGTGCCCGGCCGCTGGGAGTACTGGAACGTGAACGCCGACGAGAACCGCGCGGATCGAACGACGTCGAGGGTGGCCTGGAAGTCCGCCTCGGTCTCGCCGGGGAATCCGACGATGATGTCGGTGGTGATGGCGGCATGGGGCATGGCGGCCCGCACCCGGTCGATGATGCCGAGGTACTTCTCGGCGCGGTAGGAACGCCGCATCGCCCGCAGGATCCGGTCCGACCCGGACTGCAGCGGCATGTGCAGGTTCGGGCACACGTTGGGGGTCTGCGCCATCGCGTCGATGACGTCGTCGGTGAACTCGGCGGGGTGCGGGGAGGTGAACCGGACCCGTTCCAAACCGTCGATCTGCCCGCAGGCCCGCAACAGCGCCGCAAAAGCCCCTCTGTCACGCGGGATCTCGGGATCGACGAACGACACGCCGTAGGCGTTGACGTTCTGGCCGAGCAGGGTGACCTCCAGGACACCCTGGTCCACCAGGGACTGCACCTCGGCCAGGANATCGCCGGGACGCCGGTCGACCTCTTTGCCCCGCAACGCCGGGACGATGCAGAACGTGCAGGTGTTGTTGCAGCCCACCGAGATGGAAACCCATGCGGCGTAAGCGGATTCGCGGGCAGCTGGCAGGGCCGATGGAAACTCCTCGAGCGCCTCGATGATCTCCACCTGCGCCTCGCGGTTGTGCCGGGCGCGGTCCAGCAGCGCCGGCAGCGACCCGATGTTGTGGGTGCCGAACACGACGTCCACGTAGGGCGCGCGGCGCAGCACCGCGGCGCGATCCTTCTGCGCCAGGCAGCCGCCCACCGCGATCTGCATCGCCGGGTCGGCGCTCTTGCGGGGCGCGAGATGGCTCAGGTTGCCGTAGAGCTTGTTGTCGGCGTTCTCTCGAACGGCACAGGTGTTGAACACCACCACGTCGGCGTCGGCACCCTCCTCGGCGCGCCGGTAACCGGCTGCCTCGAGCAGGCCGGCGAGGCGCTCGGAATCGTGGACGTTCATCTGGCAGCCGTACGTTCGGACCTGGTACGTCCTGGGCGGCCGTGCCACGGTGGAAGAACTGCGACTCACCCGACCATGGTACGGACGGCATCGGCGCTCACCCAATTCGCGGATCGGACTTCCCGGCAGCCTGTGCAATTACTGGGTAAGGTCGGAACGTATGGCCGCACCCGAAGTGCCGATGGTCGCGATGCGCGGGGTCAACAAGCATTTCGGCGATCTGCACGTGCTGCGCGATATCAACCTCGAGGTAGGCCGTGGCGAGGTGATCGTGGTGCTCGGCCCGTCCGGTTCCGGAAAGTCAACACTGTGCCGCACCATCAACCGGCTCGAGACCATCGACTCGGGCAGCATCAGCATCGACGGTCAGGACCTGCCCGCCGAGGGCCGCAAGCTCGCCGAACTTCGGTCCGACGTCGGCATGGTGTTCCAGTCGTTCAACCTGTTCGCCCACAAGACCATCCTGGAGAACGTCACACTGGCGCCGGTCAAAGTGCGCAGGGTGGCCGCGGACAAGGCCCGCGCCGATGCGATGGCACTGCTGGAACGGGTGGGCGTGGCCAATCAGGCCGACAAGTACCCCGCCCAGCTCTCCGGCGGCCAGCAGCAGCGGGTGGCCATCGCCCGCTCATTGGCGATGAACCCGAAGGTCATGCTGTTCGACGAGCCGACCAGCGCGCTGGACCCCGAGATGATCAACGAAGTGCTGGCCGTGATGACGTCGCTCGCCGAGGGCGGCATGACGATGATCGTGGTCACCCACGAAATGGGATTCGCCCGCCGCGCTGCCCATCGGGTCGTGTTCATGGCCGACGGCGCCGTCGTCGAGGACGCCCCGCCGGCGGAATTCTTCGACAACCCTCGCTCGGACCGGGCCAGGGACTTCCTCAGCAAGATCCTCGAACACTGATCGATCAGAAAGGCCCCACCCGATGAAGATCCCGCAATTCCCGCGAACCCCGAAGTTGCGCGTTCTGGCTGCCGTTGCGCTGGCCGCCGTCCTGCCCCTCTCAGCGACCGCTTGCGGCGGTGGTAGCAGCAGTTCGGCCGACAAGATCGTCATCGGCACCAAGTTCGATCAGCCCGGCCTCGGACTGAAGAACCCCGACGGCACCATGAGCGGATTCGACGTCGACGTGGCCACTTATGTCGCGAAGGAACTCGGCTACTCCCCCGACAAGATCGAGTGGAAGGAATCGCCGTCGGCCCAGCGCGAGACGCTGATCCAGAACGGCCAGGTGAAGTTCATCGCGGCCACCTACTCGATCAACGACGCGCGCAAGGAGAAGGTGGACTTCGCCGGGCCGTATCTGATCACCGGACAGAGCCTGCTGGTGCGCGCCGACAACACCGACATCACCGGCGCCGAGTCGCTGCAGAACAACAAGAAGCTCTGCTCGGTCTCGGGTTCCACTCCGGCGCAACGCATCAAGGACAAGTACCCCGGCGTGCAGCTGCAGCAGTACGACACCTATTCGGCGTGCGTGGAGGCGCTCAAGAACGGCGCGATCGACGCCGTCACCACCGACGAGGTCATCCTGGCGGGCTACGCCGCACAGAGTCCCGGCACGTTCAAGGTCGTCGGCAAACCCTTCTCGGAGGAGAAGTACGGCATTGGCCTGAAGAAGGGCGACGCGGAGCTGCGCACCAAGATCAACGACGCCCTCGAGAAGATGGCCAAGGACGGGGCGTGGAAGGCGGCGTTCGAGAAGAACCTCGGCAAGGCCGGCATCCCCACGCCGAATCCGCCTGCGGTCGACCGGTACTGAGCGGCCCCGCGTAGACCGTCATGCAGATCCTCACCGAGCACAGCGCGGAGATCCTGGCCGCGTTCTGGGTGACCATCAAACTGACGGCCTACGCGGCGGTGGGTGCGCTGATCCTCGGAACGGTGCTGGCCGCGATGCGGCTGGCACCGGTACCGATGCTCCGATGGATCGGCACGACGTACGTCAACATCGTGCGGAATACCCCGTTGACGCTGATCATCCTGTTCTGCTCCTTCGGACTGTCCCAGACACTCGGCATCACCCTGGCCGACCCCAATTCACGGACATCGATCGACGACAGCAACTTTCGGCTCGCCGTGCTCGGGTTGACCGTCTATACGGCCGCGTTCGTGTGTGAGACCGTCCGTTCCGGCGTGAACACCGTGCCGCTGGGCCAGGCCGAGGCGGCCCGGTCGCTGGGCTTCACCTTCGGCCAGAACCTGCGAATCATTCTGCTGCCTCAGGCTTTCCGGGCGGTGATCATCCCGCTGGGCTCGGTGCTGATCGCGTTGGCCAAGAACACCACCATCGCCTCGGCGATCGGGGTGGCCGAGGCGGCGCTGCTGATGAAGGAGATGATCGAGAACACCTCGGCGCTATTGATGGTCGGCGCGATCTTCGCGGTCGGGTTCGTGATACTGACCCTGCCGCTGGGACTGCTGTTCGGCTGGCTGGGCAAGCGACTGGCGGTGGCCCGATGAGTTCGGTGCTGTTCGACGAACCCGGGCCGCGGGCCCGGCTGCGCAACCACGTGATCTCCGCGGTCACCGTCATCGCGGTCATCGTGGTGCTCTGGCTGGTGTATTCGAAGCTGTTGGCCAAGGGACAGCTGACCGCCGCCAAGTGGGAACCGTTCCTGACTGCCAACCTCTGGAAAACCTATGTGCTGCCCGGCATTCAGGGCACGCTGACCGCCGCGGCAATCTCGATCGTGCTGGCCGGCATCCTGGGAGCGGCGCTCGGGGTGGGTCGCCTGATGCCCAATGCGGTTGTGCGGTGGGCATGTTCGGCGTTCGTCGAATTCTTCCGCGCCGTGCCGGTGCTGATCATGATGATCTTCGCCTACTTCCTGTATGCCCAGTACGACGTCTTCCCGCCCAAGCACCTGGCCCTGGCCGGTGTGGTGACCGGCCTGACGCTCTACAACAGCGCGGTCATTGCCGAGATCCTGCGCGCCGGTATCGCCGCACTGCCACGGGGCCAATCCGAGGCGGCCGCGTCACTGGGCCTGCGCTGGGGTCAGACGATGCGCAGTATTCTGCTGCCCCAAGCCATCACGTCGATGCTCCCCGTGCTGATCTCGCAGTTGGTGGTGGTGCTCAAGGACACGGCCATCGGGTACCAGATCACGTTCGTCGAAATGGTCCGCCAGGGCACCGTCGTCGGATCGTCGTACGGCAACTACATCCCGGCGCTGATCGTGATCGCCCTGTTGATGATCGCGGTGAACTTCACGCTGTCCTCGCTGGCGGTGCGTTTGGAGCGCCGGTTGCGGCGCTCGCAGCGGGCCCCCAGACCGCTGGATGCCCAGGCCATCGAACAGGAGGGCGCGCCGGGCGCGCGGGTCAAACGCGCCGACTGACCCTCAGATCAGGGTTGCGCAGCGCTGCAGCAGTGCGGCGTCCGGCGGCTGGTAGAACGACAGCACGACGTGCTGGCAGCCGGCCTTGCCGTACGCGGCCAGGGTGTCGAGTTCCTTGTCGATCTGCTCGGGTTGCTTTGGGTGCAGGAACAACTGGACGCCGCGGCGGATCTCTTCTCGGGGTCGACCGACCTCGGCGCAGGCTGCGTCCAGGTCGGCGCTCACCTTGGCCCACTCGTCCGGGGTCTGGCCACCGGCCATGTTCCATTCGTCGGCGTGCCGCGCGATGACCCGCAACATCTTGGGCTTGGATCCGCCGATCACGATCGGCGGGTGTGGGTGCTGCAGCGGCTTCGGGTTGGCCACCGCGTCCCGCAGGGTGAAGAAGCGGCCGCCGTGGGTGACGGAATCCTCGCTCCACAGCCGCTTGATGACGGTCAGCGCCTCGTCGAGCATCTCCACCCGCGCGCCGGGAGCCGGGAAGTCGATGCCGTAGCCGAGGTGTTCGGGTTCGTGCCAGCCGGCGCCGAGCCCGAACTCCGCTCGGCCGCCGCTGATGTGGTCGATGGTGACGGCCATCTTCGCCAGCAGCGCCGGGTTGTGGTAGGTCACCGACCCGACCAGGCAACCGACCCGGCTATTGCTGGTCTGCGCCGCCATCGCGGCCAGCGTTGTCCAGCCCTCATAGGTGGGTTGTTGCGGGTCGACCAGACCGTAGAAGTGGTCGTAGTCCCAGATGCCGTGGAAGCCGAGCTGATCGGCGGTTCGCCAGAATTCGGCCAGTACCGGGTAGTCGTAGGTGGGCGCGAGCTTGACCGAGATCAGCATGGCCGCAATCTACTCGCCGGCGGACGGAGATTCCGTTGCACCCCGGATCGCCTGCGCGTTGACTCACCGCTATGCGTATCGATCCGATCCGGTTCAGCTGGGACTGGGAACACGCGTGGAACACGCACGACATCGAAGCCGTACTCGCCCACTTCTCCGACGAAGTGTTCTTCACCTCTCCCNTGTTGGCCGAGTTCTTCCCCGAATCCGGTGGAGCGGTGCGGGGCAAGGCCGGCCTACGCGACTACTGGGAGGTTGCGCTGCAACGGATTCCCGATCTGCACTTCACCGTCGTCGGCGTCTACGCCGGTATTGACATTGTCGTCATCAACTACCGGAACCAGAAGCGAGTGTTGGTCAACGAAGTGCTCCGGTTCAGAGCCGGTCTGGTGGTCGTTATCCGCGATCCGGCAGGATCAGGACGTCGGCAACTGGCGTCGCGGCCGTGTCCATACCCCACCAGGACGGGTGCCTGCGCATCGCAGCCGCGATGTCATTGGAGCGCCGTCGATCGGCGCGCCGGATGGGGTGGGATTCGAGNGAAACAACGGTTGCCGTGGTGTGCGCCATCCTGGTCCTCGTCCTCATGTGTCCTCCCGCTGCTTTCAGCGTTANTCATCTACGAGTGTCGCTCATCGACATGAGCTGCGCCGATGCCAAACCCATGAATCAGCTGAGAAACCAGCTCGGGTCACACCCTGCGCCGCTCACGCTCGGCGCCGAGCTCCGCGCTGACCACCTCGAATGCCATGCCCTGGCCGTAGCCGCGGCGCGCCAGCATGCCGACCAGTCGGCGCAGGACCTTCTGGTGGTCGCCGTCGTCGAGGCGCTCACGGCGCAGCTTGGCCCGGACGAGTTCCTCGGCCCGTTGCCGCTCGGCCCCGGCGTCGATATCGGCCAGCGCCTGGTCGATGACGTCGTTGTCGAGGCCCTTGTTGCGGAGTTCGACGGCCAACGCGCGCTTGCCCTTTCCGNCGTTGACCCGGCGGCTGCGCACCCACTGTTCGGCGAAGTCGGCGTCGTCGAGCAGACCGACCTGGGTGAGACGGTCGAGCACCTGTGTGCTCACGTCGCCCGGAAAGCCCCGTTTGTCCAGTTGAGTCTGCAGTTCCGAGCGGGTCCGGGCCCGCGCGGTGAGCAGACGCAGGCATAGTGCCCGCGCCTGCTCTTCACGCTTGACCGGATCNACCGACTCGGNCGNCTCNGCCTCAGAAGTCGACGGGCGCCGGAAGTGGCTCACCGGGTGCCTCATCGGTCATCACCGCGCCGATACCGAGCTTCTCCTTGATCTTCTTCTCGATCTCGTTGGCGATGTCGGCGTTCTCCAACAGGAAGTTGCGGGCGTTCTCCTTACCCTGCCCCAGCTGCTCGCCCTCGTAGGTGAACCACGACCCGGACTTGCGGATGAANCCCTGATCGACGCCCATNTCGATCAGNGAACCCTCCTTGGAGATGCCCTTGCCGTANAGGATGTCGAACTCGGCCTGCTTGAAGGGCGGNCTGACCTTGTTCTTGACCACCTTGACGCGNGTGCGGTTGCCGACCGCGTCGGTGCCGTCCTTGAGCGTCTCGATGCGGCGGACGTCCATGCGGATCGAGGCGTAGAACTTCAATGCCTTACCGCCCGTGGTGGTTTCGGGCGAGTTGTGCACCATGACACCGTCGGCGAAGTAGTTGTGCGANCCTTCAACCTCGATGTCGAACCGGTTCATCGACCGAGTACGCGGTTTGACGTGAACATCCAGCACCCGGGCTGGCACCAGCCGTTGCGCGGGCTCGGCGAACTCCGGCACCACCGTGCCGAGGCCACGGAACCGGGGCAGCAGCTTGTAATCCATCGACGGCGCCATGTGAGGCGCCACCAATTCCTGGAACTTGGCCGTAGCCGCCGTGGAGAACACCAGCACTGCCTTGCCGGCCGTACCGGCGGAGCGCAGCCGCACATCCAGGCCGTGGGTGTCGCGCAGATGGTCACGCAGCCGCTCGCGCGACCCCTCGCTCATGGCTTCCACACAGATCTCGATGCGGCCGCTGCCACCCTGGGTACGCTGCTGCAGGCCCTTGGACCGCACGGCGAAGGAACCGTCGTCCATGTACCAGATCGCCAGCGCCAACGGGGTGAGCGCCTTGAGATAGTCCTCGGAGAGGAACTTCTTCCCGTCTCCGAGATAGACCGCCTGACGCAGCTCACCCAGCTCGGGCAACGGGGTGAAGTCGACGAACTTCGCACCCTTGTCGTTCTCGCGGACCGAGTGCTTGATGTTGCCCAGCAGCTCGGTCTTCCACTCCAGATAGTCAATCTGCTTGGCGCCGTGGCCCATTCGGAACCGGACGCCGTTGCGTCCCCGGAGGTTCGGTGAGAGGTTACCGTCACCCATCAGCGCACCCAGCACCACCTGGAATTGCTGCTCGCTGAGCAGATGCGGCTCGGAGGACATCACCCGATCACCGGCGATGATTTCACCGGCCTCCGTCCAGCCCGCCGGAGTGCGGACGAGATGGTTCGGCGTAGCTGCGAACTGCGAGCGGCCGTTACCGCCGGACTTCTCGACCGTGAACTGCAGGAACCGTTCGGCAGGGCCGTTGTTGAACCAGTTGACCACCTTGCGCGGCACGATCTGGTCGGCGATCGGGTCGTAGGACATCACCTCGACGTCCATCTTCTGGTTGACGATCTTGCCGATCTTCTCGGTGCTGCCGTCGGCCAGTTGGACCCGGGTGCCATAGGAAAAGCACCCGAACATCACGCCAATCTTCTCGCGCAGCTGGTTGATGAAGATCGCGGTGGTGCCCGAATTGTTCAGTGCGCCGGTCATTTTCCGCAGCGCCTGGCTCATCAGGCGGGCCTGCAGGCCGACGTGGCTGTCACCCATCTCGCCCTCGATCTCCGCGCGCGGAACCAGCGCGGCCACCGAGTCGATGACCAGGATGTCGAGTGCGCCCGAGCGGATCAGCATGTCGGCGATCTCGAGGGCCTGCTCCCCGGTGTCGGGTTGGGACACCAGCAGCGCGTCGGTGTCCACACCGAGCGACTTGGCGTATTCGGGATCCAGCGCATGCTCGGCGTCGATGAACGCCGCGATGCCGCCGGCGGCCTGCGCGTTGGCCACCGCATGCAGTGCGACGGTGGTCTTGCCCGAGGATTCCGGGCCGTAGATCTCGACGACGCGGCCGCGCGGCAGACCCCCGATGCCCAGCGCCACGTCCAGGGCGATGGATCCGGTGGGGATGACCGAAATGGGCTGGCGGACCTCTTCGCCGAGGCGCATCACCGAACCCTTGCCGAAATTCTTCTCGATCTGGGCCATCGCCAGGTCAAGGGCCTTTTCGCGATCGGGAGCCTGAGCCATGCTGATACCTCTTCCAGGTAGTCGGTGACCGGGATTCCGGTCGGTTGGGCCCGACAGTAAAACAGGGGTCCGACAAGTCCGAGTCAAGTTGGCGCGGTCGAACGTTCACCACGATAGCGAACAGATGTTCGAACGCAAGGAGGCGCGCCGCCCGCGTGTCGAGCCGTGTCAGCAGCCGGCACTCACCATTGGTCGCGGGG
>JGI24770J26754_10003064_pt1 | contig 11263 bp, 12 predicted proteins | sample LakOneMetagenome_FD_26754 | JGI IMG/M metagenome (IMG submission 26754) | reverse complement strand
CGCTTGAAGCGCAGCAACCGGCAGAACGGGGTGCCCAGCACTTCTCGTTCCACCACCGGGCACCGGCGTCCGTCGACTTCCACCTCATGGATGTCGAATTCGGGCTTCTCGTAATCCTTGCCGATGCGGTGCAGGAGTTCGTAGCCGGCCGCGGCGCGGTTCGCGCCCGGAAGCGCCGACATCCAGCTGTGCGGCGAGGACAGCATGTGCGCGTTGGCTTCGGCCCAGGTCGAGAAGGGCTCGAGCCAGGCGCGGTTCCATTCGTGGAGCTGGTAGAGCAGCATGGGGACTCCGGTTGCTGCGCCGCAGCATATCCGATCCGGCCGGCGCCGATGTGATCGGCGCGGCAATTCCGCGAATCGGCGGAATTCAGGCGATTTCGAGCTCGCTGGCGTGCCCGGCGAGCCACGGCGACAGCCAGCAGTGGGCGCCGACGTGGCGGAAGCCCAGGGCTTCGAATCGACCGCGGTAGAACGCGGCATCGCGGCCGAGGAAGCCGTCCTCGTCGCCGGCGGCCGCGTCCCTGCGGGTGAAGGTTTCGAGGAAGGCAATGCCACCGCAGAGGTCGGCGAGGCCGGGCAGGCCGCGGTCGAGCTCGCGGGTGGGCACGTAATGCAGCACGTCGCTGCACACCAGCAGGTCGGCGGGCGGGCAGGGGCGCAGTTCGCCGAAATCGCCGAACCGGGCGAAGCGCACGTTGCGCGAGCGGCCGTAGCGCGCAACCGCGTATTCGCTGGAGTCGAACCCGAGGTATTCCGCCCGCGGACGCAGCTTCAGCAGCGGCGCGCGCCAGGCGCCTTCCCCGCAGCCGATGTCGAGCACGCTGCGCAGCGGGCGTTCCAGCATGTATTCGGCAGTGGCCACCGCCAGCGCGACCTTGCGTGCCAGTCGCTGCCGCCCGCCGATCCCGCCCTCGCGGTACCAGCGGTCGAAGTAGCCGCGGTCGTATCGCTTCCCCATCGTGCGATGCTATCGCGTCGGCGACGGAGGATGGCGATGCAGATCTACTTCTGGACCAAGACCGCGCACGTGGTGTTCGTGATCGCGTGGATGGCGACGGTGTTCTACCTGCCGCGCATCCTCGTCAACCTGGCGGAGGCGGGGGAGGAGCCGGCGGTGCGCGCCCGCCTGCTGCTGATGGGCAGCCGCCTGTACCGCTTCGGGCACGGCATGTTCGGGATGGCCTTCCTGTTCGGGCTGGCGCTGTGGCAGGGCTGGCGCATCTGGCCGAAGGGGTGGCCGATGATGTTCGCGCAGGAAGGCTGGCTGCACGCCAAGCTGACCCTGGTCGCGCTGCTGCTCGCGTATTTCGTCCTTGCGGGACGCTGGCTCAAGGGCGTCGACAAGGGTCGCACGCTGCCCTCGGCGAAGGCGCTGCGCTGGTTCAACGAACTGCCGGTGCTGCTGCTGGTCGGCGTGGTCTACCTGGTGCTGGCGAAGCCATTTTAGGCCTCTCGTTCGTCATTCCCGCGAAAACTTGGTCGCGCCGAAACGGGTGAGGAACCACGACAGGTGCCTCCTTACCCGAGTGCCCAGCGATCAGACGAGCGCTTGCCCGCGGATTCCGTGCCGATGCCTGCTTGACGCTATCCCGCGGCGGTAGCGGACCAGAGATGCCGTAGCCAACCACGACGTCAAGTCACTCCCCCTCGAAATCCCGGGGCTTCGGCAATTCCACCGGCACGCCGTTCGGATCGCAATCGCCCTTCGCGCATAGCGCCGCGCGCAAACGTGGATTCGCCTGCAGCAGGATGTGGAAGATCGCGTTCTGCTCGACATCGCCGCGCACCGCATCGCTGCCCGGTCCGGTCGCCCAGATGCCGACATCGTCTCCACCATGCGTTTCGGACTCGAGCGGAAAGATCGCTTCCTGCAAATAATCGGGGTCTTCGGTATCCACGTCCGTCAAGTCGGGCCGGCGGTTGCCCATCGCTTGCGGACCGTTGCGATAGCCCGGGCCGTTGACGTAGTTCAACGCGGTGTAGGGCTGACCGTTCGCATCGCGCGCGAGAGCGGTCGGGTCGACCGTTGCGATGGATTCGCGCGAGCCGCCGTGAACCTTCCCGAGGATCGGGTTGCCGCGCCGGCCGTAGCCCACGAACGCGAGCGTGTGGGAATGGTCGGCGGTGACGAGGATCAGCGTGTCGTCCGCGGATGTCGCCTCGATCGCGCCGCGCACCGCATCGCTGAGCGCGATGGTGTCGGTCAGCGCGCGGTAGGCATTGCCGGCGTGGCTGGCCATGTCGATCCGGGCGCCTTCGACCAGCAGCACGTAACCGTCGGCATTCTTCGACAGCCTCTCGATCGCCGCCTGCGTCATTTGCGCCAGCGACGGTTCGCCCGCGCCATCCTGTGGACGATCATGTTCGAAATGCATGTGGTCGGGTTCGAACAGGCCGAGCAGCGGGCCATCTTCCGGCGCGGACTGCAGTTGCGAGGCATTCCACGCATAGGTTCCGCCGGGGTGGCGCGCCTGCCATACCGCGACGAGGTCGCGTCCGTCGCCGCGGCTGCCGGTTTGCCGGGGATATTCCGGATCTTGCGCGGTGCTCGGCAGGAATTCGCGGCGGCCCCCGCCCATCACCACGTCCGGGCCATGGCCGAACCGCGATTCCACCATCTGTCGCGCGATGTCGATGCAGCCGGCCTCGCGTGCGGCGGTGGGCAGTTCCGTGTCGTTTTCCCAATCGCGGTCGGCGGAATGGCCGAAAGTCGCGCCCGGAGTGGCGTGGGTGACGCGTGCTGTCGTCACCACGCCGGTCGCCATGCCGCTGGATGCGGCGAGTTCCCACAGCGTCAGCAAGGGCGCGGCGAGTGCAGCCTTGCAATCCCTGCGCACGGCCTGCTGGCCGATGCCGAGCACGCCGAGCCGTGTCTTCGCGCCGGTGGCCATCGCCGACATGGTGCCGGCCGAATCCGGTGTCTGCGAATCGGTGTTGTAGGTGCGGCTGAGCGCGGTGGCGGGGAAGTTTTCCCACGCCAGCCGATGCTCCTCGCCGCTCTGGCCCTGTTGCTGGCCTTCGAGGATGCGCGCGGCCGCGACCGTGGCCAGGCTCATGCCGTCGCCGACGAACAGGATCAGGTTCTTCGCATGCCCGCGCATCGCCCCGCGCGAAGCCGCTTCCGCAGCGCCTTCGCGGAACCACCATTGCGCGCTTTCGCCATCGGGGTGGTGGATGCGCGGCACGTCCACGCGCAACGAAGCGGGCTGTTGCTGAGCCGCGCCTCCGGTGCCGGCGCAGGCGGCGAGCGCGCCTGCGACGATCGTGGCGATCGGAAAGCGAAACGATGTCATCGCGCGTCTCGGCGGGGGAAGCGCCCGATCATACCCGCGAGAAATGCCACGACTGCATGCGTCCGTCGCGGTACGGCATCACCCCATGGAAGGGGCGCGGATCGTTGTCGAAGACCAGTGGCAGGAAGTGGGTGTCGCCTTCCCACATCGGCAGTTCGTGCATGCGCGCCAGCTCGATCCACTCGAGCGTGCCTTCCGGGTTGGAATCGAACGGCGTGCCGGTGAACGCATCGACCAGGAACACGAAGCCCAGCCAATCCTCGCCGTGCCTGCCGAAGCCGGGCCAGCTGATGGTGCCGCGCAACTGCATCGAAACGCATTCGATGCCGGCTTCCTCGCGGATCTCGCGGCGCATCCCGGAGAGCACGTCCTCGTCGCGCTCGAGCTTGCCGCCGAGGCCGTTGTACTTGCCGATCTGGTGGTCGTCGGGGCGCGCGTTGCGGTGCACCAGCAGCACCCGGCGGTGGTCGGGCGACAGCACGTAGCCGAGGGTGGCGACGATCGGCGTATACACGGCCACGCCTCAGGCCGCCGCGTTGCGGCCGCGCACGAGCCACGCGCCGAACAGCGCCGCGGGAACGGGCAGCAACACTCCGGCGATCGACATCCAGAGCGGGTAGGAGACGATCATGACCTTCATGACGACGAAGAGCAGGACGCCGACGCCGACGGCGACCGCGGGCCAGCGTCGTCGCGACACGAGCCGGGCGACGATTCCGCCGTCGAGCGCACCGAGCAACCAGCCGCCAAGCACCAGCGCGAGCGCGGCGACCGGCCTGCCTGCGACCAGTTCGGCGATGTGCCGCAGATCGAGCGCATCGATCGCGGGCGATGGAAACACGCGAAGGCTGGCGAACTCCAGCAGCGTTGCCGTGATCCACGCGACCACGAGGCCCGCGAACACGGCCAGGATCGAACGCAGCATGGCGAATCCCCTTCGGTGGCGATGCCGCAGCTTGGCGCGCACCCGCCATTGCCGCAAGCCACGGCGCATACTTGGATCGAGCCGACCTCGAACGGATTCCCCATGAGCGGACAGCAGCGCACCTTGACCATGCGTTTCCTCGCCGAACCCACCGACGTGAACTACGGCGGCAAAGTCCACGGCGGCATCGTGATGAAGTGGATCGACCAGGCCGGCTATGCCGCCGCGGTCGGGTGGAGCGGGCGCTACAGCGTGACCGTGGCCGTCGGCGGCATTCGCTTCGTCGCGCCGATCCGCATCAGCGACCTCGTCTCGGTGACCGCGACCCTGGTCTACACCGGCACCAGCAGCATGCATTTCGCGGTGGACGTCACCGCGCGCGATCCGATGCAGGACGAAGGCGCGGAGCGGCTGTGCACGCATTGCGTGATCGTGTTCGTCGCGCTCGACGGCGTGGAAGGCAAGCCGACGCCGGTGCCGGCGTGGACGCCGCAGGACGACGAGGACAAGCGCCTGGCCGAATACGCCACCCAGGTGATGGCGCTGAGCAAGGGGATCGAGGAAACCGTGGCGCGATACCGGATCGCGGAATCGCACTGAGCGCATCGAGTCGACGCGCGACGCAGCGGCAGGCCGGGCCGCCGCCAAAACGAAAAGGCCGCCCCGAAGGCGGCCTTTCTNCATCANGGGGGAAGGGTCAGAGCCCGGCGACGCGCCGCGCTTCCATGAACTTGCCGCTCCAGTAGCCCTGGTCGAGGCGCGAGACCATCACGTCCTTGCCCGTGCTCGGCGCATGCAGGAACTGGCCGTTGCCCACGTAGATGCCGACGTGGTCGACGCGGGTGCCGTGGACCTTGAAGAACACGATGTCGCCGGCGGTCAGCGAGGAGCGGTCGATGCGCTGGCCGGTGTTGGCCATGTCGCGGGACACGCGCGGCAGTTCCACGCCCAGGGCGCTCTTGAACACGTAGCCGACCAGGCCGCTGCAGTCGAAGCCATTGGTCGCGGTGCCGCCCCAGCGGTACGGGGTGCCGAGCAGGGCGAGGGCCCGCTTCAGGAGGGTCTGCACGCCGCTGCTGGGTTTGCTCGCCTCGGCCGCCGGCATGCTCGCGGCGCTCGCCGGAGAGGCCATCATCATGTTCCCGGTCGAGGCCGACGCATCGGCTGCCACGCCAGCGGCCGCCGAGATGTTGTCGAGGCCGATGCCCGGCAGGACGGCTTCCTGCGCCAACGCCGGGAAGGCGAGGCCGAGGAAGGCGGCGACGATGAAGAAGCGGATGGCCCGGAGCGGGCGGCGGGTGGCGGCAGGGCGGCCTTGGAGCGCGTCGAGTGTCGTCACGGGTCGGTTCAGGGCTGTCAACGAGGCGTGAGGATGCCCCAGGCAACGACCCCAAAGGTTCAATTTCCGTAAAAAAACTGAACCAACCCAGTGATTTCCCTCACATTTCCTTCATCCCCCGCATTCAGTTTGGCCGCTGCTCAATGCAGGACGCGCTTGGCGCCGCTGTAGTGGTCTCGCCAGTAGGGGCCGTCGAGCCGGTCGAGCCGGACGGTTCCGCCGGTGCTCGGGGCGTGCACGAAACGCCCTTCGCCGACGTAGATGCCGACGTGGCTGACGNTGCCGCTGCTGCCGAAGAACACCAGGTCGGCCGCGGCGAGCCGGTCGGTCGGGATGCGCGGGCCCTGCCAGGCCGCGAGCTCGCGCGAGGTGCGCGGCAGGCGCAGGTCGAGCATGTCGCGGAACACGTAATTGACCAGCCCGCTGCAGTCGAAGCCGCCATCGGGCGTGTTGCCGCCGTAGCGGTAGGGCGTGCCGACCAGGCTGATCGCGCGCATCAGCACCGAGTTCGCCGCCTCCGGATCCTCCGGCCGCACCTGCGGCCAGCTGCGCGGGGGCGCCTGCACCGCGCGCCCTGGTGGCGGCTGCCGGACATCGTCGTGGCCGCAGGCGCAAAGCAGGAGCGCGGCGGAGACGAGGGCGAGCCACGCTGGCATGGCCACGGGCGAGCCGGGATAATGCGCATTCCTCATCGGCCGGATCTTGGCCGATCGCGCGCGGCGCGCACAAGCCGCATCCGATGGAATCCCCATGAAGATCGAAAAAGACCGCGTCGTGCGCTTCCACTACAGCGTCGCCGAAGCCGGGCAGCCGGAGCAGGAGACTTCGCGCAACGGCGAGCCGCTGGCCATCCTCATCGGCCACGGCAACATCATCCCGGGCCTGGAAAAGGCGATGGAAGGGCACGAGGCCGGCGACAGCTTCGGCGTCGACGTCGTGGCCGCCGATGCCTACGGCGAGCGCCGCGACGGCCTCGGCCAGCGCATCCCGAAGAAGCATTTCGGCAACCAGCCGCTGCAGCCGGGCATGCAGGTCGTGCTCAACACCAACATGGGCCCGCGCGCGGTGACCATCGAAAAGGTCGGCATGACCGTGGTCGACGTCGACCTGAACCATCCGATGGCCGGCAAGGACCTGCACTTCGACATCGACATCGTCGAGGTGCGCGAAGCCACGCCCGAAGAGCTCGAACACCACCACGTGCACGGCGACGGCGGTCATCACCACTGAGCGCGCCGATGTCCTGATCGTCGGCGCGGGGGTCGTCGGGCTCGCCGCCGCGATCGAATTGCTGCAGGCGGGCCGCAGCGTGCTGGTCGTCGACGCCGGTCGGGTCGGCGGCGGCAGTTCGCACGGCAATTGCGGGACGATCACGCCGAGCCATGCCGCGCCGCTGGCGGAGCCCGGCCAGGTCGCGCGCGCCTTGCGCTGGCTGCTGACGCCGGATGCGCCGTTCTACGTGCGTCCGCGCTTCGACCCGGCGCTCTGGGGCTGGTTCCTGCGATTCGCCGCGCGCTGCAATCCGCGCGACTGGCGCCACGGCATGGCCGGCAAGGCGGCCCTGCTGGAGGCGTCGCGCGCCTTGCTGCAGGAACGCGTCGAACGGCACGCGCTCGACTGCGAATTCCTCGCCTCGGGCACCGATTACGTGTTCCGCGACAAGGCCGCGCTCGAACACTTCGCCGCCGAACTCGATGCGCTGTCCGGTCTCGGCATCGCCTCCGAGCGCATCGATGGCGACGCCTTCCTCCGCGAGGAGCCCTCGCTGCTCCCGGGCGTCGCCGGCGCCGTGCGTTTTCCGGGCGATGCACGGCTGCGCCCGGATCGCTTCGTCGCCGAACTCGCGCGCGTCTGCCGCGCGCTCGGCGGCGCGGTGGTCGAAGACTGCGCGGTCGATCGCGTCGGTTTCGCCGACGATGGCGCGCGCGCGAACTGCGGCGGCCGCACCTTCGCCGCGAACGACATCGTGCTCGCGGCCGGCTCGTGGTCGCCAGCGCTGGCGCGCGATTTCGGCCTGCGCATCCCGATCCAGCCCGGCAAGGGGTATTCGATCACCTGGGATCGCCCGGCGATGGTGCCGCGGCGGCCGCTGGTGCTGTTCGAGCGCAGCGTGTGCGTGACGTCGTGGGACAGCGGCTTCCGCCTCGGCAGCACCATGGAATTCTCCGGTTACGACGCCAGCCTCAACCGGCGCCGGCTCGATGCGCTCGAGCGCGGGGCGGCGGAATACCTGCGCGAACCGGTCGGCCCGGTGCGGCGCGAGCAATGGTTCGGCTGGCGGCCGATGACCTGGGACGACCTGCCTCTGATCGGCCCGGTTCCCGGCAGGCCTCGCGCCTGGATCGCGACCGGCCACGGCATGCTCGGCGTCAGCATGTGCATGGCGACCGCGGCATTGCTCGGCGACCTGATGCTGGGGCGCGAGCCCATCGTCGATCCGCGTCCGTACCGGCCCGGGCGATTCGGCTGAATCGCTAGACTGGGCGCATGGACTACGCCTGCACCCTGCATCGCGGCACCGCGCCGCTGCTCGTCAGCCTGCCGCACGACGGCAGCGAATTGCCGCCCGGGATCGCCGCGCGCATGACCGACGCCGCGCGCGCCGTGCCCGACACCGACTGGCATGTGTCGCGCCTTTACGCATTCGCGAAGGAGCTGGGCGCATCGATCCTCGTGCCGCGCTGGTCGCGCTACGCCGTCGACCTCAACCGTCCGCCCGACGATGCATCGCTGTATCCGGGGCAGAACACCACCGGCCTGTGCCCGATGCAGCGCTTCAGCGGCGACCCGGTCTACCTGCGCGGGCAGGAACCTTCCGAGGACGAGGTGCGCGATCGGGTCGAACGCTGGTGGCGGCCCTACCACGAGGCATTGCGCGCCGAACTCGAACGGCTGCGCGCGCGCCATGGACGCGTGCTGCTGTGGGAAGGGCATTCGATCCGCGGCAGCGGGTTGCCGTTCCTGTTCGAGGGCCGGTTGCCCGACCTCAACCTCGGCACCGCCGGCGGCGCGAGCTGTTCGCCGGGGCTGCAGGCGAAGCTGGAAGCCGTGCTGTCGGCGCAATCCGGATACGACTGGGTGGCGAACGGNCGCTTCAANGGCGGGTACATCACGCGCCACTACGGCGATCCCGCGCGCGGGATCGACGCGGTGCAGATGGAGACCAGCCAGCGCACCTACATGGACGAGGATTCGTTCGAATACGACGATGCGAAGGCGGCGAAACTGCAGGTNGTGTTGCGCGGACTGTTCGAATCGGCGATGTAGGGGCCGCTTCGGCCGCGACCGTTTTCGCAGGGACTTGCCGCGGCCAGGGCCGCTCCCGCAGGCGCGCCCTAGACCTCCAGGGTAGCGAGGTCGCCCTTCTGCTCCAGCCAGGCCTTGCGGTCGCCGGCGCGCTTCTTCGCCAGCAGCATGTCCATCAGCGAACGCGTTTCGTCGGCGTCGTCGACCGTCAGCTGCACCAGCCGTCGCGTGTCCGGGTGGATGGTGGATTCGCGCAGCTGCTGCGGATTCATTTCGCCCAGGCCCTTGAAGCGGGTGACGTTCACTGCGCCCCTGGGCTTCTCGCGCGCGATCTTCTCCAGCAGCAGGCGCTTTTCCTCGTCGTCGAGCGCGTAGTACACCTGCTTGCCGACATCGACGCGGAACAGCGGCGGCATCGCCACGAACACGTGCCCGGCCGCGACCAGCGACGGGAAGTGCCTGAGGAACAGCGCGCTCAGCAGGGTCGCGATGTGCAGTCCGTCGGAATCGGCGTCGGCGAGGATCACCACCTTGCCGTAGCGCAGGCCGGCGAGGTCGTCCTTGCCCGGGTCGCAGCCGATCGCGACCGCGAGGTCGTGCACTTCCTGCGAAGCCAGCACTTGCCCGCTGCCGACTTCCCAGGTGTTCAGGATCTTGCCGCGCAAGGGCAGGATCGCCTGGAATTCCTTGTCGCGCGCCTGCCGAGCGCTGCCGCCGGCGGAATCGCCTTCGACCAGGAACAGCTCGGTGCGCGAGAGGTCCTGCGAAATGCAGTCGGCGAGCTTTCCGGGCAGGGCCGGGCCCTGCGTGACCTTCTTGCGCACGACCTGCTTCTCGGTCTTGAGCCGCGCGCTGGCGCGCTCGATCGCGAGTTGCGCGATCCTGCCGCCGGCCTCGACGTGCGTGTTCAGCCATAGCGAGAACGCGTCGTGCGCGGCGCCCTCGACGAAGCCCGCGGCCTGGCGCGAGGACAGCCGTTCCTTGGTCTGCCCGCTGAACTGCGGGTCGGTCATCTTCAGCGACAGCACGAACGCGACTCGGTCCCAGACGTCTTCCGGCGCGAGCTTCACCCCGCGCGGCAACAGGTTGCGGAAATCGCAGAATTCGCGCAGCGCGTCGGTGAAGCCGCTGCGCAAGCCGTTGACGTGGGTGCCGTGCTGCGCGGTCGGGATCAGGTTGACGTAACTTTCCTGCACCAGTTCGCCGTCCGGCACCCAGGCCACCGCCCAGTCGACGATCTCGGTGTCCTTCTTGAGCGAGCCGACGAACAATTCGGGCGGCAGCAATTCGCGCCCGGCCAGCTCGCCCTTCAGGTAATCGCGCAGTCCGTCCTCGTAATGCCACTGCACGCGCTCGGCCGAGGTTTCGTCGAACAGCGTGACGGTCAGGCCGGGGCATAGCACCGCCTTGGCGCGCAGCAAATGCTTGAGCGCGCGCAGGTTGAATTTCGGCGTGTCGAAATATTTCGGGTTCGGCCAGAAGCGCAGGCGCGTACCGGTGTTCTTCCTGCCGACCGAGCCGACGACCTCCAGCCTGGAAGCCGCCTCGCCGTCCCTGAAAAGCATCCGGTATTCGCTGCCGTCGCGCTTGATGTGGACCGCCACTTCCCTCGACAGCGCGTTCACCACGCTCACCCCGACGCCGTGCAGGCCGCCGCTGAAGGTGTAGTTGCGGTTGTTGAACTTCCCGCCCGCGTGCAGCCGGGTCAGGATCAGTTCGACACCGGGGATTTTTTCCTCCGGATGGATGTCCACCGGCATGCCGCGGCCGTCGTCCGACACTTCGCAACTGCCGTCGGCATGCAGCACCACGTCGATGTTGCGCGCATGCCCGGCCAGCGCCTCGTCGACCGCGTTGTCGATCACTTCCTGCGCGAGATGGTTCGGGCGCGACGTGTCGGTGTACATGCCCGGGCGGCGGCGGACGGGATCCAGGCCGGACAGGACTTCGATGTCGGCGGCGTCGTAGCGCGAGGTCATGCGTTCGAGATGCTTGAGGCTGGGGTGCGCGATTGTCGCCCATCCGCGTCGTCGAAGTTAAAAGCCCGTTGTTCAGTCGCGGGCATGGAAAAGGCGATTAGGGTCGGTCCCCGGTCGTCGAGGGGCGCGGCCACTGGCAACACGATTGCGTTTCTTTTCCTTTCCGCTTCCGGGAGATCCCCCATGAACCATCGCACCCTGCTTCTTACCCTGTTCGTCGCCGGCGCGCTTTCCACCACCGCGGCTTTCGCCCAGGACGCCACCACCAGCCCGCAGATGCCGCCGGTTTCGACCCAGGCCGACGCATCCACCCAGCAATCGACCGCCACCGACGCGAACGCCACCTCCGGCGATGCCAGCGCGGCGACCAGCGACCAGGTGCAGACCTCGGGCGACGCTTCGGGCATGGCCACCAGTGCGTCGACCAGTGCGAGCTACGACTCGTCCGCCACCACCGACCAGGACAAGAAGGACGACCA
>JGI24770J26754_10003063_pt1 | contig 11263 bp, 6 predicted proteins | sample LakOneMetagenome_FD_26754 | JGI IMG/M metagenome (IMG submission 26754) | reverse complement strand
CGAACCTTGGATGTGGCGCTCGATCAAGAGGCAAAGCCCATTCGCAGCATGCAAGGCTCGCACTATTCCATTTCATTGCCGCCCGACCAGCTCATCAGCAAGGCGCAAACCTGCCTTGCTGCACAAAGTGGCATGCATGTGGACTCCTCAGATCCGGCCATGGGTCAACTGCATGCCACTGTCAAGCTTTCCTATCGCGCTCGATTTTCGTCTTTCACGGTCAGTAGCCGGTTGACCTTGCTGGCCGCAGGAGGGGGGTTTCAGATCACTGAAACCGGGCTTGGAGTCGCTGCAGCGGGTAGCGAAGCAGCGGCTGACGTGCAGCCGTTGTCGCAAAAGGAAAGCGGCTGGGAAAAATCGCTGGATGCGTTGATTCTGGGCGAAAATGCATTGGTCGATTGCCTGTACCGCTGAGTGGTGCGGCCCATGCTGGCGCTTCACGGTAATTGCTTAGCGATCGACTAATTCGCCGCCGGGCATGAATTGCCAAGTGCGGGTGATATGCAGGATGTCGGGGTCTTCCGGCGTTTTCGGCAGTGGTGCGAACGGAATCGAGAGTTTGACGATGCGCAGGGCAGCATCGTCNAGCATCGGGATATTGCTGCTGCGGATGATGCGCATGCTTTCCACGCTGCCGTCACGNCGCACGGCGACACTGATCACCACCAGNCCGCCAATGTGACGGCGGCGTGCTTCATCCGGGTAGTTCAAGTTGCCTACCCGCTCAACCCGGGTCACCCAACTNCGCAGGTATTGCGCCCACGCGTATTCCTTGGTGCTGGCCGAAACAAACTTGCGTTTCGGGCGTTTGGCGTATTCGGCCGAACGCAACTGGATTTCCGCTGCCAGCCGCGCCATTTCAATGTCACGGTCGATTTTTTCGCGCCCCGGCGGTTGNCCATTGCTGGTGGCTTCCGGGGTTGGTGTGGGTAGCGGCAGANTCGTGNTGCTTTGCGTGGAGGTCACCAAGGGTGCATTTTGCGGTGGACTGGGCGTNGGCGACTGCGCATGCAGCGGTCGTGGAGCCAGCCCGTCCACCGGCTGTGGCAACGGGCCGGCTTGTGGCGCACTGGGGCGGTTGGTCTTGTCGTGTTCACCTCCACCCTGATTGTTCGCTTGCGCAAGGAAATCCGCTTGCGCCGGCGTGAGCGGTGTTTGGGTACGGGTTTGGATCACATCAAGGGTCGGTACCAAGGGCGCGGCATCTTCAATCGTGAAGCCAATCCCAAGGATTACCAAGGCATGCAGGAGTAGCGACAGCACAACGGTTGCACGCATGCGCTCCGTGTCGCCGATTCGAGACGGGGCCGGCAGGGCAGGGGCGGTACTGGCGACCATCAGGACAGAGTGAGGGCTTCGATGCAATCGAATAATTGCGCGGCGATATTCAGGCCGAATTGCGCATCCAACTCGCGGATACAGGTCGGACTGGTGACGTTGATTTCGGTCAGTGAATCACCAATCACATCCAGGCCAACAAACAACATTCCGCGCCGGCGGAGTTCAGGGCCGACCTGTGCCGCGATCCAGCGGTCGCGCTCGGTCAGTGGCCGGCCTTCACCGCGGCCACCAGCGGCAAGATTGCCGCGGAATTCATCACCTTGCGGAATCCGTGCCAGGCAGTAATCCACCGGTGTGCCATCCACCAACAGAATGCGCTTGTCGCCATGCACGATCTCCGGCAAATAGCGTTGCGCCATCGCCAGTTGCTGGCCACCTTCGGTCAGGGTTTCCAAAATGACATTCAAGTTGGGGTCGCCGGCGTGGCTGCGGAAGATCGAGCGCCCGCCCATCCCATCCAATGGCTTCAGTACAACTTCGCCCTGTTCACTGGCAAATGCTTTCAGTGCCGTGTTGTCGCGGCTAACCAGGGTCGGCGGGCAACACTGCGGAAACAGCAGGGCTGCCAGTTTCTCGTTGAAATCGCGCAGGCCCTGCGGATTGTTGACCACCAGAGCGCCCTGGCGTTGCGCAAACCCCAGAATCTGGGTGTCATGCAGGTAATTGGCGTCCACCGGTGGGTCGGTGCGCATCAGCACGGCCTGGCCGGGGCCAAAGGTCAGGGTTGACCAATCGCCCAGCATGAAATGCTCGCCCGGAATGTCGTGCACTTGCAGTGGCGCCACTACCGCAGTCGCTTGCCCGTCGCGCACAGCCAGGCCGCCGGGGCGCACATAGTGCAGGCGGTGGCCACGGCGCTGGGCTTCCAGCAGCATGGCAAACGTGGAGTCTTTGGCCGGCTTGATGGCGCCAATCGGATCCATGACCACCACCACATCAAGAGCTGCGGAAACTGGCATCACGAAGAGTCCATACGGGGGGCGAAGCATGGTAGCAGGCAGACAAATCGAACATCAGATGCGGTAAATGCTTGACACGCTGCACATAGACTGGGATATAAGAGAGCTGTTGTCGCCGCTGGGTGCGGCACTCAGGATTCAAGCGCAAGGGGAACACATGGCGCAGCAAGACAGTGCAGATAGCAACCTGAAGGGGTTGCGGGTGATGGTCATTGACGACTCCAGAACAATCCGACGCACGGCGGAAACCCTGCTTGCGCGCGAGGGGTGCGATGTCGTTTCGGCAACCGATGGGTTCGAGGCGTTGTCGAAGATCGCAGATCACAATCCGCAGATCATTTTCGTCGATATCATGATGCCGCGATTGGACGGATATCAGACCTGTGCCCTGATCAAGAACAACCAAACGTTTAAAAACGTGCCGGTGATCATGCTTTCGTCTAAGGATGGTTTATTCGACAAGGCAAGAGGCCGTATTGTCGGCTCCCAGCAGTACCTGACCAAGCCGTTCACGCGAGACGAGCTGCTTGGCGCAATTCGGACGTACGTTAACGCCTGACCGGGGGGGACAGGATCAGCATGGCACGCATACTGCTTATCGAAGATTCACCGACTGAGACTGCAGTCATGGTGCAGTTGCTGGAACGCAACGGTCACCAGGTCACGACGTCGGGTAGCGCTGAAGACGGCATCACTGCCTGCAAGCGCGACAAGCCCGATCTGGTGCTGATGGATGTGATTCTGCCGGGAATGAATGGCTTTCAGGCCACACGTGCGCTGTCGCGGGATAGCGAAACCAGCCATATCCCGATCGTGATCGTCAGCACCAAGGGGCTGGAAACCGATCGCGTATGGGGCATGCGCCAAGGGGCCAAGGATTACATCACGAAGCCGCCGCGCGAAAGTGAGTTGGTCGCGCGCATCAACGCATTGATTGGGCACTGACTATGGCCAAGCGCGGCAAGCAAAAGCAAAAAGGTAAAGCCCAGACCGAAGCCGCCAAGTCGGCACCAGTACCGGTCGTGCATGACAGCGCTGCCGAGAGGGTCGATGAAACCAGTGCGGCCAACGCTGTTGCCGCACTGCCGGAAACGCAGGCTATGGCCGACGATACGGCTGAGGCAGCGGTGCCTGCCAGCGATGCGGCGGAAGAAGTCGAAACGGAACACGTGGAAATAACGGCAGCAGTCGCGTCGGGCCCGGATGCCGATGCCAGTGCCGTTATTGCCGAACATGATGTTTCACAGGCCGCGGCGGAAGCCCCCGTGGTTGACGTCCAGGTTGCGCAAAAACCCAAACGCCCACGGCGTGCGCCAGTGCGCCCGCGTGAGCAACGGCCACCATTCCTGGTGTTGGCCGATTACGAACAGCGCAGCCTGTCGCACGTCGCTGGTTTGCCCGAGCAATTGGACGCGCCGGGGTTGTGGCGCGGAGTTGCCTATCGTGTTGGCGCGCATCGGCTGGCATCTGGGTTTGGTGAGGTGATTGAAATCCTGCCATTGCCGGCGCTGACCCATGTGCCAGGTTCGCAAGCGTGGATGCTGGGGGTTGCCAATATTCGCGGCACCTTGCTGCCGGTGGTCGACCTCAAGCAATTTTTGGAAGGCGAGCGTACCGTCCTGCACGAACGCCAGCGGGTGCTGGTGATGCGTCAGCCGGGCGGTGATGTCGCCGTCACGATTGATGAGCTTTATGGTCAACGCAGTTTCGTCGACGCGCAGGGCATCGCCGCCGATGCGATCAGTGAAGGGCGCTATGCGCACTTTATCGATCGCGCCTATCGCATCAATGATCAAGATTGGGGCGTTTTCAGTTTCGAACGCCTCGCCCGTACTCCCGAATTCCGCCAAGCCGCCGCCTAACTGGCGGAACCCCAAGCAAGCCGAGGTCGCACGATGAGCACTTTGATGGATTCCGCCGCCGGTAAAGGCCGCAATCTCAGCACCAACTTCTGGATCTGGTTGCTGATCGGTTCGCTGGTTGTATTTGCCGGCAACACCCTGTATGCCACGACCAAGGCATCGCGCTTGGGCGGTGCCAGTACTGCGGCTTCGCGCTTGCAGTTGAACTCGCAGCGACTGGCCAACCAAGGCCGTGAAGCGATCGANGGTAAAGGCCAGGCGTTTGATGCACTGAAAGCNACCAAGGGCGAAATTGACGCGGATATCAAACTGCTGAATGACCGNTTCGGTGATGCCGCGGGCGTNGCGGCACCGATTCGCACAGTCACCAATACGTGGGATCCGCTGGCAAAGCGTTCCGACGAAGTCATGGGCTCGCAGCAGGCGGTGCTGGCGTTGGCCGGTCACGCGGACAGCTTCACCGGCAAGATTCCGCAGCTGCAAGCGCAATTGAACGAAGTTGTACGCGGCCTGGCCTCCGGTGGTGCCAGCTCGGCACAGGTGTTCACCGCGCTGAACCAAGTGGTGACCTCGTCCACCATGGCGCGTCGAATTGCCGAACTGCGTGCTGGTGGTGCGGGTGCGCAGGTCGCTGCCGATGCGCTGGGTCGCGATGCCGCAGTGTTCGACCGGCAGATGAATGCGTTGGTCAGTGGCGGTGCAGATATCGGCAAGGTCAGCGCCGCTGGCGCGGTGGGCCCACTGAATCAAGCACATGCCATGTGGCAGGGCATGAAGAAGGATCTCGACGCGATCGTGGGTGACTCCAAGCGTCTGATCGTGGCGCAGGCGTCGGCCAGCGCCCTTGCCGCAGGCTCGGACAAGTTGTTGTCCGACAGTGAGGGCCTGTTTGCGGCATTCACGTCGTTTGGCTCGCTGAAAGACACCAGCATCATCGGCGGTGTGTGGGTCAGCATCCTGTCCGGTGCAGTGGCACTATTCTCGATCGTCGGCTTGCTGTGGGCACTGGGCCGTGCGCAGCGCGTACGCTACCAGACCACCAAAGAACTGAATGACCGTAACCAGGAGGCGATCATGCGCCTGCTGGACGAAATGGGTTCGCTGGCGGAAGGCGATCTTACCGTGAAGGCGACCGTGACCGAAGACATGACCGGCGCGATTGCGGACTCCATCAACTTCGCCGTCGAACAGTTGCGTACCTTGGTGGCCACGATTAATGACACCTCGGTGCAGGTGGCGGCCAGTGCGCAGGAAACCCAGGCCACCGCGATGCATCTGGCCGACGCCGCCGAGCATCAGGCGCAGGAAATCAACTCCGCGTCCGGCCGAATCAGTGAAATTGCGACCAGCATTAATCAGGTGTCGCGCAACTCCGCCGACTCCGCCGAGGTGGCGCGCCGCTCCGTGCAGATCGCCACCAACGGTGCGGGCGTGGTGCGGCAGACGATTGCCGGCATGGACAGCATTCGCGACCAGATTCAGGAAACCTCCAAGCGCATCAAGCGACTGGGTGAAAGCTCACAGGAAATCGGCTCGATCGTGGAACTGATCAATGACATTTCCGAACAGACCAACATCCTGGCGTTGAACGCGGCAATTCAGGCGGCCTCGGCCGGCGAAGCCGGCCGTGGGTTCGCGGTGGTGGCCGACGAAGTGCAACGCCTCGCGGAACGCTCTTCCAGCGCCACCAAGCGCATCGAATCGCTGGTGCAAACCATTCAGGCCGATACCAACGAAGCGGTCAGCTCGATGGAACAGACGACATCGGAAGTGGTGGCCGGTGCCCGTTTGGCCGAGGACGCCGGTACTGCACTGGGCGAAATCGAAAAGGTGTCATCCGACTTGTCGGGATTGATTGAAGGGATTTCGGTGGCTGCGCAGGAGCAATCCTCGGCAGCAACCAATATCACCCAAGCGATGAACACGATTCAGTCGATCACCGCACAAACCTCACAAGGTGCCAGCCAGACTGCGGCATCCATTGGAAATCTGGCGCAGCTTGCCGCCGACCTTCGCCGTTCGGTCGCCGACTTCAAGCTGCCTGCCTGACGTCGATTGAGACAAGGATCAGGATGAACAGCATCCTTCAGGGCAGAATCGTTTTGCTTGGATTTAGCGGAGCCTCGTCATGACCACGGCACAGCGAGACGCCATCGACCATACCGCGTTGGGTTGGGTAAAACCCGAGATCGATGAGGCCTTGCGTCAGGCCAGGATCGAGCTCGAAGCGTTCGCCGACGCCCCCAACGGTGAAAATNCGATGCAGGCNTGCATGGGGTATCTGCACCAAGTGCAGGGCACCNTGCGCATGCTTGAATTGCAGGCACCCACCATGGTGTCGGTGGAAATGGAGCAGGTGGCAGCAGCATTGCAAGCNGCGGCCACGCCCAATCGNGATGAAGCNCTGGCTGCGCTGATGCGCGGTTTGGTGCAGTTGCCGGACTATCTGGAGCGTTTGCAGGGTGGGCATCGCGACATTCCGATCGTGTTGCTGCCGCTGATCAANGATCTGCGCGCCGCACACGGGGCTGCCCCGATGTNGCAAGACCAATTGCCCAGCTTNNTGGTCGCGCCCAGCGATGCNGAAATCGAACATGCACGCGGCAGCTTGGCCGGGCGCAACCGTGCNCTGCTGGATACCGTGTCTTCCGCGATCAAGGAAGACCTGCTGAAGGTCAAAGACGCGCTGGATCTGTATCTGCGCGGCAATCGCGCAAATGTGCAAGATCTGCTGCCGCAGGCCGAAGCGCTGGATCGAATTGGCGACACCTTGGGTATGTTGGGGTTGAGCAGCGCCAGCGGTGTGGTGCAAGAGCAGCGCGCAGTTGTGCAGGCCATTGCCAGCGGCGAGCGCGCATTGCAGGAAAGTGACCTGCTGGACGTGGCTGGCGCGCTGATTTACATCGATCATTCGCTGGATGATCAAGTTGCGCATTTGGGTAGCGGTGCTGAAAGCGGCGATTTGCTGGCGCAGGAATCAAGCAAGGTCATGGGGGCACTGACTCAGGCCACCATCGGCAATTTTGCGGAAGTGCGCAATGCCTTCATAGCTTTTGTCGAAACCAATTGGGATCACGCACACGTTGCCTCGGTGCCGCGCCTGTTGGCAGAGGTTGCCGGGGTGCTGCACATGGTGCAGCAAGACGTCCCCGCAGATTACTTGCAAGCCCTGCAGGTCTATACACAAGCCGAGCTGATTGACCGCAAACGCGTTCCCAGTGGACGCCAACTAGATACTCTGGCCGACGCGCTGACCAGCTTGGAGTACTACCTGGAATCCCTGCATGACCCGTTGGGTCAGCGTTCGGATTTGCTCGACAAAGCGCGCGCGTGTTTGGAAGCCTTGCAGTATTGGCCGATCCCGCAAGTGGGTACGCGCACGGCAGCGCCGGCCGACAGCCATATTGCACCTGCATTCGTGGAGCAGGCGCCACCTGCGCAGGCGGATCATGGCACCCCGCCAGCAGTGGAGGGGGCAGACGTCAGCGAACCACAGGCTGTGGTGGTCACCGCACCGGCTGCAGCAGCTGCCGTAGTATCCGGGAGTGCGCAGCCAGTGGCGGCTGGCTTCGAGTCGATGGGTGAAGAAATCGATGATGAGATCCGTGAAATCTTCCTTGAAGAGTTCCAGGATGAAATCGCCAATCTGGATGAACTGATGCCAGCCTGGCGCATGGCGCCGGAAGATGCAGAACGCCTGCGCCCAATTCGCCGCGTGTACCACACCCTCAAGGGGAGTGGTCGCTTGGTCGGGGCCAAAGTGTTGGGCGAGTTCGCATGGCATGTCGAGAGCATGTTCAATCGCGTGCTGGATGGTTCACGCCCGGCCAGCTCGGCTGTGGTCGGGTTTGCCGGCTTATCGCGCGAACTATTGCCGCAATTGCATGCCGCCTTGCTGGGTACTGGCAAGGTCAATGTCGATATTCCCGCCATGGAAGCCGCAGCAGATCGCTTGGCTGCCGGCGAAGACGTATTGATGTCAACGCTGCCGCTAGTGCAGGCGGGCGCGGTTGCTGCGCCGGCAGAGCCGGTGGTTGAAGTCGCAGCCGATGCAGCTGGCGAGGCGCATACCACGTCGGTCAGCGTGGATCCGGTGTTGCTGGAAATCCTGGGTACCGAAGTTGGCAGCCATTTGGAAACCGTGGATGCGTGGTTGACCGCTGCCCGCAATGGCGAGTCCGCCATCAGCGACCGGCTGATCCGTGCCATCCATACACTCAACGGCGCTTTTGCAATGACCGAAGTGGTGTCGGTCACGGCATTTACGGCGCCGGCCGAAGGCTTTGTGAAGCGCCTGATGGGGGCGAGCACGGTTGCCGATGAAGCAGGCATCGCGGCGATTGCTGACATGTCAGCGGCCATCAAGGCTTCGACACACGCACTGCAAACAGCACCCGATCAGGTGCCGGTGCATTCGAGTTTGGCGGCACGCATTACCGCTTTGCGTGATGCATTGCCAGAATCCAGTCTGCCGTTTATCGATGGCCTCCACCGCGAGGAAACCGAACGCGTCGAAGCCGAGCGCGTCGAAGCCGAGCGCGTCGAAGCCGAGCGCGTCGAAGCCGAGCGCGTCGAAGCCGAGCGCGTCGAAGCCGAACGCGTCGAAGCCGAACGCGTCGAAGCCGAACGCGTCGAAGCCGAACGCGTCGAAGCCGAACGCGTCGAAGCCGAGCGCGTCGAAGCCGAGCGCGTCGAAGCCGAACGCATCGAAGCCGAACGCGTCGAAGCCGAACGCATCGAAGCCGAACGCGTCGAAGCCGAACGCATCGAAGCCGAACGCATCGAAGCCGAACGCGTCGAAGCCGAACGCGTCGAAGCCGAGCGCGTCGAAGCCGAGCGCGTCGAAGCCGAACGCGTCGAAGCCGAACGCATCGAAGCCGAACGCATCGAAGCCGAACGCATCGAAGCCGAACGCGTCGCGGCAGAACGCGCCGCGATGGATGAGGCCGAACGCGCCGAAGCGGAGCGCCTTGAAGCGGAGCAAGCCAAAGCTGCACGCGTTGAAGCCGAGCGTCTTGAAGCGGAGCGCGTGGAAGCTGAGCGACTTGAAGCCGAGCGTCTTGAAGCGGAGCGCGTGGAAGCTGAGCGACTTGAAGCCGAGCGTGTTGAAGCAGAACGCCTTGAAGCTGAGCGTCTCGAAGCCGAGCGTGTTGAAGCAGAACGCCTTGAAGCTGAGCGTCTCGAAGCCGAGCGTGTTGAAGCAGAACGCGTCGAAGCCGAACGCCTTGAGGCTGAACGCGTCGAAGCCGAACGTCTCGAAGCAGAACGCGTCGAAGCCGAACGTCTCGAAGCCGAACGTCTCGAAGCCGAACGTCTCGAAGCAGAACGCGTCGAAGCCGAACGCCTTGAAGCAGAGCGTCTCGACGCCGAACGCGCGGAAGCACAGCGTCAGGAAGCAGATCGGATTGTCGCTGCGCGTGTCGAAGCCGAGCGCCTGGAAGCTGAACGGGCTGCGGCTGCACGTGCCGAAGTCGAGCGTCAACAGGTCGAGCGTCGAGTTGCCGAAGCTCAGGCGGCAGCCAAGGCACGCGAATTTGCTGCATTGGCGGCTTTGCAGGCGACGGCTGCAGCTGCAGAAGATCCGGACGAGGCGCTGGATACCAGTGATTTGGACGTGGAGCTGGTCGATATCTTCGTCGAAGAAGGAGGCGATCTGCTCGATCATTCCGATGGCTTGCTGTCGCAATTGCGTGAGCAGACCGAGGATCAGGAACTGATCGTGGGCCTGCAACGCGACTTGCATACGCTCAAGGGCGGCGCCCGCATGGCTGGCATGATGTCGGTCGGTGAATTGGGCCATGCCATGGAGTCGCTGCTGGAAGCTGCCGCGGCACAGAAGGTGGAGTTGGGCGAAGCCGGAGTGTCATTGCTGGAGCGTGGGTTCGACCGGTTGCACGGCATGATTACCCGCGTTGCGGCGCGTCGTGCAGTCGGCATGCCGGAGGCGTTGATCGAAGAGTTCGCTGCGCGCGCGGAAAATCGTGCGGTGGCTGCGCCGGAGCCGGCGGAGTTGGCCGAAGTCGGGGCTGCAGTTGGTGCCGAAGCTGCGGCCCAGGCAACAGCACCCAAGGCGAGCACCAAGGTGGTGCCGCTCAAGCCGTTGTCCATGCCGATCAACCCGGATGCTGGTTTCGACGACGACGATCTGGGCGTTCGCGCACCGCAGGAGCAGGTGCGCATCCGTGCGGATCTGCTCGACCGCCTGGTGAACTACGCCGGCGAGGTGGCGATCTATCGCGCACGTCTGGAGCAGCAGCTGTCTGCGTTCCGCAGCACCGCGCAGGAAATGGAACAAACCAACCTGCGTCTGCGCGATCAGTTGCGGCGTCTGGATTCGGAAACCGAAGCGCAAATCATCGCCCGCTACCAACGCGAAGGCGATGCCGGGAGCGAGACCTTCGACCCGCTGGAACTCGACCGGTTCAGCACCTTGCAACAGCTCTCGAGGGCACTGGCCGAGTCCGCCGCCGACTTGCAGAGCTTGCATGGGTCGATGGAAGACCTGACGCGTCAGTACGAAACCCTGCTGACTCAGCAGTCACGCGTCAGTTCCGAGTTGCAGGAAGGCCTCATGCGCACCCGCATGTTGCCATTCGATTCGTTGGTGCCGCGTTTGCGCCGCGTGATCCGTCAGGCCGCCAGCGAGACCGGCAAGCAAGCCCAGCTCAAGCTGGACGGTGCTCAGGGCGAACTGGATCGCAATGTGCTGGAGCGCATGACGGCGCCGTTGGAGCACATGCTGCGCAATGCCATTGCGCATGGTCTGGAAGTGCCGGATGTGCGCCGAGCCGCAGGCAAACCGGATGAAGGCAGCATTCGTGTGGCAGTTCGCCGCGAAGGGTCGGAAGTCGTTTTGCAGATTTCCGACGATGGTGCCGGCCTCAATCGCGATGCAATCCGTGCCCGCGCAATCGAGCGTGAATTGATCCAGGCCGATGCGGTGCTGTCCGAGACCGAGTTGGACCAGCTGATCATGCAGCCGGGCTTCTCCACCGCGGAAACCGTCAGCCGCTTGGCCGGGCGTGGCGTCGGCATGGATGTGGTCGCCAGCGAAGTACGCCAGTTGGGCGGCACCATCGACATTGCATCGCGTCCGGGTGA
>JGI24770J26754_10003056_pt1 | contig 11272 bp, 12 predicted proteins | sample LakOneMetagenome_FD_26754 | JGI IMG/M metagenome (IMG submission 26754) | reverse complement strand
TTGAGCTGCCAAGCTCAACAACTTGAGTGGTCAAGTTCAACAACTTGAGTGGTCAAGTTCAACAACTTGGGTGGTCAAGTTCATGAACTTGGGCTGCCAAGTTCAACAACTTGATCGGTAATTTGACCAAATTGGCGGCTATTTTGCCTTGGTTTGAATATTTTTTTTTGACGTTATAAGTCAGTAAATACAGGCATTCGAACGAAATCCGACAAAATATTTACAAAAAACATCAAAAAAACCTGTAAGATTTCACCCCATTTTCTCATTAATACATAGAAGGAAAGTTTTTTGAGGCATCCCCGAAGCGGTCGGGTGTATGTTGATCAACGGTTTATCCGACTACGCCAGTTTCTATTTATAGGAGGAAAATATATGGCAAACACCCCCGATTATTACCCGCAGAGCCGCGATGCTCGTTGGGCTTGGCATGTGAATCTTTATGACCAGTTGAAGAACCATGGGTTCGCGACAAAGTACGGGGTCCCTGATCCTGTGCTCGATGTGTTTCGGGTCATCGCAGCCTGGTATGCGTATTGGGTGCCGCGTTGGCACGCCGAGGACGCGTACGACCAGCAGTTTACGAAATACTTCAACACCTACGCGGGCCTAAACGAAGGTGCCGAGGTCCCGAGCGAGCCGACCCAGCCCGCTCCCGGTTCGCCTCCGGCGGAACCTGTGATGGGTATCGAGAAATATACCCGCCGATGGGCCACCCAGATCAAGAAGATGACCATTTACGCATCCGCCGACGGCGAGGCCATGGGCATCGCGACGCCCGAGAGTGCTCCGAAGGCTTTGGACGACATGAGGCCGACGATCAAGCTTTCGACGCGCGAGGCGTTTGGCGTCGGCGTGACGTTCAAGAAGGAAGGCATGAGCGCGGTGCGGTTCGAGTATCGCCACAAAGGCGCCGGAACCTGGCTGCCCGCCGGTGTCCTGCTCGCCAGCCCCGGCTCGTTCACCGTTGCCCCCGCCGTCCCCGGCGAACCCGAACAGGTCGAAGTCCGCGCCATCTTCATGCAAGGCAACGTAAACGTCGGCCAATGGTCCGCCATCGAAGTCGTCTACGTCGGCCCGTAGGTCAGTTGTCAGTGGTCGGTAGTCAGTTGTCAGCAGAAGAGCGGAGCATTCAGATGAATGTTCCGCTCTTTTTTTTATCCAGCTACTGACAACCGACAACTGATTACTGAACACTGCCCTCGTATTTGTCTTCGGCGGAGTTTTCGTTTGCGGGGATGGCTTTGGTTAGCGCTAAACCGAAGTAGTCGACCTGGACGGCGCCGTGGCGGTGGAGGATGGCGGCGGCGTCGTCTTTCCGGATGTCTTTGTGGATGTGGACCATCAGGACGCAGTGGCCTTCGTTGAGGGCCTTTTCGTAGCGGTCCATGATGACGCGGTCGAAGGTTATACTGCGGAAAGAGCGCAGCATCTTGGCGATCAGGCCGTGCTCGTCGCCTTTGAAATCAAATGTCGCCGCTCCCGGTACGCCGCAGAAAAGTTCGATGTCCGCCGGGTCGAACTCATTCGCCTTAAGATCGTCCGCCGCCGCGACCCCGCCGTCCGAATCATTGAATATTCCCATCAACTTATACAACGGGTCCGGCGTAAACGCCTGCTCGCTGTTGATATCCACGACCTGTGATGTAGCTTCGTTAGTATTCATAGCGGGAAGTGTAGCAGGGCGGGTCACGACGGTCTGTGATGAACCGCACACAACGCGCGCGAAAAAGATCCCTCCTCGACGAGACGGGATCTTTCGCACGTTCCGATCAGATCGGGCTACTGTTCCGCTGCCACGAAGTCCACGCCAACGAGTTCGTCGTCAACGGAGATAGTTCGGGGAGTAAAAGCAAAACGCTTGGAAGCGACACCGATAACATATGTCGAGCCCGAAGGGACTTCGTCAAACCTGAAATATCCGAATGAAGATGTGTAAGCGTTCCTGGTAATGCCGTCCGTACCGGTCAACTGAACGATCGCGTTAATGATCCCGCGACCGTCTGCCGTAGTGACGCGCCCCGANACAGATGTCCCCGCGGCCGACGGCCCCACACTCGCAAACGTGAGCGACGTCGAGGTTGCACTGCCGCCGTCAGGAGTAGCGAAATCGAACGCACATACCAGCCAGTTGCCGTTGGCCTGTGCAGGTGTAAGTGTGCCGGGGCTGGTGCTCAAGAGAGTGGTCGGGCCGTCCACCGTGCCGCCGCCGTAAGTGCTGGTGCGATAGCTGCCGGCAGGAATGTTGGTCGCGGAAGTACATCCCGCTGTGGCCGCGTCGAGCGAGGACGCCGCAAGGTCGTTAAAATTATAGGTGCCGCCGGCAAAGTTGCATCCTCTGCCGTCGGGTGGGCTGGAGATCACCGTGGTTCCTGTAGTCGACGGTGGTACCGCTGCTGCTGGTGGATAGAGACGCATCTCAAGATCGCCTATCCACGTGTGATTGAACCCGTTGAATGCAATGTTAGTTATCGTTGTGTTTACACTTAGTCCGGAAACATTTACTGTCGAACAGCTTGCCGGAACCCTGCCGCCGCCGTCCGTAATCGTAAATCCCGTGCCTGTAAATGTCGCAGACTGTCCGTAAATTCCCATCGCGGTCATAATGACCGAGAGGAATAATACAACTGCAACTCGTGTGAAAGATCGATTCTCCATAATTTCCTCCAGTATCCTCTTCAGATATAAGTGTGAAGGGAATGATAGCAAGCCCGCAGTACTGCGTATGTGCGGTACCATACGGATGGTGGAGCTTTGCCAGACGGAAGCTATCAATAGCTGGTTATCTCTTTACAAGATTGTCGTCGTAAAGATCGCGGTAGATGCGGAAGTTCGTCATGACGCGGAAGACGTATTGTTTGGTCTCGGGGAAGCCAACCTCGGAGGCAAAGATCGCGGGGTCTTTGGGTTTCGAGCGGTTTAACCAGCGGGCTGCGTTGTCTTCGCCGCCGTTGTAGCTGGCAGCGATGGCTTCGTAAAGGCCGCCGAACTGGGTCTTGAGATCGGCCATGTATTCGACGCCGATCGCGATATTGATCCGCGGCTGGTAAAGATCGTCCGGGTTGAGTGCGGCAAAGCCCGCTTTCTTGTTGTATTTGAGAGCCGTGTCCATCACGAGTTGGAGCAGGCCGCGTGCGGCGGACGGCGATTTGACCTCGGGGCGGAACGAACTCTCGACCTTCATGATCGCCAGTACGAAACGCGGGTCCATTTTATGCTTCTTGGCGTACTGGAGCACTTCGACGCGGTACGGGATCGGGTAATCTTTGGCCGAGACCTGGGCGATCGCCTTAACGCGGCCCGTGGAACCCGCGACCTTGTCCGCCGCGAGGCCGCCGAAATAAGATTTGCCCGTGTCCGGTATCGACGCGTATATAGCCAGAGCTTCCGCCTTCTTACCGCCCTTTTCCATGGCAAAGGCACGCAAGTACTTGATCTCATCGAGACTCGTCATCGATCCCGCGAACGTCGCCTGTGCCTGCGTGAGCGCCGCGGTTGCTTCGGCATCGGCCCATTGTCCGCGATAGATCTGCATCCGCAGACGGGCGTGCAGGGCGTTGGCCTCGGTCGGCTGGCCTTTGAATTTGTCGCGAACGCGGTCCACCCACTGGTTGGCTGCATCGTATTGGTTTGATTCACGCAGGGCGTCGATCGTGTTCAGGTATGCACCGTCGATGCGTTCGCCGGCCGGGTACATCGTCGTGTATTGCTCATAGATCTTCGCCGCTTCGGCATTTTTGCCCAGCCGGACATGACACGCCGCGTTGAAATACAGACCTTCGCGGCCGTCTTTGAGTCCGGGGTATTCCCGCGAGATGCGGTCGAGAAACGGAATTGCCTTGGCATACTGGCGTTCCCAGTAATATGAACGCCCGGTCATAAACAATGCTCCCGACATCGCGGCGTCGGTCGAGTAATTGTCGAAGATCTTTTGAAAGTGCTCGCGTGACTGGGGGAACTGGCGATTGTCAAAGTAAGCACGCCCGCGTTCCAGATGCTCGGCGGCGGTCAGCGTGACCAGTTTGCCATCAACCCCGCGACTCGCTCGGTCCTTCTCGATAACCGCCTTTAATGCAGCGTCCGAGACCTGCGAATAGGCAAGCGTGGCGGTGATAGCAATGACAAATACGAGGCTGAACAGTTTTTTCATAAGGTTAATGCGGGCGAGTAAGAACAGGGATAGATTACCCGATTGTTAGAGGGTGATGCAATTGATTCGGTTGCCGGTTCTCTGACTTTTAACTAAACACTAAAGACTTATAACTGTTAGAAAAGGTATTTCTTACTAAGAGTTAATAGTTTCTAATGATTAGTTAGTAGTTACAGAAGGCGGGTTCGAGTGCTTCGGTAAATTGCAGGTTGTCGTGATAAAATCATCGTTTGGAGTTTATATGAAAATTGCACTAAACGGCGCGACGACGATGACCGCCGATCTGGAAACTGACATTCGAGCGGCGGCGGCGGCCGGATATGACCTGGTGGAACTGCGGTCGAACAAGCTTTACGACTATCTGGAGACAAAAACGGTCGATGACCTAAAGGCTCTGCTCACCGAAACTGAAATCGGTGTTCTTTCGATCAACACCCTCGAGCACATCACATGGCGCAGCGACGAAGACTATGCCGATATCAAGGCCGAATGTAAGAAACTTTGTGAAATATCTGTCGCTATTGGCTGCCCGTATGTGTTGTCGGTTCCCGGTAAGTTGCGACAAGGGCCAAAGACCGATGAAGAATCGATCGCCGAGTCGGTAAGAGTACTCAACGAACTCGCCGACATCGCCGAACCGTATGGTATTAAGATAGGTTTCGAGTTTCTCGGCGAAGCAGGGAATTCAGTGCAGACGCTCGATCTCGGCAGCAAGATCGTTGACCTGGTCGGCCGCGAGAGCGTCGGGAATGTTATGGACACGTACCATTTCTACGCGGGCAGCTCTTCGTACAAGGCGATAGACGATCTGGATCCCGCGAAGCTATTTATATTTCACATCAATGACGCCGAAGATCTGCCGAAGGCCGAGCTTAACGATTCAAAACGCCTATACCCGGGCCTCGGCATCCTGCCGATCAAGGAAATAAAGTTACATCTCGACGGCATCGGCTACGACGGCCCGGTCAGCGTCGAGATATTCCGCCCCGAATACTGGGAGCAAGACCCCTATGAAGTTGCGGTCAAGGCCAAGGCCGCGACCGAAGAAGTGTTGGGACTGGGTAAGTACGCTGCGGGCGGCAGTTGGTAAATCATGGATAAAGTAAAGATAGGAATAGTCGGGACAGGGTTTGTAGGAAATCTACACGGGCGCATCTACGCTCGGGAAGATCGTGCCGAGATCGCGGCTCTGTATGACATCATCCCCGAACGGGCGGAGAAGACAGCGAAGAGTATCGGAGGAAAGGTTTGTTCCTCGCGCGAAGAATTGCTGGATATCTGTGACGCTGTCCTGGTATGTGCTCCAAACCGAACCCATCTAGAGATCGCGACGGCAGCGGTTGATGCCGGGAAACACGTATTCTGCGAAAAACCCTTTTCGATCGGCGTCGAGGACGCTCAAAAACTTCTCAATACCGCGAACAATGGCAGAGGGGTTTTTCAGGTCGGACATAATCGTCGCTATGCTCCCGTGTATCAGAAGCTGAAAGAGTTTATCGGCGAAGACGCGGCACATTCGGCCCACGTTAAGATGAATCGCGGCGAACTCAAGAATCCTGTCTGGACTGGAGACACGAACGTCACCGGCGGCTTTCTATACGAGACGACGATACATCTATTCGACATGATGCGGTTTCAGTTTGGCGAGATCGAGGAACTGACAGCGTATGGCTCACAACATGAATATCCGGAGCTTGATGAGTTTTCGATCATCTTTAAGTTCAAGAACGGTTTTCACTGCACTTTTGCTTCGTCGTCCGATGCGAGCTGGCATTTTCCATTCGAGCGCATCGAGGTCTTTTGCCATCACCGCACGATCATGACCGAGGAAATGGAGCGGATACTTGATTCACGCGGGATGGACGCCAATTTTGACACTCACACATATCATATGACGCAATGGGACGAGCGATGGGGTTATGTGCAGGAAGACCGGGCATTCATCGCGGCAATCCTTGACGGTGCTCCGCCACCGGTCACCGCTTACGATGGTTTTAAGGCGGTGGAACTCGTCGAATCGGTTTATAAAGCGATCCAAACAGGCGAGCGTGTCAGGTTCTAGAACTTTTCGTCGCAAAAAGCGTTAAATATCGGTTACAATCGAAATCGTTTATGACCAAGTGCCAAAATTGCGGTAATCAGAACTATCCGGAAGCGAACTTCTGCCGCTTTTGCGGGACGAAGTTTATCATTCTGCAACCACAAACGCAGGCACAGAATAATCCGTACGATCATGTAGCTCCTCGTCCTTATTCTTGGAAAACGGATGAATTCACAACGAATACGGAGGCACGGAAAACATCTAGTTCGATCGGAACGGCACCGATCGCACAACAGTTCCCAAATGGCCGTACGCAAAACGTCAATCATCCGCTCACTCAGTACCAACCGGCGCATCTAAGCCAGCCAGATCGCTGTCCGCACTGCATGAGCCAGTTTCTTCCCCGTATTGAAAAACGTATCTCAACCGCCGGTTGGGTCACTTTTGCCGTATTATTGGTATTTTTCTTTCCGCTATTTTGGATCGGATTATTGATCAAGGAAGAGACGCACACGTGCCCGAGTTGTAATGCCGTTGTGGGTCAACGATAGACATAGCCTTTCGGATGGTCGATCTTGACCTCTGGGTTGGTGCTGACAACCTCTACCTTGTGGAATCCCTTTTTCATATGGGTTGAGAGATAAGTTAGAGCGAATTGACGGCCAAGCAGGATATCAAGGTCTTTGAAAAACGGGATAAAACTGATCGGGGCGAGATTTCCCTGAAAGAACGCACGGCCGCCGGTTTCATCAGCTATTCGCTGCAAAGCGCTTTGCCCGCCCAAAGTTAACTGCGCGTTCCCATTTTCCGTCAGCGGAGTCGGTGAGTAGAACGAATAGACCGCTACGCCGAACTTCTGAGCCTTCGCGATGGAACGCTCGAGATCGATCGCTTGCGTAATGTCTCCAGGCGAAGTCCCCTGCGATGTGTCAACGCCGTCCGATACCAACAAAACCGCTCGCCGCCCAGCAGGCAGGGCCTCAAAACGTTTCAACGCATCATTCACACCGCCATACGGAGCGCCGCCGCCCGTGCTGACGCCGCTGACTATATGCAGTGATTTTGCCGCCTTTTCGAGATCCTCGGTAAATTTCTGCGCGGTCTGAAGGTTTCCACCCCGAAGATACCCTACCATCACCCGCGTTCCTTTTGGCAAACGCCGTATAAAATCGGAAAGATCTTTGATCTGAAGGTTAAAATTCCCGGTGAGTTCCTCTTGGATAATGACCGCGATCTCGAGCGGTGCTCCGGTTACGCTGCGGATGGATAGGATCGTCTGCTCTTCCTTGTCTTCGCGGACTATTAATCTATCTGCCTGAACAAATTCTTCAGTCTGATCGGAGCGAAGTTCCTTCTTGGTATAGATTGAGATCGGGATGGTTACAGTGCGGACCTTTTGCTTGTCGCGAGAGATCGGATCTTGAGCGTTAACGGACGAAACAGCAAAAAGGGATGCTGCGACGATGAGAAATCCAAGACGAAATATTCTAATGCTCATATTCAGATAACAGAATTACGCGTATGTTCCAATAATAGTATATTTTGCGCGGATAGATAAACTTTTTAACGCAAACGAATTGAAGTAAGGTCGGACACTTTGTAAAGTAAACAACGAAAGTTATGGACGATCTGACGCTCAGATATGACATTTCGCCTCGTGACCTGGCCCGCGGCCGCAACCTAAAGATCGGTGCGATCGCGGCTCCGTTCGCACTCGGCTGCGTGCCGGCGGTCATAACTGTCGTACTGACGCTCCTGTTGGGAATGGCACCGCCCGCTTCGGCGGCACTGTTCTTTGTCGGGATGATCGTTTCGTTTATCGGGCTGCTGATCGGGCTCGGGCTTTCGGGTTTTCTTACATATCGACGCACCAATTGGAACAAGCAAATGCGCGAACGGATCGCGGCTGATGGGATTAGGGCAAGTGAACTCGATTGGTTTATGCACGAACTTAAATCCAGCGAACGTCGTTCGTTGAAGGAGATTACTGCACGCGATCTGCTGCTTGCCGACGCTTATCGCGAGACATTGGCATCGCGATTGACCGCTACTCGAATCACGAAATCGTCGAGTAGGGAATTGCAGCTCATGCAGAGACGGCAGAGCAAAATGAAACAGCTAAAGTCGGCCAGCTCAGAAGAATTTCAAAAGGAACTCACCAAAGATATCGGAAAGATCCAAAATATCAACACCGAAGCAAAAGTAATGCTCGCGGAGGCGGAATCGCGGATGCAGATGATCGAAGCGGCGTCTGTACGTGGCGGAAGCATTGCGGATTCGGAACTGGCTCTCAAGAAGTTGTCGGCTCGTGCGTCTGAGCTGCCGCTTGCTCTCGAACAAGCAAAGATGGCTGACGAGATAAGGGCTGAGATGGAGAAAGAGCCTTTAGATTAGTGAGGTGTCAAAGAAAAAGAAAAGGACGCTAACCGAAGAAGTTAGCGTCCTTTTCTGACATAAATTCCGGCGAATGAAAACCGCGATGCCGTTCGGACGGATGAATTGAACCTGTTATTTACAGGTGGGTGGCCTTCTCCTCTGTTAAGAGCATCAGAGCCGATCGCTATGGCGAATTCTCGCTTGAAGATTCGCACCGAGACCGGCATTGGCCTCCCGGCATTCATATATTGGCTCAATTATGTATGCGTCCGGTGACGTGCCATCGAAGTCGACTTCATGTCGCCTAAGGGAACTATACACACCGACGATAGTCGAATGCAAGCGAAATTATTGCTCTGTCAGTATTTCTTGAGGAGGCGTGTCGCGGTGTTTCAAAATGCGGTCGAGCATCTCGCTGCACTCACTGCTGCGGACGCCTAATTGGGCATCGATCTGAGCCTGAGTATCACGCAACTGATGATATTCGTCGGCTATATGCAGAGCCGCGAGGATCGCGACCTTGAGCGAATCAACCGTCAATGTGCCTGACGAGATCTCTCGCATTTTCGAATCGACGTAGTTTGCTAGATCCAGAATGTACTGGTCATCCCCATCCGAGCGAATGCTGTAGGTTTGATTGTATATCTCTACGCGAAGTGCCTTTTCCGTCATACAAACTCTATTCTAACGCCCAACGGCCTCCGCAACGTCCGAATCGATCGAGGTCATGGCATCAAGCATTGATTCGACCTTAAGATGTATTAGGTCGCGTTCGTTCATCAGGACGCCGATCTTGGATTCGAGTTCGTGATTGGATTCGGTCAGATTCGCATTCTCCCGGCGCAGTCTTGATAGTTCTCGAGCTATCTCGTCTTTCTCTTCACGGAGTTTCTGAGCGAACTGGATCGTCAAATATATCTTATCCTCGAGATGCGAGAATTTTTCCATTCCCGAAAGGGCATTCATTAAGGGGTCTCCAATAAACAGGCTGTTATAGCTGTGGAAAACATTATCTTTGGTTTTGCGAAAAACTTCAAGTAAAAGATGAAGGTTTTGCTAAAAACGCGGCTGAATTGCCAATTCGTTAGCTAAAACCGCAAGTATCGATTGATGTTCGGTCTCAACTTCTTCCTCAACTAATGTCCGTTCTGTATTTCGATATTCGAGTCGAATTGTTATCGAGCGTTCATCCTCTGCAATACCTTTTCCTTCGTAAATATCTACAAAAGTTACATTTCGACAGAGTGGGGAACCGCTAGCGATTATTACATCCCGAATTGATGAAAATGACATACCCCTTTTGACAACAAAAGACACGTCGCGAGTAACGGAAGGGTATTTTGCAAGAGGTTGATAGGTTGGCGTTTCGATTTGTTTTGCCAATGCTGTCTGCAAATTTAGCTCAGCAACGTAAACGGGCTGTTTGAATTTGTAGCTGCTCGCGATATCGTCATTCAAGCGGCCGACATGCCCGACCTTGTTTCCATCAACCGAGATCGACGCAGATTGGCCTATTCTCAGATGTGTTACCTCGGTCGGAATATATTCTGCATCCGAAATGCCGATGGCTTCGAGAGCCGCTTCGACGGCACCTTTGGCGTCGTAAAAATCGAACTCCCGGACTGGCATTGCACGGCCTTCGACAGTTTCGCCGCCTGTTAGCACAAATGAGAGCAACTTCTGCTCGTTTGGCGCATTGTCTTCGGAAACAGTTGCTGCATAAGCTTTGCCAATTTCAAAGAGCCTGACGTCCTTGCGTTGATGATTGAAATTAAGCCGCACAGCGTCAAGCAACCCGGGAAGCGATGTCGCACGCATTCGGACCGCGCCTTCAATTACGGAATCGTTGAGCGTGACGTATTTGTCATCGACATTGTCGGCGAGCAATCCCGGGACGATCTCGAAAACGCCATCGTGTCTGGTGTCGATAAAGCTGTATGACAGGGCTTCGTCGAAACCGTGATCGGTCAATGTTTGCCGCATGAGCTTTTCGCGCGGCTCGGTTGGTTGATATTCACCTGCACCATATGCGGGCGGCAGTTCGTTGGAGATGTTCTCGTAACCGGCGTGGCGGGCAACCTCTTCGACGAGGTCTTCCTCGATATGAATGTCGTGCCGCCAGGAAGGAGCGGTATAGATTGCGGATTGTGGATCGCGGATTGCGGATTCATCATCCGTAACAATCCCGAGTGCATTTAAGATGCGATCACATTCTTCCCCTGATACATCAAGGCCCGTAAGTCGCTTTACGGCGGCTGACAGATTATTTGATTCAACCGAAATCGGCGCCGGATGGCTTGGGTACAAGTCGATCAATTCCCCGAGTTCGCCACCCGCGAGCTGACAGATAAGTTCGGCGGCACGGTTTGAGGCCCGTATGACGTTTTCGATATCGACGCCCCGTTCGAAGCGGTAGCTGGCTTCGGTGTTCAAATTCAGTTTTCGCGACGTAGCTCTTATATTCTCTCGTTTAAAGTGGGCGACCTCAAGTAATACATTAGATGTTGAATCGGTAATGCTTGAGTCCAGACCGCCCATGATGCCGGCGATGGAGATCGGCTTGTCTGCGTCACATATCATCAACATCGAGCTTTCGATATTGCGTTCGGCACCGTCCAGGGTCGTAAGCTTATCACCGTCATTTGCATGACGAATGACGACGCGACCACCCGCCAATTTGTCCAGATCAAAGGAATGCATCGGCT
>JGI24770J26754_10003055_pt1 | contig 11278 bp, 7 predicted proteins | sample LakOneMetagenome_FD_26754 | JGI IMG/M metagenome (IMG submission 26754) | reverse complement strand
ATGGCCCTTCGCGCGGCGCAATCGCGTTGAAGAGATCGCATGCGCCCATCGCGCACGGCGCGCCGGCCGCATCGTCGGCCGAGGGGAACTGCGATGAATCCTGTTCGAGTAGTGCTCGCCACGCTGCTGGCCACCTGGGCCGCGCTCGCGCATGCGGGCGAAGCCAGGGGCACGCTCACGCTCGCCGGCACCACCGTCGAGCTGAAGGCCGCGACCGCCCTCACCATCCAGAGTGGCGGCGAACCGATCACGCTGGTCCTGCTCAGCGAGAAGCCGATAGACCTCAAGGCTGCGCTCGCGACGGACGATCCCTACCTGACCCTCATCAACGATCCGGTGCTGGATGGGGTGACCCACGCAGCGGTGTTCGTCAGCAGCAAGCGCACGTCGATCAACGCGCACAAGGCCGGCGACTCGACGCAATACCTCGCGTCGCGCAAGTTCGGCCTCGACGCGACGGTCTCGGGCGGCGACGGCACGCCCGTGAAGGGCCGCCTGCGTTCGACCGACAAGGAAATGTCGGTGCAGATCGACGCCGAATTCNGCACCGACATCGCGAAGCCGGGGGCATGATGCTGCGATGCGTTGCCGGATGCCTGTCGCTGCTGCTCGCCGGCGCTGGGTACGCGGCGGACGGCGAACTTGATGCCACCTTCTCGGGCGACGGCGTCGCGTGGGCGGCGTGGTCGCTGCCGATGACGGGTGCTGCGCGGATCGCACCTGCTGCCGATGGCCATATCGTGGTCGCGGCGACGGTTGCCGATGGCGCGAACCGCGACTTCGCCGCCGCGCGCTTCCTGCGCAGCGGCGCGCCTGACGCGGCGTTCGGATTCTTCGGCCTGCGCACGATCGACATCGACCTGATCGCGGACGGTCGCGACACGCTGCTCGGCGCATTCGTGCTCGCCGACGCGCGCACGATGCTGCTCGGCACGGCGCAGGCGCCGGGCGGTGCGCAGCTTGCGGCGCTGGTGCGCTTGACCGCCGCCGGCGACGCAGACCCCTCGTTCGGCAGCAACGGCCGACGCGTGATCGCCAGCGCGCCGTGGCCGCTGCCGGATACTTCGATCAGGGCCGTCGCGCGGCAGATGGATGGGCATTACCTGTTCGCCGGCACCTGCAGCAACTGCCCGGGCGCACGCGCGGCCGTGGTGCTGCGCGTGGACGCGAGCGGGGTCGCGGACGCCGCGTTCGGCAACGGCGGCTGGGCCAGTCTCGCGTTGCCGCCGGTGACCCACGTCGAGCACGTCGCGGTCGATGCACAGGGCCGCATCGTGCTCGCCGGCTACGAAGGCGATCTCGCCAACGACGATCACAACCCGCTGCTTGCACGCTTCCTGCCGGAACGGATCGCCGGACACCGCGTTCGGTGCCGGCACCGGCTACGTGCGCCTGACCGGCATCGCCGGCGCGCCGGTCGGCGGCTGGATCGGCCATGCCGTGGTGGCCGATCGCGACGGCTCGCTGCTGCTCGCGCTCGCCACCGACGAAGACCTCGATTCGCTGCGCGCCGGCATCGTGCGCGTGCACGCGAACGGCAGCCGCGACACGAGCTTCGGCAGCGGCGGCGTGTTGCTGGTCGATCTCGAGAACGGTACCCAGCTCGATGCGCTCGCCCTGCAGAGCGACCGCCGCATTGTCGCCGCGGGAATGATCTCGCACAGCGGCAGCGGCGATGACGTGTTCGTGCTGCGCGCGCATGCCAACGGCACGCTCGATGCGTCGTTCGACGGCAACGGCGTCGTGCGCCATTCGCTCGATGCGCAGACCGACCGTGGCTACGCCCTCGCGCTGGTCGATGGCCGACCCTTGATCGCCGGCCTCGCAAATCGCGGCGACAGCTGGGATGGATTCGCGCTGCGCCTGACCGCGGACCTGATCTTTTCCGATGGCCTGGATTGAATCGCAGCCGTTGGCCCCGCGCGCTCCGATTGCGCGTGAATGAAGCTGACGCGGCACTGTCGCCACGTCCTCAACGCTCCCACGAGGATGAAACCGTGAATTGGAAAACCCTGCTGTTCTCGTTCGAAGGCCGCGTCGGTCGCGGTGCGTACTGGGGCCTGGTGGTCGCCTCGCTGCTGCTGTTCGGCGCGCTCGGCGGCGCGAGCGTCATGAGCATGCTCAACGCAAGCGACCCCGCCGCCGCGGGCGGCGGCACGAGCATGGCGATGATGGTCGCAGGCCTGCTGTTCCTGTGGCCGGCCCTCGCAATCCAGGCCAAGCGCTGGCACGACGTCGACAAGTCCGCGTGGTGGATCCTGATCAATCTGGTCCCCGCCGTCGGCGGACTGATCGCGCTGGTGTTCAACGGCTTCATCGCCGGCACGCCCGGCGCGAACCGCTTCGGCCCCGCCCCCGCCGCTCAAGCGCGCCCCGGCCNGGCAACNGCCGGCGCCTGACCGTCGCGAGGCATGCAATCGGCGCGCATCGCCAGATGGCGGTGNGCGCCGTGCATCGTTNCTGCNGCAAGCGGCCGCCGCGCGGGTTCCTTCGCGGACTCCGGCGTTTCGACTTCTCGGAACTTCGTTCCGCTGCGCNCANCGCGAATGGTTTGGGTCCGCTGCGCCCACCGCGAACGGATTTGGTCAGCCGCGCTCAACTCGAGTGGTCCGATTTCGAGANGGCTCCAACGCTGCGCAGCGGCAGCGATGTCAGCCGGCGCGACGGCCGAGGGTGCTCTCCAGNGCACGCGCCTCGCGCAGGCGCNTGGCGTGCTCGGGTGACTGCANGCGGCGGATCGCCTGCGCGATGTCGCTGCGTGCGCCGGTCAGATCGCCCTCGTCGCGGCGGACGCGGCTGCGCACGAGGTAGACGTGACCGAGCATCGGCTGCGTCGTTTCGTCACCGCCGCGTTCCAGTGACGCGCGCGCCTGTTCGACCAGCGCCGCGGCTTCGCGGCGCAATCCGGGATCGTTGGTCGCGACCAGGCTCGCGGCGAGTTCGGCGCGCGCCTGCGCGACCTCGGCGTGGTCGGGGCCGTACGCCTTCTCGATCAGCACCGCTGCGCGGCGCCGCGCGGTGATCGCCTCGGGCAGGCGCTGCTGTTCGTGGCGCAACGTACCGATGATGCTGTTGAGGTAGGCGGCTTCGTACGAATCGTCCTTCGACAGCTTCGCCATAGCCGCGATCGCCTGCGTCGCGAGCGCGTCGGCTTCGTCCAGGCGCCCGAGTTCGCCGAGCGCGCTGACGACTTCGAGCGCGGTCAGCCAGGTGTAGACGCTGTCGCCGGTGACCGCGCGGAACGCCTCGAACGACGCACGGTAGCGTTGTGCCGCGAGGTCGAGGCGGCCTTGCGCACGCGCGAGGTTGCCGTGAAATTGCAGCGCCTGCGCATACTGTCCGCTCGGCGTCCTGGCGAGGATGCCGATCGCTTCCGCCAGCGACGCGTCGGCCGCTTCGAGGCGGCCGCTGCGGCGTTGCAGGTCGCCGAGGCGGATCAGGGTGCCGCCGAGGATCGCGTGGTCGCCCGGCAGTTGCGCGCGTTCGATGCGTAGCGCGGTCTCGTACTCGGGCAGCGCCTCGTCGTACTTGCGCTGCACGCGCAGCGAGTCGCCGATCGACGTGTGCAGGACCGCGGCGCGCGCGTTGTCCGCGCCGCCGGCGGCTTCGACGATGCCGACCGCCTCGCGCAGGACGGCCAGCGCCTCGGCGAAGTGCGCGCTCTCGTGCAACACCTTGCCGAGCGTTTCGAGGTACGCGACCAGCTCGATGCTGCGCGACCCGTGCAAGGTGCGCACGATGTCGACCGCATCGCGCGCGAGGCGCTCGGCTTCGTCGGCCCGCCCCTCGATCAGGGCGATCTTCGCCGCGGTCGATTCGGCCTGGGCCATGCGCGCGCTGCGCGCCGCNCCGAGTGCGCGCAGCTGGTCCATCGCGGCCGTGACCAGCGGCGCGGCGGCCTTGACGTCGCCGGACGCATACACGCCGTCGGCATGCGCGACCAGCGCCTCGGTCGCCGCGAGGCTGGCGGCGCCGCTCAGCCGCTTCTGCATCTCCCATGCGCGCGCGAGGGTGAGGGCGCCCGCCTTGTTGTCGTCGAGGTTGATCTGGATTTCGCCGAGGTCGCGCAGCAGTTCGGCTTGCAGGTCCGGCTCCGCGGCGAGCGTCGCATCGATCTGCGCGACGCCGTCGCCGATCAGTTGCGCGGCCGAGCGCGCCTTCGCCTTCGCACGACTGATCGGATCCTGTTCGCGGAACAAAGCGAGCATGTAGTTCTTCACGCGTTCCGTGCGCGCCAGCTGGCGTTCGGCATTCGCGCGTTCGGCGTCCGCGCGTGCCGCCTGCGCNCGNGCATGCTGCGCCTGCCACAGCGCGACGCCGAGGCCGGCGACGAGGGAGGCTGCCACGAGGATCGACGCNGCGACGCCAACCCGATGGCGAAGCACGAACTTGCGCGCGCGATAGACGCCGGAGTCGGCGCGCGCCGCGATCGGCCGACCCTGCATCCATCGGCGCAGGTCGTCCGCAAAGGCGGCGGCCGTCGCATACCGGCGCGCGGGNTCGCGCTGCAGCGCGGTGGCNAGGATGACGTCCGCGTCGCCGCCGAGTCGACGCGCGAGCGNGGCNGGCGTGACGCCTGCGCCGTACAGCGCCTCGATCTCCTGCNCCGACGCGCGCGCCGCGATCGCGCTTGGCCGCTCGCTGATCTCGCGCGTCGCGTCCTGCGCCAACGACGCGGCGTTNGTCGAACGGCGCGCCTGCGGCAGCCGGCCGGTGAGCAGCTCGCACAGGATCAGGCCGAGCGCGTACACGTCGGCCGGCGTGCCGACCGGTTCGCCAAGGATCTGCTCGGGCGCGGCATACGCCGGCGACAGCACGCGAGCGCCGGTGCCGGTCATGGTCTGCTCGCCGCTCTCCTCGATCAGCTTGGCAATGCCGAAGTCGAGCACACGCGGTTCGCCACGTGCATCGACCAGCACGTTCGAAGGTTTCAGGTCGCGATGCACCACCAGCTGCGCATGCGCATGCGCGACCGCATCTGCGACCTTCGCAAGCAGCTCGACCCGCGCTTCGACGCCGAGCCGCTGCCGCGCGGCATGCCGGGTGAGCGATTCGCCTTCGACGTGGTCCATCACGTAGTACGGGCGGCCGTCGGTGCTCATGCCGCCATCGATGAGCCGCACGATGTTCGGATGCGACAGGCGCGCTAGGATGCGCCTCTCGCGCAGGAAGCGCCGCACGATCGCCACGCTGTCCATGCCGCGCTTGATCAGCTTGACGGCGACGCGCTGTTCGTAGCTGTCATCGCTGCGCTCGGCAAGGAAGACCACGCCCATGCCGCCTTCGCCGATCACCCGCAGCAGGCGATACGGCCCGGCGCGTCCATCGGCGGGCGCGGCCGCATCGGCGCCGGCCGGGAGGCGTGGCAGTGCGGCGGCGACACCCGCATCGAGCACGCCGTCCGTGTCGGCGTCGGCTTCGAGCAGGCCGCGCAGTTCCACCGCCGCCGCAGGATCCTCCGCGGCGATCGCGGCGAGGCGTGCCTCGCGCATCGCCGGCGGTCGTTCGACCAGTTCGTCGAACCACGCGGAGATGCGCGTCCAGCGATCAGCGGCCCCGGGCATGCGCTTCGCCTCCTGTGCTGTCGATCCGCGCCAGCAGATCTNGCTGCGCGCGTTCCATCTCGGCCAATTCGGGTGCGTGGTCTTTCTTCGCCAGTGGCAACGCATGTTCGAACAAGGCGGCGGCCTCGGCAAACCCGGCCGGATCACCGACGGCGACGAGATCGAATCCGACCTGATACGCCGCCTGATAGGCGTCGCGCGAATCGGCACCATACAGCTTCACCGCCAGTGCGCTCCAGCGCCGATGCGCCTTCAGCGCGGTCGGCAATTCGCCTTGCGCGCGCGCGACCTCGCCCAGTGCGCGCAATGGACGCATGATTTCCGGNGCGTCNGCGTTGCCGGTGACCTGATCGATGCCGGCGATGGCGGCGTCGATGGCGGCTCGCCCGCGCAGCGGATCGCCGGTCTGGAACAGCATNAAACCGTAGTCGGCGCGGGCGCGCCAGCGCTGGATGTCGTTCGGCAGGTCGGCTTCGCGGTACATGCGCTCGGCCTCGGCGAACTCGCTGGCAGCNGCCGCGTACCGGCCCTGGCCTTCGAGTGCGCGGCCGAGGTAGCGGTGGCGATGCGCCGTCTCGTTCACGCCTTCGCCGGAGTCGAGCGCGATCTTCAAGTCCGCCTCCGCTTCGACGAAGCGTCGACGCCCGAGCAACAGGATGCCGCGCGAAAACAGCACGCGCGCATACGGCATCGAGTCCTTGCCATACAGTTTCGCGTAGCAGTCCAGCGTCTTGTCGAACAGCGGTTCCGCTTCGTCGGCACGACCGAGGCGGTCGAGCAGGCCGGCATAGTTGCGCTCGGCCTCACATGCGCGCGGCTCGACCGCGCCGCGCTCCCTCACCAGCGCCGGGATCGCGACGCGGTACTCGTGCTCGGCGGCCGGGTAGTCGCGCGCCTCTTCGAGGAACAGCGCCAGCGCGACGCGATGGTCGGCGACCGCGGCGTTGTCGCCGCCGAGGCGCTGTCGCACGCGTTCGACCAGGCCGCGCTGCAGCGTCACCGCCGCGGCAGCGGACTGGGTGACGGAGACGACGTAGGCGAGTTTCGATTGCACCGCTTCGATCTGCGCAGGATCGGTGCCGGGGTCGCCCTGCATGATCGCCAGCGCGGCGCGGAAGTCGTGCTCGGCCTCCGGGTTGCGGTCGGAATCGTTGTAGAGGCCGCCGCGCACCGCGTACGCGTGGGCCATGCGCGGATCGTCGGCCGCAACGTGTTCGCCGAGCAAAGCGAATCCCTGGTCGATGCTCGCGCTCGCATCCTGCCGCGCCCCGAGGTTGCCCTGGATTTCCGCGATCGTGACGAGCAGTTCGCCGCGCGTCTGCGGATCCTCGGCCAGCGAGGTATCGAGGGCGACGCGGCCGCGACGCAGGACTTCGGCCGCGCTCAGTCCCGCGCCCTTGGCGACGGCTGGATCATTCTGCTGGAAGATCGCGACAAGAAACCCTTTCACGCGCTCGGCGCGGGTCGCCTGCTGTTGCGCAAGCTGCGCCTGCTGGCGCGCATGTTCCGCCTGCCAAAGGGCAACGCCGAGACCGGCGAGCAGCGACAGCACGACCAATGCCGCGGCGGCGACGCCGAGCCGGTGGCGCTGCACGAATTTCGCCAGCCGATACGCACTCGAATCGGCGCGCGCGGTGATCGGCCGGCCATCCAGCCAACGGCGCAGGTCGTCGGCGAACGCCGCGGCGGTCGGATAGCGGCGCGCCGGATCGCGCTGCAGCGCCTTGGCCGCGATCACGTCGATGTCCCCGGCGAGCGAGCGCACGATGTCGCGAGCTTCGACGTCGGCACCGTACAGTTCGATCATCTGCCCGCTCGTGCGCCGCATGGCGAGCGTGCTCGGCCGTTCGCTGTCCGTTCCCTCGACTTCGCGCGCAAGCTGCGCCGGCGAGGTCGCGAGGCGCCTCTGCGGCAGCTCGCCCGCCAGCAGCTCGCACAGCATCAGGCCGAGCGCGTAGACGTCGCTGGCGGTGCCGACCGGCTCGCCGAGGATCTGCTCCGGCGCGGCGTATGCGGGCGAAAGCACGCGCAAGCCGGTGCGCGTCAAGGTCTGTTCGCCGCTGTCCTCGAGCAGCTTGGCGATGCCGAAATCCAGCACGCGCGCCTCGCCGGCAGCGTCGACGAGCACATTCGACGGCTTGAGGTCGCGATGCACCACCAGTTGCGCGTGCGCATAGGCGACCGCCTCCGCGACCTGCGCCAGCAAAGCGATGCGCGCACGCACGTCCAGATGGCGCGTATTCGCATGGCGCGTGATCGTGTCGCCATCCACGTGGTCCATCACGTAGAACGGTCGCCCGTCGCTGCTCATGCCACCGTCGACGAGGCGCACGATGTGCGGATGATGCAGGCGCGCGAGAATGCGTCGCTCCTGCAGGAACCGGCGCAGGATCGCCTGCGTATCCATGCCGCGCTTGAGCACCTTGACCGCGACCAGCTGCTCGTACGCGCCGTCGGTGCGCTCGGCCAGCCACACCATGCCCATGCCGCCCTCGCCGAGCGGGCGCAGCAGCCGGTACGGACCGGCGCGGCGATCCGCCGGCGCGCCTTCGTCGAGCAGGGTCGGCACGACGGACGGCGCATCCGCGTCGAGCAGGGCGTTGCCGTCCTCGTCGGCAGCGAGCAGCGCACGTACCTCGGCCGCGAGCGCGCCATCCGATCGCGCGACGACGTCAAGACGACGCACGCGCTCCTGCGCCGGCAGTTCGACCAGTTCGTCGAACAGCGCGGCGATCTCGTTCCAGCGGGCGGCATCGGCCATCGTTTCCTCCGTAGCGCGGTACGCGGGTCGCGCGGGCCGCCGGGATGGCGCGGCATGCGACTCGATCCGCCTTGCCTGTGGCTCTCGGGTGCCGAGGGGGCTCGCGCCACACGCTTGACCCGCCCCGCATGCCCGCTCCTCCCTACCCTGCCCGCTCGACCCTACGCACCGGCGATCTCGCGCTGCAGGAACGCACGCGCGCGGCGCCAGTCGCGCTTGAGCGAGCGCTCGGACCGATCCTGCACGCTGGCGATCTCGGCCAGTTCGAGGCCGGCGTAGAAACGCATCTCCACCAGCGCCGCGAGCGGCGCGTCGAGTTCCGCGAGGCGGTGCAGCGCCTCGTCGAGCGCCAGCACTTCCTCGCCGCGATCCTCGGCCGCAGCCTGCAGCGCGGTCGTGTCAAGCGAGCCGACGGCCTGGTTGCCGCCACGACGCAGCGCCGCTCGTGCGCGCACGTGGTCGATCACGATCTGGCGCATCACGCGCGCGGCGACCGCGAAATAATGCCCACGGTCGTTGACCTCGATCGCACCATGCTGGGCCAGCTTGAGGTAGGCCTCGTGCACGAGCGAGGTCGTGCGCATCGCCTGCTCGCCGCGCAGCTGTCCCGCGGCAAGCCGGCGCAACTCGTCATAGAGCAGGGCGAACACGCGCTCGGAGGCTTCGCGGTCACCGCCGCGCGCCCTTCCGATCAGTTCGGTGATTTCGGCCATGCGCCCCCCAGTGGGGCGCTACGTTGCCACGCGGGGGGCGCCGCGGCAATGCGGCACCGGCACGGCCGTTCGGGGGTAGCCCTCACGCACCGTCGAAACCGTTCGCGAAAATCAGGTCCGGCTGCACCTGCATCTCATACGCACCGATGTCGACGATCCCGAACTGCACGCGCGGATTGCCGTCGAGGTCGACGGTGCCGACGCCGCCCGCGGGCAGGTTGTGGCCGGCGTTGTACAGCGGCGACGTCGCCTGCAGGTGGTGGTTGTTCGGGTTGACGAACCGCGGGTCCTGGTTGCGGTTGCCGGCGCTGCCGCTGGCCGGGGACACATTGAGCACGTCGACGTCGTTGTTGAGCATCAACGGGTGCAGCGTGACGTTCTGGTCGAATTCGGCGCCGCCATTGCCCCACAGGATGTTGTTGGACAACGTCATGTTCGCGATCGGGCTGAGGAACACCGCACCAGCGGAGGAAGGGGTGGTATCGAACGTGTTGTCCGCGATCGTGTTGTCGTTGAGGTAGACGTCGAATGCGGAACCGGCGCTCAGATCGAAGCCCGCCACGTACTCCGCACCCAAGGCCGAATTGTTCGCAACCACGTTGCCGATGAAATACATCGGCCCGGTGTCCGTCGACAGGTAGACGATCGCCTGGCCCGACCCTGGCGTGTCGGACGTGTTGAGCCGGAACCGGCAGTTCTCCACGCGCAGCTCGGCGGGCGCGTGGGCATTCAGCGCGGCCGCGCCGCCAGTGGCCCCCACGCCATGCAGGAATGTCAGATTGCGCACGGTGATCGTTGCCTGCGGATCGCCGGCCACGCCCACGTACATCACGTGGTACATCGACTGCCCGTCGAGCGTGGTCAGGCTCGCATCCGGCGTCTGCGTCGTGCAACCGGCATTCCAGCCGCCTTCGATATCGAGCGAACCGCTGCCGGCAATGCGGTTGTAGAAGAACCCGCCGGAGCTCGTCGCAAGGTACGTGCCGGAGCGGATCGAGATCGTGTTGCTCTCGCCGTTGTTGCCGGCGGTCGTGAATGCGGTCTGCAGCGCAGCGGCGGTGCCGACGCAGAACGTGGCGGCGTGCGCGATCGGCACGGATGCGATCGTGAACACGAGGGCGAGCAGGATCTTGTGGCGCATGGCAGTACCCCGATTTGGCGTCCAATGTGAGGGAACGCCAAAGCGCAGGGAATCCGGCTGCCCAATGTGACATCGCCGGCTGAGCGGACGCATTCCCGCCGCGCGGGCGGCGTCCGGGTCAATTTCCGACCGGCTCGAAGCCGTCGGCGAAGATGGGGTCCGGTGCGAATTCATAGGCGCCCAGGTCCTGCGGGCCGAAGCGGTCCTGAAGGTTGGTGAAGTCGAACACGCGGGGCCCGCCGTCGCGCGTCGCCGTTTGCGCGGTCGCCGGCGCGAAATCGACCGCGATCGAGCCGAGCGACAAGCGGTAGTCGCCGGCGGCCGCGTCGCGGAACAGCGGATCGGCGACGACGCGCTCCGCCGCCGGCGGCAAGCTGCCGAAGTCGTTGGCGACCAGATACTGGAAGCAGCCCGACCGCAGCGCCGAGGTCGGTTCGATCAGTGCGTTTTCGGGCTGCCAGACGATGTCGAGCTGCGCGTACGTCCCGCGCACGTCGTCCTCGGGATCGCAGCCGCCGGCACCGGCGATGACGCCGCGCCCGGGGCCAATCGCGTTGTAGGTGATCGTCGTCGCGGTCAGGACCAGGGAATTCGCCGCGCCCGGCGCATCAAGCAGCGCGCCACCGACATTGTTGTCGACGATCAGGGCGCCGTTGAACGCGACCTGGCCGTAGTCGCCTCCATGTCGCACCAGCGATTCGCCGAAGCTGTCGTCGATGCGCGTGCCCCTGAACATCGCGTGCGCGGCATGCGCGACGGGGCTGGCGACGACGATCGCCGCACCCGGCTTGCGGAAGCCGCCATCGATCGCCCGGTTGCCGCGCATGCGGTTGCAGCTTTCCGGATCGGCGCATCGGACCGCCGCCGCGGGCGCGCCGTCGGTCGATCCCTGCATCGTGAAGCGCGTGTCCCCGCTCGCGTCGGTGGCCGCTTCAACCAGCACGGCGCCTCCCGCGACCGACGCGGTATTGTCCTCGAGGTTCGTTTCGGACAGGCGCAGGTGCGCGTCGCGTGCCAGCGCGATGGCACCGCCTCGCGCCGCGCTGTTGCCGAGGATACGCGCCGGCATCGATGCGTCGATCGTATAGATGTCGGCGTC
>JGI24770J26754_10003054_pt1 | contig 11280 bp, 11 predicted proteins | sample LakOneMetagenome_FD_26754 | JGI IMG/M metagenome (IMG submission 26754) | reverse complement strand
CGGCGCTTGTGGTCCTGGCTGGTCGCGAGCGGCAACACGTTGCGTCCGTCGCTGAGCACGATGTAGCTCGCCTCCTCGCCTTCGAGGAATTCCTCGATCACCACGCGTGCGGAAGCGTCGCCGAACTCGCGCGCGCCGAGCATGTCGTGCAGGGCCTGTTCGGCATCGGACAGCGTCAGTGCGACCACCACGCCCTTGCCGGCAGCGAGTCCGTCGGCCTTGATCACGATCGGCGCGCCGTGCTTGCGCACGTAGGCGAGCGCGCGATCGACGTCGGTGAACACCGCGTAGTGTGCGGTGGGGATGTTGTGGCGGGCGAGGAAATCCTTGGCGAACGCCTTCGAACTTTCCAGTTGCGCCGCGACGCGGCTCGCGCCGAAGCAGCGCAGGCCGGCGGCGCGGAAGCGGTCGCCGACGCCGGCGGCGAGCGCCGCCTCGGGACCGACCACCGTCAAACCGACGCCTTCGCTGGTCGCCAGCGCGAGCAGGCCGTCGACGTCGGTGACCTGCACGTTCGCGTTGCGCATGCCGTGCTCGCGCGCGGTACCGGCATTGCCCGGTGCGACGATGACTTCGGACACGCGTGGTGACTGCTTGAGTTTCCATGCGAGCGCGTGTTCGCGACCGCCGGAACCGATGACGAGGATTTTCATGCGAGTACCTCAGCGCCCGGCCCTTGGTTCTTCATGGTGCGATCCTGCAGGAAAATGCCCCCTGAGTCAGGGGGCGATTCGCGCCGAAGGCGCGAATGGGGTGTGGAAGAGCACGGCCGGGGCCCGAAGTTCGCTCCGCGAACTTTGGGATTGATGCCGCGCCAGCGGCATCAATGACGGAAATGCCTCACGCCCGTGAACACCATCGCCATGCCATGCTCGTCCGCGGCAGCGATGACTTCGGCGTCGCGCATCGAACCGCCGGGCTGGATCACTGCGCGGATGCCGACTTCGGCGGCTGCATCGATGCCGTCGCGGAACGGGAAGAATGCGTCGGACGCCATCACGCTGCCGGCGACGTCGAGTTTCGCTTCGGCGGCCTTCAGCGCTGCAATCTTCGCGCTGACGACTCGACTCATCTGGCCGGCGCCGATGCCGATCGTGCGGCCGCCGCGCGCATACACGATCGCGTTCGACTTGACGAACATCGCGACGTGCCAGGCGAACAGCAGGTCGTGCAACTCGGCCGCGTCGGGTCGGCGGCGCGACACGACCTTGAGGTCGGACAGCAGCAGGGTGTCGCGGTCCGCGTCCTGCACCAGCAGGCCGCCCGCGATGCGCTTGTAGTCGAAAACCTGTTCCGGTGCCTCGCCCCATTCGCCGACACTCAGCACGCGCACGTTCGGCTTCGCCGCAATCGCAGCGAGCGCGGCCGGCTCGAAGTCCGGCGCGACCACCACCTCGACGAACTGGCGTTCGATGATCTGCCTGGCGGTCGTCGCGTCGAGGCGATGGTTGAACGCGATGATGCCGCCGAACGCGGAGGTCGGATCGCATGCGTAGGCGCGCTCGTAGGCCTCGCCGAGGTTCGCGCCGAGCGCGACACCGCACGGGTTCGCGTGCTTGACGATCACGCAGGCGGGGGTTTTCTGGAAGGCCTTGACGCATTCGAGCGCGGCATCGGCGTCGGCGATGTTGTTGTACGAAAGTTCCTTGCCGGCGAGCACGCGCGCGCCGGCGACAGTGCCGGGCGGCAGGTTGCGCTCGACGTAGAGTGCGGCGTCCTGATGCGGGTTCTCGCCGTAGCGAAGGCTCTGCTTGCGCTCGAACGCGAGGCGCAGCGCGGGTGGAAACGCCTCCGGCTTTTCCGCATCGGTGCGCATGCCGAGCCAGTTCGCGATCAGGCCGTCGTAACGTGCCGTGTGCGCGTAGGCCGCGGCGGCGAGGCGGCGGCGCAGGGTGAGGCGGGTGCCGCCGTGCGCGAGGGACTCGAGCACTTCCGCATAGTCCGACGGATCGACCACGACCGCCACGTGTTCGTGGTTCTTGGCGGCCGCGCGCAGCATCGCCGGCCCGCCGATGTCGATGTTCTCGATCGCATCGCCCATGCTGCAGTCGGGCATGGCGGTGATCTGTTCGAACGGGTACAGGTTCACCACCAGCAGGTCGATCGGCGCGATGCCGTGCTCGGCCATGACCACGTCGTCGGTNCCGCGGCGTCCNAGCAGGCCGCCATGCACGGCCGGATGCAGGGTCTTGACCCGGCCATCCATGATTTCCGGGAAACCGGTCACGCTGCTGACGTCGGTGACCTGCAGGCCTGCTTCGCGCAGCGCTTTCGCCGTGCCACCGGTCGAGAGCAGCGCGACGCCGAGCGAATCGAGCCCGCGCGCGAGGTCGATCAGGCCGGACTTGTCGGAGACGCTGAGCAGGGCGCGGCGAACCGGCGCCAGGGTGGCATCGAACATGGGGTTCGTCCCGGGGCTAAGCCATCGATTATAGCGGCGGGACTGCCCGTGTGCCGGGCCCTTGCAGGAGCCGCCGCCGGACCCTGCGAGCGGGCCGGCTGGTCAGTCGGCGAGGCCGTATTGCTGCAGCTTCTTGCGCAGGGTCGCGCGGTTGATGCCAAGGGCCGCCGCGGCCCGGCTCTGGTTGCCGCCATACCAGGCCATCACTTCGCGCAGCAGGGGCGATTCGACTTCGCGCATGACCAGCGCATGCAGCCCCTCACCCGGCTCCGACTCGACGTCGGCCAGATAGCGGCGTACCGCGCGCACCACGCAGTCGCGCAGGGCCGGCTGCAACGAGGCTTCGTGCGCATCGGCACGCAGGGGAATGGCGGCATTCACAACGATCAGGCCCTTCTCGGCGAACGTTCTTCCATGGGGCCGACGAGCTATCGCGGGCGCGCGTCGGAGGACGATAGTAGCGCCGACTCCGAGCCTTGATAAGTCCCTCGTCGCACGAATTTTCATTCGCGCCACGCGTATCGCGACGAGATGCCTTGCGCCATCGGCACTTGCGTCATCTATCTCGGCATGTGCTGAGAAGGCCGACCTTGCCGCGGCCCGCGCNGCGTGAACGCGTCACTCGAACTTGAATTCGAAGGCGACCGCATTCCGGCCCGGGTCGGCGACCTCGAACACGAGCGAACTGCTCGCGCCCGGGGCGAGTCCGGCGCTGAGCGCGCGCGTGTCGCCGAGGTATTCGCGCGGCTGGAAGCGGCGCATTGCGATGCGCTTCTCGTCGAGGTCCGAGAGGGTGATCTCGACGGTCGGAAACGCCTGCACGAACGACGCGTCGTTGCGCAACGTGGCCGAGATGATGAGCGCACCCGGCACCGAAGGATGCGGACGGATGTCGCGCGACAGCAGTTGCAGGGTCGATGCGTCATGGCGCAGCGGCAGCTTGCAACCGAGCCTCTCGCATACCGGCGCCAACCATGCATGCGCACGCGCATCGTCGATCCAGCGCGCCTGTTCGGCCCAGGCGATCTCGCCGGCCAGGCCGAGCAGGAGCAGCGCGCAGCCGACCAGCCACGGCCAGTCGCTGCGCTGGCGAGCACGCCGGCGCCGCTTCGCGAACGCCGGCAACGACGATCGCTCGGCAGCGCGCGCGCGGTCGGTTGCCTCGGCGAACAGCGAAGCCTGTGCCGGGTTCGGCCGGAACACCGGCGACTCCAGCTGCGGCGGCGCATTGCGCGACGGATGCGCCTCGATNCGTTCGATCGGCTCGGGTGGCAGTTGGGGACTCAACGTGCGCAANGCATCGAATACCGCCGCGCAATGCCCGCAACGCACGCTGCCATGCGCCGCCGCGAGATCGGCGCCGTCGACCCTGTAGATCGTCAGGCATTCGGGGCACTGCGTGTACATTGGCGCATCATGCAACGGTATCGACGGATTCTAGCAGGATGTCCAGAAAGTGCTTTCCTGCAACGGGCTGCCAGCGTGCCTGCACTCACGTCGCGCAGGGCGGCTGCGTCAGTCTTCGGCGGCGTCCATCGGCAATGACGGGATGCTGGCCCAGGTCAGCGTGCGTGGGTCGAAATCGGCGAGCAGGGTCGGTTTGACGATGCTGAAGTATGGCGAGACATCGAAGTCGCGTGGCACGTACAGGCGCGAATCGCGGATGTGCAGGATCTCGCGCACCTGTTCGCGCCCGGCTTCGCCCTTGCTGCGCGCGATTTCGATGTCGGGCAGCACCGGGTAGCGGATCGAGCCGAATGCGGCGGCGATCAGCGACGAGCAGATTGCGCTGGTCGGTTCGCCGCCGCCGAACGCGAGCAGGTGGCGGCGATAGCGTTCGGGAACCGGCGGTGGGCGCACGAGGAAGCGCGCGAGGTCGAACACGTTGCGCAGGTTGTACTGCTGGCCGAGTCGGCTGATCGCGTAGGAAAGCAGGCTGTCGATGTCGGCGTCGGAAACGCCCACCGGTCGGCAGATGCGCGTGTGCATCTGCTCGTAGCGTGCGACCGGTACCGCGCGCACGCCTTCGTTAACATCGGCCTCGATCAGCAGCGGCGTGTCGTCGCCGCGCGTCGCCGACAGCGCATCCCCGATGTACAACGCCGCGTGCGACCAGGTCGACTGGGTGATGGTGCGGATCGCGGCCGAGAAGCGGCTGGTGCCTTCGACGAGCAGCACGTCGCCCTTGCGCAAGGTCGCCGCGAGCAGGCCCGGACGGCTGGTCGCGACGTGCAGGCCCGGTCGTGGCCTGGCCAGGTAGCGCGCGAGCTGGTGGCCGAGCCATTGCAACGGACCCACGAGTACCTCCGCGTCGAATGCGATCGTGCCAGTCTAGCGCGCGGCCGATCCTGGCGAAGCCGCAAGGCCTGCTTCAGGCGCGGCGCCGGCCGGAGATGCGCACCCAGTCCTCGCGCGTCTCGACGACGAGCTCGTCGAACCATTCGGCGTAGCGAGCGAGCAATTCGTCGGCCTGGCCGATGAGGATGCCCGACAGTGCGAATGGCGCACCCGCCTTCGCGCACTCGGCGAAGCGCGGCGCGAGTTCGCCGAGCGGGCCGGCGAGGATGTTCGCGACGAACACGTCGGCCGGCGCGTGTGCAAACTCGTGCGGCAGGTACAGCGCGAGGTGGTCGGCGACGCTGTTGCGTTCGGCATTGTCGCGACTGGCGAGGATCGCCTGCGGATCATTGTCGATGCCGTCGACGTGCGCGGCACCGAGCTTGATAGCGGCGATCGCGAGCACGCCGGAGCCGCAGCCGTAGTCGATCACGTGCTTGCCGACAGGTCGAGGCCGTCGAGCCATTCGAGGCAGAGCGCGGTGGTCGGATGCGTGCCGGTGCCGAATGCGAGGCCGGGATCGAGGCGCACGACGACCGTCTCCGCGTCGTCGCTGGGCGGCTCGATATTGGACGGATAGATCCACAGGCGCCGGCCGAAACGCATCGGCTTGAAATCGTCCATCCAGACGCGCGTCCAGTCCTGGTCTTCGACTTCGCGGAATCGCACCTGCGCCGGTTCGATCTCCGGCAACAGTTCAGCGAGTACGTGCAACAGGCCGGCGCGATCCGCATCGGCGTCGAACAATGCGGACAGNGCGATCTCGCCCCATAGCGGCGTTTCGCCGACGCCGGGTTCGAGGATCGCGCGCTCGTTCGGCGTGTCGGCATCGGCGTCGAGCAGGGTCACCGCGAGTGCGCCGGTCTCTTCCAGCGCGAGCTCGACGCGTTCCTGTTCGGTCGCACGGAGGGTCAGTGAGAGTTCGAGGAAAGGCATAGACAACGGCACTCGGTCAGCGCTTGAGCATGCTTGCGACGGTCGTGAACGCGAGCGCAGCGAGCAAGGCCCAGGCCGCGCCGCTTGGGAATCACCCGATCCCGATCGCCTTTTCCTTCGCCTCGGCCATGCGCTTCTCGAGGTAGTGGATGTTCTGCCCGCCGGCCTGGAAGCCGCCGTCGGCCATGATGCGCTGCTGCAGCGGCACGTTGGTCTTGATGCCTTCGACNACCATCTCCGACAGCGCGATGCGCATGCGCGCGATCGCGGTCGCGCGGTCGCGGCCGTGCACGATCAGCTTGCCGATCATCGAGTCGTAGTTCGGCGGGATCCTGTAGCCGTCGTAGACGTGCGTGTCGACGCGCACGCCGGGGCCGCCNGGCGCTTCGAAGCGCTTCACCAGGCCCGGGCTCGGCATGAACGTGTCCGGGTCCTCGGCGTTGACNCGGCATTCGATCGCGTGGCCGTCGAGGACGATGTCTTCCTGGCGGATCGTGAGCTTCTCGCCCGCGGCGATCAGCAATTGCTCGCGCACGAGGTCGATGCCGGTGATGAGCTCGGTCACCGGGTGCTCGACCTGGATGCGCGTGTTCATCTCGATGAAGTAGAAGCGGCCGTTCTCGTACAGGAACTCGAACGTGCCGGCGCCGCGNTAGCCGATGCGCTTGCACGCCTCGACGCACGTGCGGCCGATGTCNGCGCGCTGCTCCGGCGTGATGCCCGGCGCGGGCGCTTCCTCGACCACCTTCTGGTGGCGGCGCTGCATCGAGCAGTCGCGCTCGCCGAGGTGGATCGCGTTGCCCTGGCCGTCGGCGAGCACCTGGATTTCGACGTGGCGCGGGTTCTCGAGGAACTTCTCCATGTAGACCTCGCCATTGCCGAACGCGGCCTTGGCTTCCGACTTGGTCATCTGGATGGCGTTGGACAGATGCGCTTCGGTGTGCACGACGCGCATGCCGCGTCCGCCGCCGCCGCCGGCCGCCTTGATGATGACCGGATAGCCGATCTCGCGCGCGACCTTCGTGTTCGCCGCGATGTCGTCGCCGAGCGGGCCGCCGGAGCCCGGCACGCACGGAACGCCGGCNGCCTTCATCGCGCGGATCGCCTCGACCTTGTCGCCCATGAGGCGGATCACGTCCGCGGTCGGGCCGATGAAGATGAAGCCGGACTTCTCCACGCGCTCGGCGAAGTCTGCGTTCTCGGACAGGAAGCCGTAACCCGGATGGATCGCCTGCGCGTCGGTCACTCGGCCGCCGCGATGATGCGCGGCACGTTGAGGTAACTGTCGGCCGCCGCCGGCGGGCCGATGCAGATCGACTCGTCCGCCATGCCGACGTGCTTGAGGTTGCGGTCGACGGTCGAGTGCACCGCGACCGTCTTGATGCCGAGCGTGTGGCAGGCGCGCAGCACGCGCAATGCGATTTCGCCGCGGTTGGCGATCACTACCTTGTCGAGCATGGTGTGTCGCCTCAGCCGATGACGAACATGGGCTCGTCGAATTCGACCGGCTGGCCGTTCGAGACGAGGATCGCGCGCACGGTGCCGGCGACGTCGGCTTCGATCTGGTTGAACATCTTCATCGCTTCGATGATGCCGAGCGTTTCGCCGGCCTTGACCTGCTGGCCGATCTTCACGAACGGCGGCGAGTCGGGGTTGGCCGAGGCGTAGAACGTGCCGACCATCGGCGCCTTCTGGACATGGCCATCCGGCACGACCTTGCCGGTGGCAGCCGGCGCGGCGTCGGCGGCGGTCGCCGCAGCAGGCGCGGCCTCGATGCGTTGCGCCGGCATCGGCGCGGGTGCCATCGCCATCGTGCTGACCATGCCCTTGGGCACGCGCGAGAGGCGCACGATCTCCTCGCCTTCCTTGATTTCGAGTTCGGCGAGGTTGGATTCCTCGAGCAGGTCGATCAGCTTCTTGATCTTGCGCAGGTCCATGGGGACTCCGGGCTGTAGGTCTGGAAAGGGTTCAGGCCGCGAGGCGGCGCACGGCGGCATCGAGCGCGAGCGCGTAGCTGTGCGCGCCGAAGCCGGCGATCACGCCGACCGCGAGGTCCGAGAAATAGGAATGACGGCGAAACGGTTCGCGCGCGTGCACGTTGCTGAGGTGGACCTCGATGAATGGCAGTGCCACCGCGGCGAGCGCGTCGCGCAGCGCGATGCTGGTATGCGTGAACGCGGCCGGGTTGATCAGGATGAACGCGGTGCCGTCGGCGCGCGCTGCATGCACGCGCTCGATCAGCGCGTGTTCGGCGTTCGACTGGAAGCTTGCGAGTTCGTGTCCGGATGCGGTCGCGATGCCTGCCAGTTCCGCGTCGATCTGTGCGAGCGTGGCACGCCCGTAGTGCTCCGGCTCGCGCGTGCCGAGCAGGTTGAGGTTGGGGCCGTGGAGGACGAGCAGCTTGGCCACGCGGGGCGGTTCGCCGAAAAACGGGGGGTGCAAGTCTGGACGAGGGCGCGCGATCTGTCCAGTTCGGCGACGTTCGGCGGTTGTTTGCCGAGATTTCAGGAATTGCGCGTCACAGATGCGGTGCCAGCCACTGTTCGAGGCTGGCTTCCGTGAAGTTGCCGAACCGTTGCGCGAGGATGTGCCCGTCGCGCCCGATCAGGACCGAATACGGCAACACGTTGCGGTCATTGCCGTAGATCGCGGCGGAATCGCGGTCGTTCGCGTGCAGATCCGGATCATCCACGAGGATCGGATAGGTAACCGGGTGCTTTGCCAGGAAGGCGCGCGTGGCCTGCGCGCCGTCGGCCGCGATGCCGACAATCTGCAGGCCGGCGCCGCCATGGCGCTGCTGGGCGCGCTCGAGCAGCGGCATTTCCTCGATACACGGTCCGCACCAGCTGGCCCAGAAGTTGAGCAGCAGCAGGCGCCCGTCCCAGCGTGCGATCGAGGCGCGGCTGCCATCGACATCGGGCAGTTCCAGCGCCGGACGGGCAGCGCCGACCAGCGCCGTCGTCTGCGGCATCCGCGCCGGATAGAGCCACACGCTGAGCCCGAACCCTCCGAGCGCGCCGCCGAGCGCCAGCGCGATGACCAGCAGATGGCTGCGATCCATCGCCATCAGTGCGCCTTCGGTTTGAATGCGTCCTCGACGATTGCCTGGGTCAGTACCGTCGGCAGCGCCTGGCCCGGCCCCGGCTCGCCGGCGCGGAACACCACGTACAGCGGCACGCCGACCGCCTTGTATTGCTGCAGGAACGCGGTGATCGCGGGATCGACATTGGTCCAGTCGGCGCTCATGAACACCGCGTTGTTGCGCTTGAGCAGGTCACGGAACGCATCCGTGAAGAGCACGGCCTTCTCGTTGACCTTGCAGGTCACGCACCAGTCGGCGCCGACGTCGACGAACACGCCGNGNCCTTCGGNGCGCAGCNCGGCAAGGCGTTCGGCGGAATACGCGAACGTGTCGGCGTTCGCCGCCTGCGCNGCTTTCGGCAGCGCNAGCTGCCCAACCTGCCACAGCGGCAGCGCCGCGCCGAGCACGACCAGCAACGCGAACGCGNGCGCGAGCATGCCGTCGCGGTAGCGGCTGCGCTCCCACCACCACAGGCCGAGCGCGAGCACGACCGCGCCGATCAACACCCAGCCGACCGCATCGATGCCGCGCTGGTTGCCGAGCACCCATACCAGCCACACCGCGGTCAGGTACATCGGGAACGCGAGCAGTTGCTTCAGCGTTTCCATCCACGCGCCGGGCNTCGGCAGGCGGGCCGCGAGCGCGGGNACGAAACCGATGAGCAGGAACGGCAGGGCAAGCCCGACGCCAAGCGCGAGGAACACCAGCAGCGCGACCAGCGACGAGGCGGAGAANGCGTACGCAAGCGCCGAACCCATGAACGGCGCNGTGCACGGGCTCGCGACCACCACCGCGAGCACGCCGGTGAAGAAGTCGCCGGCCGCGCCGCCGCGGTTGCCCAGATTCTGGCCGACACCGGCGAGGCCGGCACCGATGTTGAACACGCCCGACAGCGACAGGCCGATCGCNAACAGCACGTAGACGAGCACCGCGACGAAGATCGGCTGCTGCAACTGGAAGCCCCAGCCGAGCGCCTGGCCCGCCGCACGCAGGCCGATCGCCGCGAGCCCGATCGCGGAGAATGCGACCAGCACGCCGGCGGTATAGATGAGCGCGTGCTTGCGCGCCTTCTCCGCGCTCTCGCCGCTCTGCGCGAGGCCGAGCACCTTCAGCGACAGCACCGGCAGCACGCACGGCATCAGGTTCAACACGAGGCCGCCGAGCACGGCGGCGAGCAGGGCGCCAAGGATGCCGCCGAGCGAGGGCTGAGGGTCGGGGGGCGAGGGCTGCGAGGCGGAAGATGTGGCGGTTGCAGGAGCGGCTTGCGCCGCGATGCTCTTCGGCACCGGCACAAACGAAGCCTTCGCCGCCGCGAGCTGTTCGAGGCTCGCGGTCGGCAATTCGACCACTACGTCCTTCTGCATCACCGGATAGCAGATGCCGTTCTCGAGGCAACCCTGGTATTCCGCATGCAGCTTCACGCTTTGCGCCGTGCCCTGTTCGCGCAGCAGCGTGATCGGCAGTTCGACCTGGTCGAAATACACCTTGACCATGCCGAAGTGCTCGTCGGTGTGGTCGACGCCGGCCGGCCACTGCGGCGCCCCGAGTTGCACGCCGTTTCCATCGGTGAGCGTGACGATGCTCTTGTCGCGATACAGGTAGTAGTTCTTCGGCATCGTCCAGCGCGCGAGGATCGTGGTCGGACTCTGCGCGATCGCCTCGAACACGAACGCCTGTTCCGGCGGAGCGGCGAAGCGTCGGTTCCCGGAAGCCCGCTCGTTGCGCCGGTGCCGAGCTGGATGCCGAGCGCCGTCCCGCCGGCTCCTGCAGGAGCGGGGTCAGGCGCGATGCTCTTCGCTCCGGCATCCGCGACCTCGACACTGACCGTGGTCGGACTCGGCGGATAGCAGATCTTCGGATCGGTCTCGTGGCAGCCCTGCACGGTCAGCGTGACGCTGGCGCTTTTCGCGCTCGCATCGGTGAGCGTGTACGGCAGAGTCGCATCGATCGAGTGGTGGTAGACCTCGACCTCGCCGAGGAATTCGTCGTGCTTCTGTTCGCCGGGCGGGAGATCCAGCGTGCCGAGCGTGAGGCCGGCCTGCGTCGTCTTCGCCTTGATGCGCGAGCGGTACAGGTAATAGTCCTGTGCAATGTCCCAGTGCAGCGCGAGCTTGCCGGCGCCGTCGGTACGCGCACTCAGCTTGAACGCCTGCTCGACCGGCAGCAGGCCGCTCTCGTCCTGTGCGCGGGCGCTGTTTGCGGCGCCGGCGAGGGTGATCACGAGCGCGGTGGCGAGACCGGCGAACAGGTTGCGCATCGGGAAAAACTCCGTGGAATCATCGGCTGCGGCAGAGGGACCGCGCTTGGACCGCGAATCTTGCAGGACGTTCATCGCGCGGCGGTGGCCGTGCTTGCGGCTTCGAGCCACGCAAGGTAATCCGGCGCGCCATCGATGACCTCCAGCACGAGCAATTCGGGCAGCTCGTACGGATGCAGTTCGGCGATGCGCGACTTCAGCGCCTCGATCCGCGCGTACGAGGTCTTGACCAGCAGCAGCGTCTCCGCATCGACCTGCACCTCGCCC
>JGI24770J26754_10003053_pt1 | contig 11283 bp, 7 predicted proteins | sample LakOneMetagenome_FD_26754 | JGI IMG/M metagenome (IMG submission 26754) | reverse complement strand
TGGTTGGTAAAACCACATTTACGGTTGCAGAAAACCTTATTTTAGGCTGTTTAATTGTGATTTTTGTTGTGGTGTTGCTGTTAGGAAATTGGCGCTCTGGTATAGTAGTAGCTTCAGTAATTCCATTATGTTTATTATTTGCAATTTCGTTTATGAACATCTTCGGAATTGATGCTAACTTAATGAGTTTAGGCGCCATTGATTTTGGTATTATTATAGACGGAGCCGTAATTATAGTCGAATTTATTGCCTTTCAAATAGCCAATAAATCGAAACATTTAAGTCATTTGTCTGAAGAAGATAAGCAAATTCAAATTGATGAAATCACGTATAAAAGTGCTTCCAAAATGATGAATTCAGCTGTTTTCGGACAGTTAATTATTCTTATCGTTTTTATTCCGATACTATCGCTTTCAGGCGTAGAAGGGAAGATGTTCAAACCAATGGCAATGACCTTTAGCTTTGCTTTGGTTGGTGCTATGTTGTTTTGTTTTACGTATGTTCCTGTAGTGTCATCGTTATTTTTAAAACCTAAAGAAGAGAATCCAAAATCAATATCGAATCGATTAATAAATAAATTAAATTCTGTNTATGTACCCGTAATTAATTGGGCTTTGAATAACACCAAAAAAGTAATTTATGGTGCAGGTTCATTATTAGTGATGTCAATTATTTTATTCATGACTATGGGAGGTGAATTTATTCCAACTTTAGATGAAGGAGATTTTGTAATCCAACCCGTTTTAAAAACAGGAACGTCATTAACCAAAACCATTGCTACCACAACAAAAATCGAAAAAATTATTCTGAAAAATTTCCCAGAAGTTCAACAAGTGGTGAGTAGAATTGGTGCGGCTGAAGTGCCAACCGATCCTATGAGTATGGAAGAAACCGATATTATTGTCAAATTAAAACCAAAAGGCGAATGGGTTTCTGCTACTAGCAAAGATGAGTTGGCTGATAAGATTAAATTGGCTTTGGAAAAACAAATTCCGAATATGGAAATTGAGTTTACACAACCTATTGAAATGCGTTTTAACGAATTAATTTCTGGTACACGTAGTGATGTTGCTATTAAAATATTTGGAGATGATTTGAATGTTTTGGCTAAAAGAGCGCAACAAATTAAATATGCTATTGCCAATGTGGAAGGTGCTTCCGATATTATTATTGAAAAAACAGAAGGTTTACCGCAAATGAGTGTGGTGTATAATCGTTCTAAAATTGCGAGATACGGATTGAATATTACCGATTTGAATGACATGATTGCACTAAGTTTTGCTGGTAAAACTGTTGGAAATGTTTTTGAAGGTGAGAAACGTTTTGATATGGTGATTCGATTAGATCAATCCAATCGTGTCGATATTGATGATTTGCGAAACTTATATGTTTCAACACCACAAGGACAACAAATTCCGCTTCAAGAATTAGCCAAAATCGAATATACTCAAGGTCCAGCTAAGATTTCTAGAGATAATACCCACCGCAGAATTGTAGTTGGAATAAATGTTAGAAACCGTGATTTGCAAAGTGTGGTTGACGATGTTCAGAAAATTGTAAACGAAAAAATCAAATTACCTCAAGGTTATTATGTTACTTATGGTGGGCAATTTGAAAATCTTCAAAGTGCCAAAGCACGATTGATGATTGCGGTGCCAATTGCATTGTTCTTAATTTTCATTTTGTTGTATTTTGCTTTTGGCTCGGTTAAAGAGGCTTTGATGGTGTATTCTGCGATTCCACTTTCGGCTGTAGGAGGAATTTTATTCTTATGGATTCGTGATTTGCCTTTTAGTATTTCAGCTGGAGTTGGATTTATTGCTCTATTCGGAATCGCTGTTCTTAATGGAATCGTGCTTATCGAACATTTTAAAGAACTCAAACACCAAGGTATGAAAGATATTAACGAATTGATTTTGAAGGGCACAACCGATAGATTACGACCTGTTTTACTTACAGCCGCTGCAGCCGCATTAGGTTTTTTACCGATGGCTATTTCGTCATCAGCAGGAGCAGAGGTGCAACGTCCATTGGCAACAGTAGTGATTGGAGGATTGTTTACAGCAACTTTATTAACGATGATCGTTTTACCCATTTTATACAAAATTTTAGATAAAAAAGAAGGTAAAAAGGCGAAGTTTAAAATTCATAAAGCCACAACGATAATAATTTTGTTGTTGACTTCAACTGTTTCGTTTTCTCAAAATAAAAATCCGGAATTAGAGGGTTTGATTTCAAAAGCGTTAGAAAATAATACATCAATCAAAGCCGGTCAGCTTCAGGTTGATAAAGCCAAAGTTAATATTAAATCGGCCTATTCTTTTGATAAAACCAATTTGTATTACAATTACGATCAGAATAATTTAGCACTGAATAACTTGCCTTTAAAAGTATTTGGCGTACAACAAAAGTTTAGTTTTCCCACTTTTTATGGAGCTCAAAAAAATCTATTGAACACCGAATATGAAAGAGAAAAAGCCTTTTTTGAAATTTCCAAAAACAAATTATCCAATCAGGTGGCGCAAGTTTATAACCGAATTGTATATTATCAAAATCAAGAGAAATTGTTTCATTATTTAGATAGTTTGTATCAAAATTTTTCCAAAGCTAGCAACCGACGTTTTGAGTTAGGAGAAACTAATTACTTAGAAAAAATTACAGCCGAAAGCAAGTTCCGTCAAATTAGAACGCGTTTAAGTCAAATCGAAAAAGATAAATTAGCCAGTTATGAAATGCTGCAATCGTTGTTGCAATCGGAAGAAAAAACGACCATCAAAAATGACAAGTTGATTCCAAATTTAACGTTAAGTCCTAATTCAAACAAAGATGTTTATACTTCTTATTTTGAAACTATTACCAAAAATTATCAATCGAATATAAAATTGCAAAAGCAACATTATTTGCCTGATATTAACTTAGAATATTTTCAAGGAAAAAACAACGGATTGTCACAATCATTGTATGGTTTTCAAGTAGGAGTTTCGGTTCCTATATTGTTTACCGGAATTAAAGCCAAAAACAATGTGGCCAAACTCGAATTGCAAAGTTGGGAACAACAAAAACAAAACGAACAAACTAAAATAGAGCAATTCATAAAAGAAAAGAAAAATGAATTGACCAAGCATGAAGAAGGAATTCAATACTACAACCAATACGGCGAAAAATTGGCAAAAGAAATAATTAAAGTTGCCGACATGAGTTATAAACTCGGAGAAATAGATTTCTTTCAATACATTACTTCGTTAGAAAATGCAACCACTATTCAGGTAGATTATCTTGAAAACGTTTTGCAATACAACAAAACAATATTTGACTTACAATATTTAAATTATTAAAAATGAAAAAAAGTATAAGCCTATTCACATTATTAATTCTAATGGTTTCTTGTAAAGAGACTAAAAAAGAAGTGGCACCCAAAGATGATGGATTAGTTACCGTGTCTTCCGAACAATTCCAAACCATGAGTATGACGATTGGAACTCCTGTGAATCAAGATTTTGATGTTACTGTGAAAGCATCTGGTCGAATTGATGTTCCTCCTCAAAACAGAGCCAAAGTGTCTACTTTTATTGCGGGATATGTTAAGTCCACTAAATTACTTCCTGGTGATAAAGTCACAAAAGGTCAGGCGTTAGTAACATTGGAAAGTACTGAATTTATTGATATTCAGAAAGATTTCTTAGAAGTTGCCGAACAAATAAATTATTTAAAATCGGAATTTGAAAGACAAAAAACACTGTATAATGAAAAAATTACGTCGCAAAAAAATTACCTAAAAGCAGANAGTGATTACNGAAGTGCTCTAGGCAAATACCAAACTTTGCGTCAAAAATTACAACTTTTAAACATTAACCCAANTCAGGTTCAACAAGGAAAAATTGCGACTACAATTACATTATACGCACCAATTTCGGGTGATGTAACCGTTGTTAATGCTAATGTCGGAATGTTAATGGCGCCTTCAGAAACGATCATTGAAATTGTAAACAATTCTGATTTACATTTAGAATTGAGTGTTTTTGAAAAAGACATTTTGAAGGTTAAAGAAAACCAAACAATTAAATTTACGGTTCCAGAAGCCAGTAAAGAAGTTTTTAAAGGCAGTACTCATTTAATTGGAAAATCGGTGGAAAACACCGACAGAACCATCAACGTTCATGGGCATTTAGACGATAGTGTAAAACAAAAATTACTAACTGGAATGTTTGTTGAAGCCGCCATTGTTATCAATACTAAAAAAGGATTTGCTATTCCAAAAGATGCTTTAATCTCTGAAAATCAAAAATATTTTGTACTTTTATTAAAGAGTCAGGATAAAGCTGGATATCATTTTGAACGTGTTCCAGTTGAAAAAGGAACAGATTCTGAGAATTTTGTAGAAATTATTCCAAATGATCAAGTGAAGGCTACTTCAAAAATATTAACCAAAGGCGTTTTTGATATTATTAATTAATATGGATGTAAACAAATTAAAAAGTCAGATACAAACCGAAGTTGACACAGCTTTTTTATACAAAAGTATTGCTGCCATTCAATCGGATGAAAATTTGAATAGAGTTTTATTAGCTTTAGCTCAAATAGAGGATGGTCATGCGGCACATATGTTGGCTACAATTAAGGAAGTTGATTCTAGCTTTACGGCACCCAATCCTTCTTCAAGAGCCAAAATTCAATTAAAACTAGGAAAGGTTTTTGGTTACAGTTCCATTATCAGTAATTTGGCTGGAGTGGAAAAACAATTTGCTATTAATACCGTAAATGAAAAAATCAAATCAGGTGAAAAATTATCTGGTTTTGAGCATAATCATCTTAAAATTATAGAAGCGGTTAACAGCAATTCGGCGTTAAATGTTTCGGGTGGATTTTTATCCAAATTTGAAAGTCGACACAAATCGGTTGGTGGTAATGCATTGCGAGCTGCAGTTTTAGGCGCCAATGANGGTTTGGTTTCCAATATGAGTTTGGTTATGGGAGTAGCCGGTGCTGCGGCCAATAATAANACNATTTTATTAACGGGAATTGCAGGTTTGTTGGCTGGAGCAATATCCATGGCATTAGGTGAATGGCTGTCGGTACAAAGTTCCAGAGAATTACATTTGCGTCAAATAGAACTAGAAACAGTCGAATTGGAAGCTTCACCTGAAGAAGAGAAAAAAGAACTAATTTTACTCTATCAAGCCAAAGGAATGTCGGAAGAAGAAGCTAAAAAATTAGCCGAAAAAGCCTTTGAAACTAAAGAATCGGCTATAGATACCTTAATTACAGAAGAACTCGGAATCAACAAAGAAGAATTGGGAGGTTCAGCTTGGGAAGCGGCGATAACGTCATTTTTGTTGTTCGCCATTGGAGCCATTATTCCATTATTTCCATTCTTTTTCCTAAGTGGTAATCATGCCGTTTTGGTTAGTATTGGAGCTAGTGTTATAGGTTTGTTTGGGATTGGCGCATCAATAACCTTGTTTACAGGTAAGTCGGTTTGGTTTTCTGGTTTTCGCCAAATACTTTTCGGATTGGCGGCAGCAGCAGTTACTTATGCTATTGGAACATTAATTGGAGTTTCATTAGCAGGATAAAGTCACAAATCGATTCAATATTTTTATTATATTTGAAGTCCTATACTTTATAAAAGGTATAGGATTTTTACTAATTATTGTAAACAAACTATATTCAAAACTAAATTTATGATTAACATTAAAAAGAGTATTATCTTATCAATAGTGACGTTGTCAATGGTGAGTTGTTCTAAAAAAGAGGCGCCATTTGTAGATCCATTACTGACCAATCGCGATACTACGGCAAATCCATCAGAAGATTTTTTTAGTTATGCAAACGGTGGTTGGTTTAAAAAACATCCCATTCCTTCTTCTGAAAAGAGTAATGGTATTTTTAGAACGATTCAAGATACCATCAACAATCAAATAAAATCAATTTGTGTAAAATCGGCGGAAGCCAATGCTGACAAAGGAAGTAACAAGCAAAAAATTGGAGATTTCTATGCTTCAGGAATGGATTCGGTTGCCATTAATAAAATGGGAATTACTCCTTTAAAGAATGAAATCAATAAAATAAATTCGGTAAAAGATATTCCAAGTTTATTGCAAACTGTAGCTTATTTACACACCATTAAGGCATCACCAGCCTTCGGATTTTATGTCGGACAAGATGATAAAATTAGTTCTAAGAATGCATTGTTTTTGTCTCAAGGCGGATTAGGATTGGGGCAACGGGATTATTATTTTGAAAATGATGATAATACCAAAAAAATCAGGGCTGCTTATCCAAAACATGTTGCTAGAATATTTGAGTTAGCAGGTGAAAGTAAAGATAAATCATCAGCTAATGCTACTTTGATTGTGAAAATCGAAACGGAGTTGGCTAAAAATTCTAGAAAATTAGAAGCCTTACGAGATCCTATTAAAAACTACAACAAAATGTCGGTTGCCGAGTTGAATAAGATGACTCCTAATATCGATTGGAAAACTATGTTCGTCAATCTAAACATTAAAAATGCTGATACCGTTATTGTAGGACAACCCGAGTTTTTCAAAGCATTAAATGCAACACTAAAAAACTATTCTGTTGAAGATTGGAAAACCTACCTAAAATGGGATTTATTAAATACTTATGCAGGCTTTTTGAATAATGATATTGAGAACCAAAATTTTTATTTCTATAGCACGGTAATGAACGGAATTAAAGAGCAAAAACCACGTTGGAAAAGGGTTGTAGAAGAAACTGATAATTCATTGGGAGAATTAATAGGACAAGTATATGTCGACGAATATCTTCCAAAAGGGACTAAAGAAAAACTACTTGAAATTGGTAATAATATTCGGGATGTCTATGCCGAACGCATCAAAAAACTTGATTGGATGAGTGCAGAAACCAAAGTGAAAGCCCTTAACAAATTGAGTAAAATTGTAATGAAAGTAGGATATCCAGACAAATGGAAGGATATGAGTACCGTTTCGATTGATAAAAAATCATATTGCAACAATGTGATGGAAGTGAACAAATGGAACTACAATTACATGATTAACAAATTCGGAAAACCAGTCGACAGAACCGAATGGGGCATGTATCCACAAACATATAATGCTTACTACAATCCGAGTAATAACGAAATTTGTGTTCCTGCTTGTAATATTATTGTTCCTGGATTTGAAGGAAGAATGCCCGACGATGCTATTTTGTACGGAATTATTGGTGGATCAACATTTGGACACGAAATCACTCACGGATTTGACGATCAAGGAAGTCAGTATGACGACAAAGGAAATTTAAACAACTGGTGGACTAAAGAAGATTATGCCAAATTTAAGGCGAAGACAAAGTTAATTGTAGATCAATTTAGCAAATACAAAATTGGAGACAAAAACATCAATGGAGATGCTACGCAAGGTGAAAATATTGCCGATTTGGGTGGAGTGGTTATGGGATTTGAAGCCTTCAAAAAAACCAATCAGTATAAAAATAAAGAAATGATTAGTGGATTGACTCCAGAAAAACGCTATTTCTTGGCTTATGGTTATGCTTGGATGGTCAATGCCACCGAAAAATCATTATTACAACAAGTGATGATGGATGTACATGCTCCTGCAAAATTCAGAATTAATGGACCGCTAGCGAATGTACCAGAATTTCATAAGGCATTTAACATCAAACCGGGTAGTCCAATGTATCAGCCTGATTCTTTGAGAGTTGTAATTTGGTAAAACGACATAATGTAAAAAAGCAATGCCGTCAAAAAGGTTCAAATTTTTGACGGCATTTTATGTTAAGAAAAAGTATTAAAATCAAATAGATAAAGTTTTTTTAGAAATTAAACCAATGAAGTAATATATTCAGAAAGTTGATAATCTAATCTAGTTATTTCATTTTTATCATGAGTAAATAATGAAATTTCTAACTGAAATGCTTTATGAATTTTACAATCGGGATGGTGGTTAATTTTATCAGCATAAATAGCTATTTTCAAAAGAAATTCTGCCAAATCTGTTTGTGATTTAAACTTAAAATTGTTAGTTAGTTTACCTTCATTTATTTTCCATTCCATATTAATAGTTTCCATTTAATAATTCACCACCAATAGCCGATTTGGCTTCAATACCTAATTTTTTCATCATTTCATAAGTAGTACAAACCGCTGCTGAAGTAACAGGAATTCCACATTCTGCTTGAATCAAATCGATTGCTTCTAATGATGGCATTTGCACACAAGCCGATGCTACTAATACATCTACATCGGTTAAATCCAATTGTTTGTAGATTTCCAATAAGTTCATTGGATTTTGTGCCGCGACTTCCAAATTATCCGGAATTTCTAANGCAATACTTTGTTTGACTTTAATGCCTTGATGTTCGATATAATCTACAACCATATCAGTTAAAGGTCTCATGTAAGGTGTGATTATAGAAATTTGTTTCGCACCCAAAACTTTCAATCCATTAATCAACGCACCAGCCGAAGTTACAATAGGAGTTGGGAAGTCGTTGGCCACCGTTTCCTGATGTAAATTCACTTCCGATACACAATGATACCCACGACCCATACTCATAATTGCAACCAAACAAGCATAACCCATCACATCAACATGTGCATCAGAAAGTTCTTGAGCACATTTCAAACTCATCGCATCCATGGCTTCGAGTTCTTCTTTAGTTACTTTCTTCATGCGCATTCTACTGCTATGAAACGTAAATCGTTCGGGCAATATTGTTTCTCTAGCTCTAAAAATAGCTGGTATTTCGGTTTCCATCGTTACGTTGGAAGATGGAACTATTTGTCCTATTCTAAATTTCATTTTCATGTTTTTTTGGAACACGGATTTAATTTTTTTTATAAATTATTATAATTTCTTAAATCTGTATTCCCAAGTTTTATAATTAAATTTCCTTAACGGTATTAACAATAGTTCCAATTCCTTCTACAGTAGCTTCAATTACATCTCCATCGTATAGCCATTCTTGAGGGTTTCGTCCGGCACCAACACCTGCTGGCGTGCCTGTTGCAATGATATCACCAGGTTCTAAAGTAAATACAATGCTCAAATCTTCAATCAAATCGTTGATGTTGAACAACAAGAATTTAGTATTGGAATTTTGTTTTTCAATCCCATTCACTTTTAGTGATAAATTTAAGTTATGTGGGTTTTCAATTTCGTCTTTAGTCACCAAATACGGTCCCATTGGTGCAAAAGTATCTTGTCCTTTTGACACAATCCATTGGCCTTCTCTTCTGCAATCACGTGCCGAAATATCATTAATGACGGTATAACCAAATACATAATCCAAAGCATTTACTTTAGGCAAATATTTTCCTTTTTTTCCAATCACGACGGCTAATTCTACTTCCCAATCCAATTGTTCGGTTAGTTTGGTGTTTTTGATAACCTCAGTATTGGTAGCTGTTACTGTAGTAGTTGGTTTAGAAAAGATAATTGGTTTTTGTGGCAATTTTCCGGTAGTATCTAATGTTCGAGCACTTTCAGCAACGTGTTCGGTATAGTTTAATCCGATTCCGATGATATTTTTTCTTGGTTTTTCAATAGGAGCGAGGATGGTAACTTCATTTATGTCATACGAAATCTCTTCAAAGAAATTTTCAGGAGTATCTGCAATCATTTCGGTGATTTCGGCAATAATTTCAAATCCCATATCAATTAAATCCAACATGTCATTCGGTAATGGAAAATTAGATATTTCTCCAAAATCCTCCATATCAATTACTTGATTGTTATGGATGAATCCAAGACGAGGCTCGGTATCTTGTGTTTTGTAGGTAAGTAGTTTCATTTGTTTAATTCAAATTTTAATTCGTTTTTTTCAATAAAATTATATCCTAAATCATAAGTTATTTCCTTTTTGTTTAGGAATATAAATTTAAAATATCTTCCATCTGTATAAATATAATTTATTTTTTCATCATTTTGTTTAAAATCTAAAAAAGTCAATTCAAAATTAGGTTTAAAATTAGCAGTGGTTATTACACTATTTTCTAATTCTGATTGCAAATAGACTCCTTCTGAATCACTCAATCTCATTCTGCCTCTTTTGTTACCAATAGAAATAATAGTAAAAAAATCGAATTGTGGTTTATATTTTTTTCTACTAAGTTGTAACGATTGACTTAAATAAACTAAATCGGTATATGCTTGTCTAAATCCAGTTGGAGATTGCCCCATATAGTCAGTTATAGTTTTGTAAATCTTATTGTTTTTAATAAAAGTTACAGATATACTATTTCCATCAGTAGCGTTTAATGCATAATCATTATTAAGTAAATCAATGTTAACCTTATTAAATTGTTTTTGAATATCTAAAAAATGATTTTTGGTAATTTTTGAAATATATGATCCGTTTTTTTCAGTATACATATAGTTATTTAGATTTACATTTCCAGATTTATCTACAGTTGTGCTACTAATTCTACAAGGACCAAAACAACCAGAAGAAGTAACTATAATTTTATCAAATTCTATTTTATTTGTATTATCTTTTATTCTTCTATAAAAAGAGAGATATTTATACTTTTCGTCAATGAAAATTAAACTATCGTTTGTTATTTTTTTTATTTTATAAATTGAAAAAATACTATCATTTAAATATTTAAGTGTTAAAGTTGGACTNTTGTAGTTATAGTTTAATTTATGACCTTTAAACACAACATATCTTTCTTGTTTGTTTTTATTTTCAACAATATCAAAAAAACCATTTTTGTAATGACATTCATTATTTTCTAAAAATTCAAACTCTTCATGAAAATTATTAAATAATGAAGGAGGAGTTTTATCTTTATTTATTTTGTTTAAATTTATAGATTTGTCAAATTCCCAATCACCAACAATAGTTGCCTTTTCTTGTTTTTTTGTACAAGAAAAAATTAGTAAAATCAATATTAAAAATTGATTAGGTTTCAAATTAATCTATTTTTTGATGTCCGTTGTTTTCTTCTAATTCTTTACCTTGAAATAATCCCAATCCTTCAATTACTGGCAAATCATTAAAATTAAATAGGCAAGCATCTTCCGTTTCAGATAAGTTATGATGCTCGTGCCAAGCCCAAGAGGGAACACAAAAGATATCGCGTTCCTTCCAATTAAAACGCTTTCCGTTGATAATAGAATAGCCTCTTCCTTTAGCACATTGATACACGAATGAACCTGTGTGTTTGTGCGCTTTTCCTTTAAATCCAGCAGGTAATAATTGCATCGCCGCACCCATAGTTTGCATGACATGACCGCCTGTTAGTGGATTGGAATATTGCATCAAAATCCCATCAAA
>JGI24770J26754_10003049_pt1 | contig 11300 bp, 9 predicted proteins | sample LakOneMetagenome_FD_26754 | JGI IMG/M metagenome (IMG submission 26754) | reverse complement strand
ATCTTGACGCCGGAGTTCAGAAAGCTCAGTTCACGCAGGCGCTTTGCCAGAATGTCGTAGTGAAACTCGACGTCGGTGAAGATTTCGGCATTCGGTAGAAAGCGTAATTCGGTACCGCGTTTGGTGGATGGACCAACTTGTTTGAGCGGATAGAGCGGTTCGCCTTCGGCGTATTCCTGCTGATGGTGAAAGCCGTCGCGCCAGATATTGAGCCAAAGTGATTTCGACAAGGCGTTGACCACGGAGACGCCCACGCCATGCAGGCCACCGGAAACCTTGTAGCTGTTGTCATCGAACTTACCGCCGGCGTGTAGCACGGTCATGATGACTTCCGCAGCAGAAACGTTTTCTTCTTTGTGAATATCGGTAGGAATACCGCGGCCATTATCGGAAACCGAGCAGGAACCGTCGTTATGCAGTGTTACCACCAGTCGGTCGCAATGCCCTGCCAGCGCTTCGTCGACGCCATTATCGACCACCTCGAAAACCATGTGATGCAAGCCGGTGCCGTCATGCACGTCACCGATGTACATGCCTGGACGTTTACGGACGGCTTCAAGGCCGCGTAAGACGGTAATTTTGCTGGAGTCGTAGGTATTGTTTGGGACGGGCGCGTTTTCAGGGACTTGTGGGTCTGTCATTTTGTCTATTTTTCCGTGGTGTATGCAGCCAGCGCACCCGTGATTTGACGGGGCGGCCGGGCTTTATATCAAGCGCTCGATTATACCTCGGATTGGCTTTTCAAGCAGTGTCTGGCTAGCCCGCCTGTTGGGTAATCAGGCCGTGTTTCACGTGAAACAATGCTTGTGTTTGAAGCAGTGATTCGAACATTGCCGGCTTCTCGGTCGCTGTCAAAATAACCTGGGCTTTCGAACTTGCCAAATGGCCCAACACTTGTGCCTGATGCTGAAGGTCGAGCTCGGACGCCAGGTCGTCCATGCAAACCACTGGCCATTCGTTTTTCTGATGTGCGTAGTTTTCCGCCTGCGCCATAACACAGGCCAGGGCGGTGAGTTTTTCCTGACCCCGGGACAATGTCTCCCTGTTCGGCAAATTCTCGTAATCCACCCGCCAATCTGCACGGTGCGGCCCCAAACTGGTGTTCCCTGTCATAAGGTCGCGCTGACGGCTCAGGGTTAATGCATCCTGCAGGGATAACTCCGCTCTTTTCCATCCAGGCATAAACCCGAGTTGGGCCCGTCCCAATTCCGGGAGGTATTTGCCGACCGTATCGTTAAGCTCATTATCAAGCTGCTCCAGATATTGGGAGCGATAGCGGGTGATGATCTCGCCACTCCGCGCCATTTCCAGTTCCCATGGCGTCAACAAAGCCGCAGACGCTTGGGTTTTTAGCAAGGCATTACGCTGTTTAAGGGCGCGGGCGTAACGGCGCCACTGCTGGACAAACTCTTGTTCCACGTGAAACAGACCCCAATCCATGTAGCGACGACGGTGTTCTGCTCCGCCGCCGATCAATTCATGGCTGCCGGGCTCGAAGGTCACCACGGGGATCTCGGCACAGAGCTCCGTCAAGCTGCTGGTGCTTTCGCCATTAAGCTTGGCCAACCATGTATTTCCCGAATGTTGCAAGCCGGCGTGGCGTTCTCCCGGCCGGTTTTCCTGCCAGCGGATAAAAACCTCGCAACAGGACTTGCCGCTACGGATCATTCCATCACGGACGCGCCCACGGAAAGAACGTCCGTAACCCATCAAGTGAATGGCTTCAATCACCGAGGTCTTGCCTGCACCATTCGCGCCGGTAATCAAGTTGATACCGGGGTTCAATCGCAGCTCTGCCTGCTCGATACAACGCAGGTCCTTAATTCTTAATTCGATTAATTGCATGGTTCTCTAAGCAAAAAGCCCGGAAGTACCGGGCTTTGAAGTGCGTGGGCGAAGCTTATCATCACAAACGCAGTGGCATGACAACATGACGACTACGGTCATGGCTGGCCTCGCGAACCAGAGCCGAGGAATTGCCATCACGCAGGTTGATGATCACATCTTCCTCGCGCAATGCCGACAAAGCATCCAGCAAATAGGTCACATTGAAGCCGATCGACAGATTATCGATCCTGGTTTCTGCTTCCAGCTCTTCCTGGGCTTCTTCGCTTTCCGGGTTATTGGCAATGATGCGAAGCTGGCCTGGAGAGATTTCAAGTTTGACGCCGCGGTATTTTTCGTTCGACAAAATGGCAGCACGTTGCAAAGCAGCCCTAAGGGCTTCGCGATTCACTTTTACTTCCTTGTCGGCGCCAATGGGAATCACGGCTTCGTAATCAGGGAAACGGCCGTCAATCAGTTTCGAAGTAAAGGTGACATCACTGCGACGCATGCGTAAATGATTACGCCCGACTTCGAGCTCAACTTCGCGATCACCGCCTTCCAAAAGACGCTGAAGCTCCAGAACGCCCTTACGTGGAACAATAATTTGTTTGCGGGTTTGTGCGCCTTCCGGCAATTCGGCTTCGCAAAGTGCCAAACGGTGTCCGTCGGTCGCGACGCAACGCAAGCCGCTTTCACGCAAATCCAGCAACAAGCCATTCAAGTAATAACGAACATCCTGTTGCGCCATGGCAAAAGCGGTGCGTTCGATCAATTCCTTCAAAGCCGATTCGGATACACGGATACGTTCAACGAGATCCAAATCTTCAACGGCCGGGAAATCCCGGCTAGGCAAGGTAGCCAGACTGAAGCGGCTGCGACCAGCTTGAACCGTTACCTTGTCGCCAGCTTGCGTCAAAGTCACCTTGCTGCCGTCGGGCAGGGCGCGAACAATCTCGAAAAGTTTACGCGCCGGAATGGTTGTCTCGCCGCTTTCTGCGTCATCAACATCGGAACGGGCAATCATCTCGACTTCGAGATCAGTACCGGTCATCGAAAGCCTGTTGCCTTCGACGCTAACCAACAAGTTAGCCAATACGGGCAAGGTCTGTCTGCGTTCCACCACATTGACGACTTGCTGTAAGGGTTTTAAAAGAACTTCGCGAGAAAGACTAAAACGCATGCCGTATGCCCCATTAACCTAGTGGATATATATAAAGAGTGGTGGTGGTAGAGTAGCCAAAAACCTTGAATAAGTCTTCAAGCATTTGTTTTTTATACGTTTTTTATCCCATGCCGGGTGTGCACGAGCCCACCTGAGGCTTGGGATAGCTTGTGGATAAATGCAGAACCCCAAAACTATCCCCAGTTTATTCACAATTTATCCCGCTGGTAAGTCTTATTCGTTGAATTATTCACTTAATTTGCGGATTAATTTGTCCCAATCTTCTTTCATTTTGCCATCGGTTGTCAGCAATTCGCGAATCACCCTGCAAGCATGCAACACGGTTGTGTGATCACGTCCGGCGAATGCATCGCCAATTTCCGGCAAGCTGTGCTCGGTTAATTCTTTCGCCAGACACATCGCAAGCTGGCGTGGTCTTGCCAAACTGCGGGTGCGTTTTTGCGAAAGCAAATCGGCCATCCGTAATTGGAAATACTCGGCCACCGTTTTTTGAATATTGGTGATCGATACTACTTGCGATTGTGCGCGTAGCAAATCCCGTAATGTTTCCTGTGCGAATTCCATCGTGATGGTCTTGCCGAACAAATTCGCCCGCGCTGCCAGCGTATTCAATGCGCCTTCAAGATCACGCACGTTTGAACGCATTTTTTTCGCGATTTGAAATGCCACATCATCCGGCAACGGGACACCGCGCTCTGCCGCTTTCGCCATCAGGATGGCCGCGCGTGTTTCAAAATCCGGTGGTTCAATGGCGACCGACAAACCCCAGCCCAGCCTGGATTTCAGGCGTGGTTCGAGGTTATCGACTTCACGGGGATAACGATCGCAGCTCAGGATGATTTGCTGCTTGCCATCGAACAGTGCATTGAAGGTGTGGAAGAATTCTTCCTGCGTCGTGTTCTTGCCGGCGAAGAATTGAATATCGTCAATCAACAGGGCATCGACTTGCTGGAATTGCCGTTTGAACTGGTCCATTGTTTTTTCCTGCAACGATTTCATCATCGCGCTGAAAAATTGTTCCGAACGCAGATACAGCACTTTCATGCCCGGATTATTGGCGCGCATCAAATTACCCGCGGCAATCATCAAATGGGTTTTACCCAGGCCGGTGCCGCCATACAGCAGTAACGGGTTGTAATCCTTGCCTGGGTTCTGTGCGACTTGCATGGCCGCCGCCCGCCCGAGTTTGTTACTGCTGCCTTCAACGAAATTATCAAAGTGGTAGCGGGGGTCGAGATTGGTTTGAAAAGCCAGACCGGCTTCATTGGAAACCGGAGCTTTTGCGAGAACCGCCGCCGGTTTGGCACTGGAACCAACTTCCAGCGCGACCTGGGCTTGCCCCTGGCTGAAGTGCGCCATCAGTTCCAGAATTCTCGGCAGATAATGTTCACGCACTTGTTCCAGCACGAAAGCATTAGGAGCGAACAAGGTTAATTGATGTGCCTCGACCCGGGTCTGCAACGGACGCAGCCAGGTGTGGATATCTTCGGCCGGCAATTCGGCTTCGAGACGTTCAAGACAGCGGGGCCAAGCAGTTAACATAGGGAACACGGTTTCCGGCGGCGCAGGGCTGCTGTGGATAAGTCGGGGTCGCCCAGTCTAGCGGCTCCCGCAGGATTCGCCAAGCATGTTCGGCTTGACGCCAAGTACCGGAATTGTCTATACTTTCAAGTCTTTCCCGCACAATCTTCAAGCGAGTTGCGTCATGGCTACCAAACGTACATATCAACCAAGCAATCTGAAGCGCAAACGTGACCACGGTTTCCGCGCCCGCATGGCAACTGTCGGTGGTCGCAAGATCCTCGCTCGTCGTCGTGCAAAAGGTCGCGCGCGTCTCTGCGTCTAAACCAATAAATGCAGTTTGGGACGTGAAACCCACGGCCCGCCAACGCTTCCCTCGCTGTGCGCGTATACGCACCTCGGCTGAATACCAAGCCGTGTTTAGCGAGGGAAGTCGCGTTTCCGGTACTTATTTTCGTATGCATCTTGCTCAAGGCGAAGCTTTTCCGAAACCGCGTCTTGGCATCGCCGTATCCAAACGTGTCGATAAATCGGCGGTAGCGAGAAATCGCATCAAACGCGTCTGCCGGGACTACTTCCGTCTGCATCGGCAGGATTTAAAATCAGCCGAATACGTCTTGATCGCAAAACCCGACGCCGCGAAAACAACAGCAATAAACTGGCGCGCCGACCTTGAAAAACTCTTCACCCGCGCCCAATCATTGCTCAGTAGCGCTGCGATAGGCACAATGCACGGCCCGCCGAATGTCGGTGCCGCGACTCCCCGCGATCCCTAACAGGCAGTATCCTGCCCAGGTTTTTTTGAGCTCATGAATCAGACTCGTTCGTTTTTATTGTTCGCGTGGCTATTGGTTGCGTTTTTGCTTTTCATGGAATGGTCGAAAACCAGCACCACGGCAGCGCCGGCCATCAAGAATGACGTTGCAGTTGCCGCCGCAAGCACGAGCAATACAGCTGCCGTAAATACTGCCCCGGCAAGCAATGCAAATTTGCCGACCAATAATTTGCCGGGCCTTGTAGCCTCCGCTATTGAACCGGCACAAGCGGTTCAAATGGTTTCAATTCAAACCGATGTACTGAAATTGCAAATCGATCCGCGCGGTGCCAGCCTTGCATCCACCGAGTTGCTGAAATATCCGCTCGAGAAAAAGCCCGGTAGCCCGAATGTCGTTTTGCAAGACATCAAAGACATCGATTATTTCGTTGCACAATCTGGCCTGACGGGATTGTCGACAGACGGAAATGAAATTCTGTTTCAAGTGGAAAACGGACAAAATAATTTTGTCCTGGACAGCGGACAAAAAACGCTTGAAGTTCCTTTCATCTGGAAAGATGTAAACCGTGGTTTGCTGGTTACCAAAACCTTGATTCTTACGCGAGGCAGTTATGCCATCAAGGTGAAACAACAAATCAGCAATACCGGCGCGCAGCCATGGAAGGGTTTGGAATATGAAAAGTTCACCCGGGCGCAGCCGCCAGCTCCGCCAAAACACAGCATGTTCACCAATCCCGAGAGCTTCAGTACGGTAGGTGCGGCCTGGTATAGCGAAGAAGATAAATTCGACAAAAAGAAATTTACCGACTTCAGCAAGGGAAACATCGATCTGAAAAATCGCAACCATAGCTGGATCAGCATGGTGCAACATCATTTTGTCAGCGCCTGGATTCCTGGTCAAAACGATATTCGCAATATCGAAACAGCGACAAAGTTGATCAACGGCAAAACGCACTATGAAATTACCAGCGTCACGCCCGAGATGACGGTGNCTGCAGGAAAAATGAACACGTTCGAATCNACCTTGTGGGTCGGACCGAAAATACACAAAGATCTGGAAGCAATCGATCCAAGCCTGAAACTCACGCTCGATTACGGCATCTTCAGTTTCATCGCACAGCCATTGTTCTGGTTGCTTTCCCTGTTGCATTCCTGGATCGGCAACTGGGGCTGGGCGATTATTTCGATCGTCGTGTTGTTGAAGCTGGCCCTATATAAATTATCGGCCGCACAATACAAAAGCATGGCAAAAATGCGTGCGATTCAACCACGTCTGGAAGCATTGAAAGAACGTTATGGCGATGATCGCCAGGCGTATTCCACGGCAATGATGGATCTGTACAAGAAAGAGAAAATCAATCCGGCCGGCGGTTGTTTGCCGATGTTGATTCCATTGCCGATTTTCTTTGCCTTGTATTGGGTATTGCTGGAAAGCGTCGAGTTACGCCAGGCGCCGTGGATGGGCTGGATTCAAAACCTGACTGCGCCCGATCCTTATTTCATTCTGCCTGCCATGAATCTGATCGTGATGTTCGTTACCCAACGTCTCACGCCGATGCCCGGTATGGATCCGATGCAAAAGAAAATCATGCAATTCATGCCTTTGATGTTTGGCGTGATGATGGCCTTCTTCCCGGCAGGTTTGGTGTTGTACTGGGTGACCAACGGTATTTTGGGAATCGTCCAGCAACAAGTCATCAACAAGCGTCATGGCGAAAAGCCGGTAGTGGCGAAATAANCAGATTGATACGCGAAAATTTGTAAAACACCGGCCCGCTCATGCGGGCCTTTGTTTATGATGGCGCCATGAATNAACATATCGATACCATCGTCGCCATCGCCACCGCCAAAGCGCCGGCAGGCATCGGCATCATCCGGTTAAGCGGGCCGAAGTCCCTGGCAATTGCCGAGACCATTTTGCAGAAAAAAATCCGGCCAAGGCTCGCCACTTACGGACGATTTCAGGAGCACAACGAGGAAATCATCGACGATGGCATTGCCTTGTATTTCGTCGCACCCAATTCCTATACCGGCGAAGATGTCGTTGAATTGCAGGCGCACGGCAATCCCTATTTATTGGCACAAATACAAAGACGCTGCATGCAACTTGGTGCACGCCAGGCGCGTCCGGGTGAATTTACCGAGCGTGCATTCCTCAATGAGAAACTTGATCTGGCACAAGCCGAAGCGGTTGCCGATCTGATTTCCGCCGGCAGCGAAGCCGCCGCACGCGCGGCGCGGCGTTCGCTGGATGGCGAGTTTTCCAAACGTGTACACGAACTAGAAAAAGGCATGATAAATCTGCGGGTTTATATTGAAGCCGCGCTGGATTTCCCGGAAGAAGAAATCGATTTCCTTGCGACAACGGAATTGCATACACGCTTGCAAACCGTTCAACATGATCTGGGTGTTTTGTTGCAGGAAGCCGAGCAGGGCAAACGATTGCTTGATGGTGTGCATGTAGTGATTGTCGGTGCTCCCAATGTGGGTAAATCTTCCTTGTTGAATCGCCTCGCGGGCGAAGAGCGCGCCATCGTTACCGAAATTGCCGGAACCACGCGCGATGTTCTGCGTGAATCGATCACCATCGATGGTGTGGTAATCACCTTGGTCGATACGGCAGGATTGCGACAAACCCGGGATGTCGTCGAACAGGAAGGCATTAGGCGTGCACATCGGGAATTGGCGCAGGCGGATTTGGCTTTGGCTGTCCTGGACGATAGAAACTCCGACAGTGCGATCGAGGATTTACGCGAAAGTCTGGCATCTATTCCGCATATTTTATGGCTGCATAACAAATGCGATTTAAGCGGAGAAACCGCGCATCGGGAACTGCGCGAAGATGGTTGGCATTTATGGCTATCGGCAAGGGCGGGGATTGGTTTTGACGGCCTGCGCGATGCCTTGCGCGAAGCAGCCGGACAAAATCAGGGCGACACCGGCAGTTTCAGTGCGCGCGCCCGCCATATTGAAGCTTTGATTCGCGCAGGCGCATCGCTGGCTTTGGCTGCGCAGCAATTGACGCAGAAACAAGGCGAGTTGGCAGCCCAGGAGCTACGCGACAGCCATGCGGCCTTGGGAGAAATTACCGGCCAGATGGATGCCGACGCCTTGCTCGGCAAGATTTTCAGCAGTTTTTGCATCGGCAAATAAGCTTGTCGTGTTATACCGTGATGCAAGATACGGAAAAAACTTGACAAATAGGTCAAACTTTTATGTGCTGCGTACTTCAAGAACCCTATATCCTTCAAACCTAGCCCTGAGCCAAGTGACCATTATGAGCAAATCGACCCCCGCCATTAAAAAAGTATTGCCCTGTGCCCTGCTGATTGCCTTGAGCCTTGGTTTAACCGCCTGCAATAAAGAACCCGATACCACCGCCCCGGCGGCTTCCGATGTCGCAGCAAAAGCGGATGCCCAAATCGCCCAGGCTGCCCAGGCCGCCCAGGCTGCCGAAGCGGCACTGTCGGCTTTGCCGGTTGAGGAATTGCGCAAACGCGCTTCAAAGGCTTTCAGTGAACAACGCCTGTATGCCCCGGCGGGCGACAACGCGATGGAATACTACCTGGCGCTCCGCAAGAAGAGCGACAAGCCTGATGCCAACAGCGAAAGCGCCCTGATGGATCTCATGCCATACACCGTGATTGCCGCCGAACAAGCCATTGGCCGCTATGATTTCGTGGAAGCCGAACGCTTGCGTGCCCTGTTGGAACGTGCCGACCCGCAAGCACCGGCATTACCGCGTATTGCCGAAGCCATCACCACTGGCAAGGCCAACGCTGCCCAGCGGATAGTGGATGACGCCCAACGCACGGAAGACGAAAAGCGCCAGGCAGAACTGGCTAAACAAAAAGCCGCCGACGATGCTGCCAAAGCCGCTGCCGCCGCCAAGGCTACCCCGGTAGTCGCCACGCCAGCACCGGAAGTTCGCGCACCGGCTCCCGAAGTTCGCGCGCCGGCACCAATCGTATCTGCTCCGCCGCCGGCACCAAGCCCGGCAACGGCGCCGTCACGGCCAGCCGCTAGTAGTTCGCTGGTCGCCATCAGCACGCCTCAACCGGCATATCCGGCAGAAGCTATCCGGGGCGGTATTACCGGTAGCGTCGAAGTCGAATTTCTGGTGAATCGCGACGGCTCGGTATCGGATGTTCGCGTCGTGAAATCGATACCACGCGGAACTTTTGATCGTGGCGTGCAAAGCACTGTCCGCAAATGGCAGTTCCAGCCGATTGATGAAGCACGCACGGTTCGCCGCAGCTTCAACTTCAATTGATTTGAATAAGATTGATACGCAAAAAAGCCCGGCACTGCCGGGCTTTTTTATGGCGCTCGTCTTGAGGGAATAATCAGTAACGGTAATTTCTCATGTACAAATTGCAGCGCTTACCAAAGCTTGTCCGAAAAAGTATTCACTCATTGTCCTGATGGAGCAACTCCCGCAACAGCATCCAGAAATTCGTTGATGGCATCGAACTCTGGCGAAGAACAAGACTTCGACCAGGAGGCTTGCGTGAAAAATGTCTTGCCCTGGTATACGCCTTCGATCTCATAGAATGCACCGCCGTGAATTCCCGTATCGCAAATAAAACTGTATCTGGAATTTTTCGCAAGCATCGGCAGATATTTTTTCAGGAAATCGGCATTACCCGATTTATCCACGGAGACGATCTTTATCCGTCTCGCATTTCCATTGCTGTATTCGGTGCGGGCATCATTGGTAACGACAGTACCGTGAACTTTACCCATGAATGAATGCCAGACCCTGATTTCATCTTGTGTGGTATCGGCAAGCGGTTTCAGCTTCGCTGAACGCGCATAAAATTCGGAGCCGGACTGTTCGCCATAACCCATTACGCTTGTGCATGAAACCAACATCATGCACGCCAGTAGCGAAAGTATTTTCATGGCAGTCACGGCTCTTTCATCTCGGGCGTATCGTTGCACAAGGCGCAATGCTGGCCCCTGCGCGATTGGTAAATCCGCGATACCGTAAAAACAGTGGCGGAAATTCCCGACCAAATCGCGCTTTGCGCCATGGCATAAAAAACATCCTGCCCTCTCAAAAAATGCGTGGCGAAAATAATAATGAACGCGCAAGAAAAAACCAGCAGAAAGCGACGAACCCAAAATGCAGTACCCAAGAGAAATTCCCTTTAAAGACAAAAATGATCAGGCACTGATCGCCAGTTTTTCGCGGTGATACAAACTCGCCGCAACAGCCCACAAGAGGGCGGCCAGGCCGAAACCGGCCGCCAGATACACGCCCCATTCGGCATTGCCGATGGTTTCACCGCGGACCAGTTTCATGATCATCTGGTTCTGCGATAAAAACGGAACCGCAAACATCCAGAGCTGGTTCTTGACCGGGTTGACCATCAGGATAATCGTTGGCAACAAGGGCAACATCATCAGCACGCTCATGTAACTTTGTGCTTCCTTGACACTTTTTACACTGGCGGCAATCAGGGTAAGCAGGCAGGCACCGATCAATAAAATCGGCACGAGTACGACAAGCAACAAGACAATCGTGCTTATCAACAATTCCACTTTCACGCCCAGATCGGAGGAAAACAGAAAGCAGAATTTGAACGCGGTCAAATTCAACATCAAACCCAGAAANCCGAAAGCACANGCGGCCAGAATTTTTCCGCTCATGATCGCCGTACGCGGTGCCGGTGTTGCCAGCAAAGGTTCCAGCGATTGGCGTTCCCGCTCGCCGGCGGTGACATCGATAATCAAATACGCGCCACCTAGAAATGCCGAAAGAATCAATAAATACGGCAGGAAGCTCAGTACTTGTCCGGCCTTGCTTTGTGGTGTCGCAAGATCACGATGGGCAATTTGTACCGCCTGGATTGCCGTCGGGCTAACGCCGCGTGCCANCAAACGCAGGGCCCCTACCGTTCTGCCATAGGTTTCGAGCAAGTTTTCGATACGCTCGACCGGGATGGATGAATCCTGACGCGTGCTGTCGTGAATCAATTCCACTTCGGC
>JGI24770J26754_10003048_pt1 | contig 11304 bp, 11 predicted proteins | sample LakOneMetagenome_FD_26754 | JGI IMG/M metagenome (IMG submission 26754) | reverse complement strand
GATACTGGTTAAAACGCGGTCTCGTTTCGGCAGGTGGCAAATCCCGATTACCCCCGAACGAGAGAGATAAGTGCGAGGGCTGCGTCCTCACATCGCAGCCCTCTTTTTTCAGAGTTACTATCGTTAGGCATTAGATCCCTACGACTCGAAGCCGGTAACTCCGAACTTAAACCCTACGGCGTAGGCGGAGCCGGGGGCGTTGGGTGCTGCGGGGCCTTTTCGAGGTGGCTGGCGACGGTCCACGCGGCGAGTTTCTGCGGGTTGTTCGCGTACTTTATGCGAACTATAGAATCGAGCTTCTTGCCGTTTGCGAACAGGCGTTTAGCGGCGTCGGCCATACCGCCGGTGGCGGCCGCCTGATGACTTTCGCTTGTATCTTCGGCATTGACAGCGGCGTCGTAAGCGTCGATGGCAGCCTGAAGGTCGTCGATAAAAGTGTCGGCCAGTCCATATTCGATGAACTTTGCCTTGATCGGCGAGCCGTCCGTGAGAAATGCGAGAGCGGTGGCGCGGATATTCTGCTGCGAACGGTTTCGCGGCTTGCGAAATTTCATATCGCTGCCGGGTATCTCGTCGGTGAACGCATTGGCGGCCCGGTTCATTTGATCGATGATCTCCTTCATCGCGTCGAGCGCGTTGCCCTTGATGTCGACCTCGGCCTGTTTGCCCGCAAAACCCGATATCTGCTGCGCGGCGAGCGTATTCATCTCGTCAATGATCGCCGTATGCAGCACCGCCGAAGTCGCTCCGGGGCCGCTCGGAAAATCCGCAGCGTTGTCGGCCATAAACGCCTGTTCGCGTTCGCCTTTGTCGAGTTTTCGTCGGATGCTGTCTCTCATAAAGTCCGTTCTCCTTTGAAATTGGTCCCTAAGGTTGTGAATACCCGTCGGCGCGCTGTGAATATACGAAGTCAACGTGTGAATGCGCGGCGGCGCGTCGTGAATGTACGAAGTTCGCCTGTGAATGCGCGGCGGAGCGTTGTGAATGTACGAAGTTTGCGTGTGAATGCTCGGCGAACGCCTGTGAATATGCGAAGTTAACGTGTGAATATACGACGTCAACGCCGGTACGCCCATGTTCAACGCCCGCACGCCCGCCGTCAACGCCGGTACGCCCGTCGTTCACGTGTGAATGATCGAAGTTAGCTTGTGAATGTCCGGTGTCAGCGTGTGAATGATCGAAGTTAGTGTGTGAATGCTCGAAGTTCGCGTGTGAATGTTCGTCGAAGCGGGCGGCGCGGCCGGTGCAAACTCCGGTTTGGGCACCGTAGGAGCCGAAATAAGCGATCTGCGTCTGGGACCCGACGATATCCACCTGCTTTCCTCCGGCATCACCGAAAACAAAAGCAAACAGATCACCGGTGATGCGGTTCAACGAATATTTCGAAAAGAAATTTACCCGATATCCCCGCCCATGTCAACACTTTTCTCACTCCCCAAACAATTACGCCCCACCAACCACAAAAAAAGCCCGCAAACACAGGCTTTCAAGCGTCCAACCGCAATTGCGAGAGTTTACGTCCGAATATCGCAGGTCGGGACGCCCGCTTATTCCAGCTTTAGTTGAAATTTATATTGTAAATAGACCAATGCCAAAATACGCCTTCAGTAAATGCCTTAAGGGAAATTTTATACTGAAAAGGCCTTGTCTCCGAACCACCGTATCGAATGTATGGGTTTTCGCCAGAATTGTATGGGTAGGGGTCATTCACATAAATAGACTCAAAATTGTTCCTAACCTCATATCCGACTATAAGAGCAATGTGATCAGCTCCTAAATAGTATTTTCGAGAACCCGTCGAAATACCCGCTCCAATCGGCCGGCCACTATCAATGTCCGCCTTAATCATGCTAAGCGGCAGTTCATAGCCCTCGCTCGCGGAAAAACGCTTCTTTGCAGACATCCATGCAAAATTTTTGAGCATTCTTATCGTACTCGCGTTTGAGCCGGAGGGGCGGATACAATATTGGTTAAAACAATCTAACGCGCAGGGCGAATTTCCCTCGATGGTACCAATTATTCCGCACTGTGTATTTTGTTCTGAATTAATTGAAGGAATGCCACGGCTTTTAAAAATCATTTCTCCAACTGCCAACCAACACCACACCCGTGTTTTCTGCATTACTGGTACAATTGGAAGAATCCGAGAGCTACTCGGAGGGGCCACACCAATTGTTTCTGGAACTCTGTAAACAGGAAGGGTCGTTGCGGAACCATAATTGGAATTATCAATTATGCCCGCAAATAGATATCTATCCTGTCTACTATTTTCATTGAACGATGAAACGGACACAAGCCGGTAACCGGATTCGAGTTTTGCAGAAAACTCCTCTTTCGTCATGCTTGTAGTAACTAAGACATCCTTGTAAATTGAATTCGCAAATGCAATAAAGGAATAAACCACAGCGCTTCCTGTTTGTAGGGCATGGATTTCCTCTGGCATGTAACCTTTCGGAAGTCTTTTAAGGGATTGTAAAAGGTCCTCCTTAGACAATCCTAGACCGAACTGTACGGAGTCGCGATCTGGTCGATTTTTAGACCAATACTCCCACTTCCCGAAGTACTTAATCTCTCGGTTAAGATAATACGCTTTGGCAATCGTGGGAATATAACCTTCCTTGCCAAGACTAATGCTCTTTTCAATAAACTCCTGTTTCGATAAGCCAAAATCGGTTTGCCACTTTGGACCGCCATCCCCATCTCCTTTGTACAACAACATTGCAAAAGAAGGTGTGGAGTTCGTGCTGGTAACAGCGATGTCGAGAGGATAATAGCCTTGTTTCCTATACTCAATCGACTCCGCGAGAAACTCCTTTCCGGACATCCCCGTTTTAATAATATTGTCCTGCGAATTGCTGTTGTGCAACCAATATGCGGTATAGCCAAATTTACTGTTTACCGCCGCGCTGTCAATTCTGTAGGGATGCATATCACGAGCCTTCATTTCGGGAATGAGAGTTTCCAACTCGTTCAAATTTAGAGTGGGAGTATATTCCCACGAAAGCCAGCGGGGCTGTGCATTCACCGATAGAGAGCCAAATATTAATACCAACATTAGGGTTATTCTCATAGTTCAATTTAGGATTTAAGCGTTGCGCGGAAAAATTATAAATCACCTCTCGATAATATCAATGTCGAAGGCCACGCCATTCTTTCGCAATTACAAAACGCTGGGTCAGACACGGCAATTTCTCGCCGCCGCTTTCCCCCAATAAAGTTCCCAAACCCCAAAAATAGTCCGCAAGCACAGGCCTTCAAACGTCCAACCGCAATTGCAAGAGTTTGCGTCCGAATATTGCAGGTCTGACACGAGACTTGTCTTGACACGAGACTTGTCTTAGGCACTGCGATTTGTCAATGGTTATAGTCCTATTATTTCGCCAAGTAATATGTACGTTTCTAAAAATAGTGCTTTCGCCTCGTCGACAGCGACATCATTATGAACACCTGTCGAAACTCGGTCGTAAAGATTTTCTAAGGTTTGGCGTAGCTTCTTACGACGCGAATTGCTTTCACAATGCTCGGTAATGTACTGATTAATTCGATTCTTTGTGCGGCTAGAGTCAAGTAGAATCTCTTGACCATTGTCGCCCTTAATCGGCGCGCTCGGCGGATATACGGCGTCGGCAAAGGAATCTATCATTCTTCGACAACTAGTTAGGGCATGGCTAACCGCTTCTGCATCACCGTCATTGAGCCGTTTGTAAACCGCCGGAATTTTAGCTAGCACATCTGAACAAAATTGTTCGAGCAAGGAATCAATGGTTTGTTGATAAGATTCAAATAATCGTGAGTTTAATTTCGTAAAGGTTCGTGCATTGTAAATGATTGTCGCCTGATGATGGATCAGTGCACGTACTGTCGTAATTATTCGTTCCAGCTTGGAAATATTTACGCTAAACGCAGCGATCTCATATTGGTTAAAGGGAACTGCGTTCATTCGTGTCTGCCTCTGCGTCTTAAATGAGTCACGTAGTTTTTCGATTGAGTCCAGAGAACCATGGAACTTTTCCGGCTTCGTCATAAAAGGAGTTGTCGTGGTGGGCTCAATGATTCGGTTAGTTGCTAACATTTTCTTTTGGGCAAAGTCATCCCCTCCAAAACCATATTTTTCGAGATTCATCCAATTCTCAAAATTCTCGATTTGCGTTAGCATAGCAAGGCGCGTGGATTTAAGAATCAATCCTTCGGCTGAAAGTCGCCCGGCCTCAATATCATCGACGATTTCCTTTGCTAGATCGCGGATCGTCTCGTTCTTATCTTCTGTCATATGAGTAAGAAAAAAGCGTCGCTATTGCTGGACGAAGCCTCCGTTTATGTGTGGACTAAATCGCAGTCCGTAGCAAGCGTGAGGGCTCGCGTCTTTTTTATTCTTTGAGAGAGTTTATAGATGTTTGGCGGTCGTTACAAAATGGCATGGGGGGCGGTGCCGGACGACGCCCACGCATAATGGCTCGCGGCTTGGCTCTGGCATCGGGTTGGGTCAGGCGTAGATGTAGGCGGCGCGGAAAGTCGGGTTTTGGCGGCAGGCTTTGGCGATGATGTCTATCTTTAGCTGATCGACATAACATTCGGGTTCGAGCTGGTCTCGGTGCGTTTTCATCGACGCGGTCATCAGGCTGACGTGGCCCGCGTCAAGCACATCGAAGAGCGCAGTAAAATGTTGAGCGTCAGATTCTTCGTCCCACTCGGGAATCAGATCTCTTGAGGTCATAACTGTGGCGGACGACGGATGGTCGAGATAGCCGCACCTCGCCCAAAAGTTCATCGGAACGCGAGCTCCAATAAAAGCAAGGTCGTTTATGAGGCCTTGTTTTACGCACTGCTCATCCTCTTCGTAGAAGTAGAAGAACATCTTTTGAAAGCGATCGGGCCCGTAAGGATAGGCATACATCACCGGCGAATCGCGGCTTTCTAGAGCCTGAAGCCGTTCGACGTTGGACAATACGAACTGCCATGTCCCCTCGGCGTCAAGCGAGAGTATTTGCTCGATCATCGGCGGATCAAATAATTGCAGGTAGTCCTTCTCTTTCGTCAGCAATCTTCGTCCTCCGGAAACTCCTCTTGGAGCAATTCTTGTGCATACGGGTCGTCGTATCTAACCCACCTGCGGTTTTGCCAGTCGTAGAGTTCGAGGCCCGGAAAACGCGTCTTGTATGCGTAGGCGGGGTTCTGAGTGTAGTAAAAGCCGAGATAATAATATTTGCAATTGCGTGATCTGGCGTATTCGATCTCTTTGAGGATGGTGAGAGTCCCGAGGCCGCGGCGGTGTTCGCTCATCGGCCACGAACCGTTGTTGCTGTAAACTGCCCGATCGCCAACCTCAAAGATACTAAATGCCACGAGCCGTTCGGCGTCAAAGAAGCATATCTCCATGAGCGTCGAGGGGTTGTGGACGATGTATTCGTATCTTTGTGCCAGCGGCTGGCGCGGAGTCGTACGAAATCTTTTTACATGATGTTTGTAGTAAAGCTCTTCCTTCGCGGGCGTGATCCGCAGTGGACGGACGATATATTCGAGATCGCGATTCTTATTCAGCACGCGCCTCATGCTTTTGGTCAGGTGAAACTCATCAAGCCGGTACCGCGTTGGGAAAACTTTATACGTCGAGTCGCCATAATAATCCCAATTGCAACGGCTGCCCGCAACGAAATCCACCGTCCAGCCATTCGCCCAATAATCATCGACGCTTTCGCCCCAGTCACGAAGATCCACTGGATGATCATTAAATGGAGTGAAAATGTCCTGAAGATACGTGGGCATAGTATCGCCATCATTCGGCGACGGTGAGGCCTCGGTCAATAAAACCGATTCCAATTCNGATCCAGACTTTTTCGGAGACTCCGTTTCCATGAAGCGTTAGTAGTAAATATAGATTTATTACCGCGCTATATCGANGATGTCAAATGCTGCTCGGCCAACAAAAAGGCCCCGTCATNGTGACGAGGNCTTTGAGTTGATTGAATGATCTACCGCCCCGTCTGCTCCCANCACCTCGTCAGCCGAAGCGGCTGCCATTCCTCCTCGGGCAGGAGGAGAGCCTGAGTAGCCACCGGGGAGCTTTTTACATTCTGCTTTCGATTTCGCCGTCCATTCGGGCATAGGGGCATTTACTTAACGGCGGAGCAGTCGATGTATTGAACCTCGCGGATGCCGCCGAGGTAGGGTTCGCCGTAGGTGCCGGCGCCGGAGTATGACTCCCGCATGTAGACGGCCCCGAGCTGGCAGGAATTGTCTTTAGGGTCTTTGTAAATGATGTAGATATACGGGACCACCATGCGGTATTCGGGTATTCCGAGATCATTCTTTGCGATCGTCCAGAGCGGGCCGTCGGGCTTTACGATCATGTGTTTGACGTAGGTCAGGTTCCACTGGCTTATGAATCCCTTGATGAGCGGAACAAGCCGGGCAGGAGCGAGTTTTGGTTCGGCCGGAGTCGCGCCTTTGAACCACCAGTCAGGCATCGCATGGAGCATCTCGCGGCGGTTCTTGGCGGATTCGACGCTCGCCTTGGCCTTCTCCGAATTCGCGACCATGGTTTGGCCATCCGAACCAGTGAATTGAAACGCAAATTTTGCCGATGCGGTTGGAAACTTCTCATCTTCGCCGGTCGATTTGCCCCAATCGTCGTATGAATTGCCAAAGAGAACGATGTCGATCGTGTAGGCTCCGCTTTGGGGAAATTTGCTCCGTGCAGAATCGGCACTATACCACTGCGAATACATACCGCCGGCGGAATTGAAATAACTCAGGTCGTCGTCGATCGCGCCGATAAGCGTCGATATCTTTGAAGGGTCGGGCAGGACGTCAAAATTCCAATACGTTTTTTGAGCGTCCTCTTTGGAGATCAGCGTGTAGTTGACCCCGTTGTGCCAATCGTGTTCCCAAGCCGTTTTGCCCGGCTGAATGATGTTCAGGTGGTAATGGATGGAGTAGAACCCTTTCTTATCGCCTAAATTCTTCAAACCGAATGCGTCATACACGGTCTTGCCGCCGAGGTCGAGCCGACCGTAGATGTATTCGGACGAAGTGAAACTGGTTTTCGGGTTGGAGCCGTCAGGATTGTTCGAAAATGTGATCTTCGCCCCCGGNATCGGTATTCCGCGCACGTCGCCGTCAGGAACGGACGGTGATGAATTAGAGTTTTGGTTCCCCGCATCTGCGGTGGCAGAGGTCGAGGAAACATCTTGCTTGGTTACCTTCGGCAGTTTGATCTTTGGGAACTGCCCAACAGCCGACTGGGTGAAGAATGTTGCGGCAGCCAGGGCCGCGACCAAGATAAACGACGATCTAGTCATAATATTACTCCTTGTAAATTTCCGCCTCTCAGCGGCATAGTTTGGGGCACTGTTTTGCCGAATATTATAGCACCAGCGTACATTTATTTACTAAAAAAGGCCCCGTCATGTGACGAGGCCTTTTCTAGTTTTCTGAAATGATCTACCGCCCCGTCTTCCGAAGTGCAGCTCCAACTACCACCCCGGCCGAAGCGGCCACCCCTCCTAAACAAGGAGGGGAGCCAGAGCAGATTACATTCCCATGCCCATGCCGCCCATGCCGCCGCCCATGCCGCCCATGCCGTGGTCGCCGCCGTTCTTGTCGTCCTGAACGTCTGCGATCATAGCTTCGGTCGTCAGCATGAGGCCGGCGATCGAGGCTGCGTTTTGGAGAGCGGTGCGGGTGACCTTTGCGGGGTCGATGACACCGGCTGCGACGAGGTCTTCGTACTTCTCGGTCGCGGCGTTAAAGCCAAAGCTGTCGTCGCCTTCGCGAACCTTGCCAACGACCACTGCGCCTTCCATTCCGGCGTTGCCGGCGATCTGGCGAAGCGGCTCTTCGAGGGCACGCTTGACGATATTGACGCCGATGATCTCATCGGAATCTTCGCTTTCGGTGTTGAAGTTGTCGAGAACACGCGATGCGCGGACCAGAGCGACTCCGCCGCCGGCCACGATGCCTTCTTCGACAGCAGCACGGGTTGCGTGCATTGCGTCTTCGACACGAGCTTTCTTTTCCTTCATCTCGGTCTCGGTAGCGGCACCGACCTTGATCACGGCTACGCCGCCGACCAATTTGGCAAGACGCTCCTGCAGTTTTTCACGGTCATAGTCGCTGGTCGTGTCTTCGATCTGGTTGCGGATCGTTTTGATGCGGCCGTCAATGGCCTCGCCCGAGCCTGCACCTTCGACGATGGTTGTGTTTTCTTTGTCGATGGTGACCTTTTTGGCTTTGCCGAGGTCTTCGAGAGTGATCGTCTCGAGCTTAATGCCGAGATCCTCAGAGATGACTTTACCGCCAGTGAGGACCGCGATGTCTTCGAGCATTGCCTTGCGGCGGTCGCCGAAGCCAGGTGCCTTAACAGCAGCAACGTTGAGCGTACCGCGGAGCTTGTTCACAACCAGGGTTGCGAGGGCTTCGCCGTCAACATCCTCAGCGATGATGAGCATCGGACGGCCCATTTTTGCTACCTGCTCAAGAATAGGAAGCAGATCGCGCATGTTCGAGATCTTTTTCTCGTTGATCAGGATGTAAGGCTCGTCGAGGACGGCTTCCATACGGTCGGCGTCGGTGACGAAGTACGGCGAAAGATAGCCGCGGTCAAACTGCATGCCCTCGACGACTTCGAGAAGCGTGTCCATCGTTTTCGACTCTTCGACGGTGATAACGCCGTCTTTGCCGACCTTGTCCATCGCTTCGGCGATGATCGTGCCGATCGTTTTGTCGCCGTTGGCCGAAACCGTGCCGACCTGTGCGATCGAATCGCCCGAGACGGGCTTTGCCATCGTGTGGATCTCAGCAACTACGGCTGCGACTGCTTTTTCGATGCCGCGTTTTAGCGCCATCGGGTTTGCACCGGCAGCAACTGTGCGGACGCCTTCTTTGAAGATCGCCTGTGCGAGAACCGTTGCGGTCGTCGTGCCGTCACCGGCAACGTCCGAGGTTTTCGAAGCGACTTCGCGAACCATCTGCGCACCCATGTTTTCGAGCGTGTCTTTCAATTCGATCTCTTTAGCGACCGTGACACCGTCTTTGGTGATGGTCGGCGAGCCGAATTTCTTGTCGATAACTACATTACGCCCTTTCGGCCCCAGTGTAACTTTCACTGCGTCCGCGAGCTGATTAACACCACGCAGGATAGCCGCGCGTGATTCTTCGCCATGAATAACTTGTTTTGCCATTTTCTTGTTGAACTCCTTCTAAAAATCTTAGTTTGATCTTTGATTTTGGATTTTTGATCTTTGACAGGAAACTTGACGCGTTGAACCGAAGTTCAAGGATCGAAGGTCAAAGACCGTGATATTAAGCCGCCGCTCCGGCACGACTGATAATTCCGAGGATCTCGTCTTCGCGCATGATGATGAATTCATCGCCGTCGAGTTTGATCTCGCTGCCCGAGTATTTGCCGAACAGAACGCGGTCGCCTGCTTTGACGTCGAGAGCCTGACGCGTGCCATCTTCTTTATATTTGCCCGCACCGGCAGCGATAACCTCGCCTTCTTGCGGTTTTTCCTTTGCCGTGTCCGGGATATAAAGCCCGCCCGCGGTCTGGTTGACGTTGTCTTCGATGCGTTTGATAATAACGCGATCGTGTAGTGGTGTAATGTTTGTAGCCATGTTGATTTACTCCTTTTGGAATTAATTAAAAAGAACTTAAAATAGCTCTAGACCGGTCGCACAAAGATATTCTTAGCACTCTTAGTCTATGAGTGCTAGTATATGGAATTTTCTTTGCGAGTGTCAAGTATTATCTGTGCGTGTTAAGAAAATGTGACAATGGTGTTATCAAGTTTGTGAGAATCGATCCGGAAACAAGAATTCGGCAGGATAAAAAGATCAAGGGCCGATTCACGTTGTTGATGAAGCCGCACGGGTTCATCCGCACTAAGTCGACGTATTGGACCCGATGCTCAGAGCATATTGTTGAGTTCATTCACATCCACCTTTTCACTTCTAGTGTTCATTACCGACTTCACTTAGGTTTGCGAGTCCTAAGCTACGAACAAGCGTTCGTAGCGTTAAATGGACCAAGCTTTACTATGAGTAGTGAAGATCTAAGGCATAGAAATTTAACACTTCATTTTAACCGGCTTGAGCCAAGTGTCGAAAAATGTGCGGGTGAGCTTTATACCGTATTTTCAGATATTGGCGAACCATGGTTTCGAGAATATCGAACAAGTGAGAGGTTATTTGGAGCCGATTCGGCTTTGACCGAAGACGAGAAAATTGCCCTCAAGAAAGCAAAGTTGGGTAACAGCAATCCTGCCCTAGTATTAAAGTCACTTTCAATGTTAGGAATTAAATAAGAAATGCATATATCTGAACTTAATATTTATCCGATCAAATCCCTTGCCGGGATCAGCGTTGAGGCGGCGATGGTGGAGGAACGTGGGTTGCGGTATGACCGGCGGTGGATGTTGACGACGCCGGACGGGATGTTTTTTACGCAGCGTGAGTTTCCCAGGATGGCGACGATGTCGGTGTGGATCGAGGAAGACGGCAGCGGGCTCGGCGTCGCGGCGGACCGATTTGGCGATGTGTTTGTTCCAATGAATGCGGATTCGGATAAACGGCAGGACGTGACGATCTGGGGCAGTGTTTGCGAAGGCGCGGTTTACGGTGCGGCTTTGAACGAGTGGTTTAGTGATGTTTTGGGGACGAATTGCCAGCTTGTTAAGATGCCTGATGATTCGCGGAGGGATATTAACGAGATCTTTAATAAGGGCGACGAGGTTGTAAGTTTTGCGGATGGTTATCCGTTGTTGGTTATTGGGGAAGAATCTCTCGGGGATCTGAACATGAGGCTCCGGCAAGCAGGGATGCTTGCCGCTCCAGTCCCGATGAATCGGTTTCGGCCGAATATTGTGGTTGCGGGTTCCGATGCTTATGCGGAGGACGATTGGAAGCGGATTCGAGCGGGGAATGCGGAGTTTCGTTCAACGAAGCCTTGTGCGAGGTGCGTGATGACTACTGTTGATCAATCGAAAGGCGAATTTGACGGGAAAGATCCGCTCAAGACTCTCGCTTCGTATAGAATGGCGAAGGATGTGATGCCGGAACGGATCGCTCCGTTTGGGATGACGGACACGGCGGTTTTGTTCGGGCAAAATCTTGTGGGAGAAAGTGTGGGAGCCTCGATCTCGGTGGGAGACGAGATCGAGGTTGTCGAATCGTTCTGAGATCACGGCACGAACGAAGCCTCGGTCGGCACGTCGCCGGTGGCACCGAATTGCTGGATAAGAATGCCTGCCGTTGAGCGTTGGACGAACCAGTTTGCTCCGGTCGGGCGAAATACCGAGATGTCGG
>JGI24770J26754_10003047_pt1 | contig 11307 bp, 7 predicted proteins | sample LakOneMetagenome_FD_26754 | JGI IMG/M metagenome (IMG submission 26754) | reverse complement strand
GCGAGCCGGTGGGTTCCGCCACCGCCTTCGGCGATCATCTGCGCATGGTGTGGCTGACACCGGCGATGGACGGGCTGTTCATGGGCGCGGCCTCCGAGCGCCGGCGCTTCTTCGACCGCCTGGTGCTGGCGATCGACTCGGAACATTCCAGCCGGGTGTCGGCGCTGGAGCGCTCGCTGCGTTCGCGCAACCGGCTGCTCGAAGTGCGCAACTACGACGACCACTGGTGCGACGCGATCGAGCGCGAAACCGCCGAGCTTGCGGTTGCGGTCGCCGCCTCGCGCGGCCAGACCGTAACCAAGCTCGCGGCGATGCTGCGCGAGCGTGGCAAGGATTCACCATTTCCGTCGGCGCAGATCATGCTCGACGGCTGGATGGAGAATGCGCTGGTCAACGAGCCGGCGACCGCGGTGGAAGATCGCTACCGCGAGATCCTGCGCGCCGGCCGCGCCCGCGACGCCGCTGCGGGACGGACGCTGGATGGACCGCACCTCACCGATCTCGAAGTGATCTACGCACCGAAGAACATGCCGGCCCGCGATGCCTCGACCGGCGAACAGAAGGCGCTGTTGATCGGACTGGTGCTGGCGCACGCGACGCTGGTCGCCGAAATGACCGGCATCGTGCCCCTGTTGCTGCTAGACGAGGTCGTGGCGCATCTCGATCCGAACCGTCGCAAGGCGCTGTTCGACGAACTTGCCAAGCTCGGCGCACAGGTCTGGATGACCGGCGCTGACCCCGCCGCCTTTGTCGATCTTGGTGCTGCGGGCGAGATTTTCGACGTCGAATCCGGCCGCGTCAGCCGCCGCTCGTGAGGCTCCGAATCACCCTTTTTTGAGCCCTCTGAATCGGCCTTTTGGCGCCTTGAAAAACGGCAAAATAGCCCTATTTATTCAAAGACTTGTGGATGGAGACTTTGCGCTAGGCGCAATGCCTCTTTCATGGCACAAATAGCGCAATCAGCGCCTCATCTTGCGCCGCTGATTCGGGATACCGTCGAAGGCCTCACATGACAGAACCTGCCCGGCAGACCCCTGCCGATACTGAGCATTCCACCCCCGTGGAGTACGGCGCGGAATCGATCCGGGTGCTGAAAGGTCTCGACGCCGTGCGCAAGCGGCCGGGCATGTATATCGGCGACACCGATGACGGTTCCGGCCTGCATCACATGGTCTACGAAGTCGTCGACAACGCCATCGACGAAGCCCTGGCCGGCCACGCCACCGCCGTCGAGGTGATCCTCAACGCCGACAATTCGGTGACGGTGCGCGACGACGGCCGCGGCATTCCGGTCGACATTCACAAGGGCGAAGGCGTTTCCGCGGCCGAGGTCATCATGACCCAGTTGCATGCCGGCGGAAAATTCGACCAGAACTCCTACAAGGTTTCAGGCGGCCTGCACGGCGTCGGCGTCTCCGTCGTCAACGCGCTGTCGAGCCGACTGGAACTGCGGGTCTGGCGCGACGGCAAGGAGCACTACATCCAGTTCGCCCATGGCGATGCGGTGGCCCCCCTCGTCGTGGTCGGCGATGCCAACGGCAAGCGCGGCACCGAGGTGACCTTTCTCGCGTCCAGCGAAACCTTCACCAACGTCGAGTATGATTTCGCGACGCTGGAACATCGCCTGCGCGAGCTTGCGTTCCTGAACTCCGGCGTCAACATCGTGCTCTCGGACATGCGCCACGCGGTCGAGAAGCGCGAGGCGATGCATTATGACGGCGGCGTCGAGGAATTCGTCAAATATCTCGACCGCAACAAGAAGGCGATCGTGCCGACGCCGATCATGGTTCGCGTCGAGCTGAACGACATCGGCGTCGAAGCCGCTTTGTGGTGGAACGACAGCTACCACGAGAACGTGCTCTGCTTCACCAACAACATCCCGCAGCGTGACGGCGGCACCCATCTCGCCGGTTTCCGCGGCGCGCTGACCCGCCAGGTCAACGGCTATGCCGAAGCCAACGCCAAGAAGGAAAAGATCTCGCTGACCGGCGACGATTGCCGCGAAGGCCTCACCGCCGTGCTGTCGGTCAAGGTACCGGATCCGAAGTTCTCGTCGCAGACCAAAGACAAGCTGGTTTCCTCGGAAGTCCGCCCCGTGGTCGAGAACGTCATCAACGAGGCCCTGCAGGCCTGGTTCGAGGAACATCCGATCGAGGCCAAGGTGATCGTCGGCAAGGTGATCCAGGCTGCTGCTGCGCGCGAAGCCGCCCGCAAGGCGCGCGAACTGACGCGCAAGAGCCCGCTTAGTGTTTCCTCATTGCCCGGCAAGCTCGCCGACTGCCAGGAAAAGGNCCCCGCCAAGTCCGAACTGTTCATCGTCGAGGGTGACTCGGCAGGCGGCAGCGCCAAGCAGGGCCGCAACCGCGAATTCCAGGCGGTGCTGCCGCTGCGCGGCAAGATCCTCAACGTCGAGCGCGTCCGCACCGACAAGATGCTGTCGAGCGAGCAGATCGGCACCCTGATCACGGCGCTCGGCACCGGCATCAGCGATGACTTCTCCGCCGACAAATTGCGCTATCACAAGATCATCGTGATGACGGACGCCGACGTCGACGGCGCCCATATCCGGACGCTGCTTTTGACGTTCTTCTACCGGCAGATGCGCGAGCTGATCGATCGCGGTCACCTCTATATCGCCCAGCCGCCGCTCTACAAGGTCAACCGCGGCAAGTCCGAGCAGTACCTGAAGGACGAACGCGCGCTGGAGGATTACCTGATCTCGACCGGGCTCGACGAATGCGTGTTCAGGCCGGCGACCGGCTCGGAACGCGCAAGCGCCGACCTGCTGTCGCTGGTGGAGGATGCGCGCATCATCCGCAGCATCCTCAACAACCTGCACAGCCGCTATGACCGCAAGGTGGTCGAACAGGCCGCGATTGCCGGCGTGCTGAACCCGAAAATCACCAGCGACGTCGCTACCGCCAATGCCGCCGCCGACTACATCGCCCGGCGCCTCGATATCCTGGCCGACGAGGTCGAGCGTGGCTGGGTCGGGCGTTTCACCGAGGGCGAGGGCTTCTTCTTCGAGCGCACCGTCCGCGGCGTCAAGGAAGTCGCCATCATCGACGACGCCCTGCTCGGCTCGGCCGACGCGCGCAAGCTCGATGACTACGCCGGAAAGCTCCAGGAAGCCTATCCGAAGCCCGGCGTATTGCGCCGCAAGGACGCCGAGATCGCGATCCACGGCCCGGTCGGCCTGTTCGAAGCGGTGACCGATGCCGGCCGCAAGGGCATCTCGCTGCAGCGCTACAAAGGTCTCGGCGAGATGAACCCGGAGCAACTCTGGACCACCACGCTCGACACCAACGAGCGTTCGCTGTTGCAGGTCAAGATCAAGGAGGTCGACGAGGCCGACGACATCTTCACCAAGCTGATGGGCGACGTGGTCGAGCCGCGGCGCGATTTCATCCAGGAAAACTCCCTCAGCGCCACCGTCGACGTGTGAGGCACCGAGAGCCCGTGGCCCCCGTTCAGTACATCGTCGAAGGCGGCCATCGGCTCGGCGGCACCATCGAGCCGGCCGGCAACAAGAATTCCGCGCTGCCGATCATTGCCGCCGCTTTGCTCACCGAGCACAAGGTCACACTGCATAACGTGCCGCGGATTCGCGACACCGAAACGCTGGTCGAGCTGATCCGCTCGGTCGGCGCCTCCGCCGAATGGCTGGAGCGCAATACGCTCGAGATCCACGCCAGGGAAGTCCGCGCCGCCGATCTCGACCCCGAACTCTGCGCGCGGATTCGCGCCTCGATCCTGCTGGCCGGGCCGCTGCTGGCCCGTTGCGGCGAGGTCGCATTGCCGCCACCCGGTGGTGACGTCATCGGCCGCCGCCGCCTCGACACGCACTTTTTGGCCTTCGAACAATTGGGCGCCACCGTCACTGCGACGCATCGGCTGGAATTCCGCGCCACCCGCCTCAAAGGCGCCGACGTCTTCCTCGACGAGCCCAGCGTCACCGCCACCGAGAACGCGCTGGTCGCAGCGGTCGCCGCCCGTGGCACCACCTACCTGCGCAATGCCGCCTCGGAACCGCATGTGCAGGACCTCGCCAACTTCCTGGTCGCACTCGGCGCCAAGATCGAGGGCATCGGCACCAACACCATCATCGTGCACGGCCCGGCGACGCTCGGCGGCGCCAGCTATTCGATCCAACCGGATCATATCGAGGTCGGCTCGCTGATCGGGCTCGCCGCGGTGACGCGCTCGCCGCTCCGGATCGCGCGCGCCGGCGTCGAGCACCTGCGCTCGATCCGGATGGGGTTCGAACGGCTCGGCATCGTTTGCGGCGTCGAGGGCGACGATCTCGTGGTGCCTTCCAATCAGGCGATGAAGATCCATGACGATTTCGGCGGCCACGTCCCGAAGCTCGAGGATCAGCCGTGGCCGGCGTTCCCGGCCGACCTGATGTCGATTGCGATCGTCACCGCGACCCAGTGCGACGGCGTCATCCTGATGTTCGAGAAGATGTTCGAGTCGCGGATGTTCTTCGTCGACAAGCTGATCTCGATGGGCGCCCGCATCGTGTTGTGCGACCCGCACCGGGCGATCGTGGCCGGCCCCAGCCGGCTGCGTGGCGCGCTGATGACCTCGCCCGATATTCGCGCCGGAATGGCGATGCTGCTGGCGGCGGTCGCCGCGGAGGGCACCTCGACCATCAACAATGCCGACCAGATCGAGCGCGGCTATGAGCGCATCGACGAGCGGCTCAACGCGCTCGGCGCCAAAATTACCCGCGTGCCGGCGCGGGACGGCCGCTAGGGCCGCGGACTCCGGCGGTTTGGCGGCCAAATCGGCTTCTGCCGGGTATCTCTCAATTAACTTATAGCGATTCTAAATAGCGACTTGCGCGCAATCACGCCTCGCGGCCGGATTTGGCCTATCTACAGCTAAGTCACTCCCTTGAGATCGAGCCTGTTCATGACCAAAACCTTGTCCCTCGGGCAGGCCCAACGCGGCTTCATCGGCCGAATCCGCGCTATCGACGCGACGGCGACCGCTTCCGCTCTGGCATCGGTGGAACTGGAAAGCCGTCTGATCGAAATGGGGTTCGTGGAAGACGCACGGGTGGAGATCCTGCACGAGGGCATGTTCGGCCGTGACCCGATCGCGGTCCGCGTCAATAACGCCACCGTCGCGATCCGCCGGCGGGAAGCGATGGCGGTCATCGTCGACTGATCCGATGGACGCGCAACTCACGACACCGCTGAATCTCTCGCTGGTCGGAACGCCTAACAGCGGCAAGACCGCTTTGTTCAACGCATTGACCGGCAGCCGGCAGCGCTCCGCCAACTATCCGGGCGTCACCGTCGAGCGCAAATCCGGTGCATTCGTGACGCCGGCCGGCCGCAGCGTCTCGGTCGTCGACCTGCCCGGCACCTACTCGCTGCGCGGCCGCAGCCCGGACGAGGAAATCACCCGCGACGTGGTGCTCGGCGTCCGCGAGGAAGTCACTCCCGACTGCATCGTCTGCGTGACTGACGCCACCAACCTGCGCCTCGGCATTCGCCTGGTGCTGGAGCTGAAGCGCGTCGGTCGGCCGATGCTGCTGGTGCTCAACATGTTCGACCTGGCGCGCCACCGCGGCATCACGATCGATACCGAGCGTCTCGCAACGGAGCTCGGCATTCCCGTGACGACGGCGGTCTCGGTCCGTAAAGGCGGCACTGCCGAGCTACTGCAACGTCTCGATACGTTTTCACCGGCGCTTCCGATCGGCGTCACGTCCAACACGTGGAAGCCGTTATCGACCTCGGAGCTGCGCGCGCTGCAACGCGACGCCGACCGGATCATCGCCGACGCCGTCACCGCACCTTCGAAGCCTGACAATCTGACCAACCGGATCGATGCCGTGGTGCTGCAGCCGGTCGCGGGCCTGGTGATCCTGCTGGCAATCCTGTTCGTGATGTTCCAGGCGGTGTTCAGTTGGGCGCAGCCGCTGATGGAATTGCTGCAGGACGGTTTTGCCGCGCTCGGTCAGTTCGCGCATTCGGCCCTGCCCGACGGCCTGCTGCAAAGCTTCGTGCAGAACGGCGTCATTTCCGGCGTCGGCAGCGTCATCGTGTTCCTGCCGCAGATCGTCATCCTGTTCCTATTCATCCTGATGCTGGAAGATTTCGGCTATATGGCGCGCGCCGCGTTCCTGATGGATCGCATCATGGGCGGCGCCGGGCTGCACGGCCGCGCCTTCATCCCGCTGCTGTCGAGCTTTGCCTGCGCCATTCCCGGCATCATGTCCGCGCGCGTCATCGACAACCGCCGCGACCGGCTGACCACGATCCTGATCGCGCCGCTGATGACCTGCTCGGCGCGCATTCCGGTCTACACACTGATCATTTCCGCCTTCGTTCCGCAACGCGAGGTGTTCGGCCTGATCAACCTGCAGGGCCTCGTGATGTTCGGCCTCTACGCCGCCGGCATCGCCAGCGCGCTCGGGGTGTCGTTCATCGCCAAATTCGTCATGGGCAGGGACTACGAGCCGTCGCCGTTCATGATGGAGCTGCCGGACTATAAATGGCCACGGGCAAGGAGCATCGCGCTCGGCATCTATATGCGCGCCAAAGCGTTCCTGTACCGCGCCGGCACGACGATCTTTTCGATGATGGTGCTGATCTGGTTCCTGGCTTCGTTCCCGCAGCCGCCGGCAGGCGCCGAAGGCCCCGCGATCAACTACAGCCTCGCCGCCATCATCGGCCATGCGATCCAGCCGGCGTTGGCGCCGCTCGGTTTCAACTGGCAGATCGCAGTCGCGCTGATCCCGGGTATGGCCGCGCGCGAAGTCGCGGTCGCAGCGCTCGGCACTGTTTACGCGATCGAGGGCGGCAAGGAAGCCGCCGACAAGATCGGCGAGGTGCTGGCGCAGAACTGGAGCCTTGCGACCGCGATTTCGCTGCTGGTCTGGTACATCTTCGCCCCGCAATGCGCCTCGACCCTCGCGGTAATCCGCCGCGAGACCGGTAGCTGGAAATGGATGGCCGTGACCTTCGGCTACATGCTGGCGCTGGCCTATGCCGGGTCGTTCCTCGCCTATCACATCGCCGTGGCGCTGGGCGCGGGCGGCTGAGGCTGACTGGTCTCTTTGCCGATCTTGCTCTTGCCTTCATCTTTCCGCATGGATCGCGCATAAGGTCGCGGCGCGCCGGCGCGTCCGCGCGTCTCCACCGATTTCAGCCTGCAATACTGTTGTGATCCCATGACTTCGCTCGACAAAATCGACCCGGTCGCGCCTGCGGCACGGACAGCCAGCCATCATCTCGCAGCCGAACTCGGCGAGACGCTCAGGCTTGCCGTGCCACTGATGCTGACGCAGCTCGGGCAGATCGCGATGATGACGACCGATCTCGCTTTTGTCGGACGCCTCGGCGGCGAAGCCGTGGCGGCCGCAGCATTGGCCTCAACCGTGTATTTCGTCAGCTTCACGTTCGGCATGGGCCTGGTGTCGGCGGTGGCGCCGCTGGCAGCGCAGGCGTTCGGCGCACGGGATCCGCATCGCGTGCGCCGCGCGCTTCGGGTCGGCTTCTGGGCTGCGCTCCTGATCGCGCTGCCGATCATGGTGTTTCCGCTGCGCGGCGAGCAAATCCTGCTGATGCTGGGCCAATCGCCCGGCGCCGCCCATCTCGCGCAACAATATCTGTTCGGCCTGGCGTGGGGAATCCTGCCGGCACTGTGGTTCCTCGCCATCCGCGGCTTCATGAGCGCGATCAACCGGCCGGAGCCGATCCTGTGGATCACGCTGGCGGCGATCCCGGCCAACGCGCTGCTGGTCTATCTCTTGATGTATGGCGCCTTCGGACTGCCGCAGCTCGGACTGTTCGGCGTTGGCTTCGCGAGCTCGATGGTGAATCTCGGGACCTTCCTCGCGGGCCTGTGGTTCACTGCGCGCCGCCGCCCGTTCCGGAAATTCCACGCGCTCGGACATATCTGGCGCATCGACTGGGGCCTGATGCAGCAGCTCGTCGTGATCGGCGCGCCGATCTCGGTCGCGTTCCTGCTCGAATACGGCCTGTTCGGCGCCGCCGCGCTGCTAATGGGCGTGATCAGCACCACCGCGCTGGCGGCGCATCAGGTCGCGCTGCAGGTCACCGCCATTCTGTTCATGGTGCCGTTCGGCATCAGCATGGCGGCAACAGTTCGGGTCGGGCATGCCGTCGGCCGCCGCGATGCCGACAGCGTGCTGCGCGCCGGCATGGTCGCGACCTGGCTTGGCATTGCCCTGGTTGCCGCGCTGACGCTTGCCGTGATCGCCAGCCGGTCTGCCATCACCGGGATATTTCTGGGCGAGAACACCGACGCCACGGCCGAGCTCGCCGCCACGCTGTTGCTGGTCGGTGCGACGTTCTTCATTCTCGACGGCGTCCAGAGCATCGCCGCCGGATCGCTGCGCGGCCTGCACGACACGCGGATACCGCTGCTGTTTGCCGTGGTCAGCTATTGGTTGATCGGTTTCCCCTTTGCCTGGTGGCTCGCGTTCTGGACGCCGCTCGGACCGGTCGGCGTCTGGATCGGACTTTCGGTCGGCACCGCGTTCTATGCGACACTCCTGCTGTTGCGGTTTCGCTTGCTTGCGCGCAGACTGGCGGTGTCATGACCATTCGTGAAATCACACCAACCATCGATACCGATACGCTGTTGGCCGGCGCGCAATTCGCCGATGCCTTTTGCGTCGAGGTCGCGGACCCTGGCCTCGATGCCCGTCACGCGGCCGAGCGCATGATGGCGCACCAGCCGCAATGGGCCGAGGCGTTGGTGAGGCTGCGCAATATCCTGGTGACGCCGTTCGGCCTGAAGAAGTCAGGTAACGGATCCCAAGCCCCATACGGAATGATCGGCATTTTTCCGGTCCTGAGCCAGACCCCGGATCGCCTCATCGCGGGCTTCAACGACAGCCATCTGGATTTTCGTGTCGTGGTGGATGTTGCAAGCTCGGACACCGCCCGCAGCGTCACCTTGACCACGCTGGTGCTGACCCACAACTGGTTCGGCCGAACCTATCTCGCCATCATCCTGCCGTTTCACCGGCTGATCGCGCCGGCTCTGCTGCGTCAGGTTGCCGGCCCGGCATGAACCCATCTCCCCGAGCGCGCGACTGATGAGGCTCAGAGCCCGTCACGCGCTTCGGAGCGACCATGTATCTTGCCAAATTCTTCCATCGCCCGCCCGGCGATGACGACCGGGAATTGCTGCTGATTCCAGGTACCGATCCCATGGTGCTCGGCATCTACATGGACGAGAAGCGCGAAACCCCGCGCGACGATTTCCTGCGCGAGGAATTTTCCGACATCGCCACCGCCGTCGCCGCATTCCGCCGTCATGCCGCCGGGCTGGTCGCAGACGGCTTCGTGGAAACGGAGCATGTCAAGTACACGCTGCGTCATCTGCTGCCGGACGTGCGGCCCAAACCCGACTGGCAGAAGGGCCTCGACGAATTGATGCTGGCGGCGCTCAGCGCGCCGCTCGACGAACTGGCGAAATATCTGGCTGTACTGGAGAGAACGCCGGCCGCGCAACAGCCGCTCTATCTCTGGCTCGCCGCTCATCACGGCTATGCCGCGGGAGCCGACAATTTCAAGACGATCCAGCTTGCCGAACAGGCGCGCACTGCCATCCGAGCCCACCGCACCGCGAAAACGCAGCACTACGCGTGGTCGATCGCGGAGAGTGATCTCGAAGCCCGGGCGCTGGAGGTGCTGAGCTCGGCGCAGTTGCGCGCGAGAAATCCGCAGGCCGCGCTGCTGGCGATCGACGAAGCCTACCGGGTCTCCCCTAGCCAGGACCGCGGCGTGCAGCGCGCGACGATCCTGTGTGAGCATTTTCCCGAGCGGCAAGAGGAGGCGTTCGACGCCGCCTATAGCTGGTCACGATTCGGCGGCTACGAGGAGATCATGGCGCTGCCGGCCTATGCCGACTACGTGGCGCGGCGCAAGCACAAGCCGAAATCCGACAGGGGCTGGCGCTGGAAAGCGAAGCAGCCCGCGCGCGAGGAAGACCTGCGTCAGGCCGAGGTCGAGCTAGGCGTGGGATTGCCTGATGACTACCGCAAATTCCTTGCGACTTACGGCCACACCGAATTGTGGGTGCGATTGCCGGAAAAGTCCGGCGAACTCTGCTTCTACCGGCCGACCGAACTCGCTACCCAGCGCAGCAACCTGTTCGACTTCATCGCGATCGGCGAGCAGGACCACGACAAGGTCGATGATTACTTCCGCGAGGAATATGGCGTCGCGGCGCGCGACCTCGTCCCGGTGGCGGAGCCGGCGCAGGAAAGCCGTTCACTGGTGATCAATCTTGGGCCCGGCGAGCGCTTCGGCTGGTGTTTTCACTGGGACCATGACGGCTCCTGGGAACTGGAGAACCCCACGCCGAGTTTCGACGCCGCCATCAAGGCGCTGACCGGCGGCATCGAGCGGCGCGATACCTCGATGTTGAGCTTCCTCGGCGTCTATATCGACTGACGCTTCGTATCGGCCGGCTTCGCACTCGCGGCCCCGCACCACTCATCGTGGCAGCGATCGAGATCGTTGAGGTTCTGCCGCATCTGCTCGAGCGAGAATCCGAGCGCAAAGAAGCGCTCCACGACATCCCCGGGCTGGCCGCGGAGAAGACGCTCGCTGCGCACCGCGGCGATTTCCGCGGCATAGGCCTGAAGCGCATCGTCCACCGGCTGGATCTTCACGGCGCCGCCGTCGTTGCGCAGCGATGCGGCGACCGCGCGCATGAAATCGACGATCGCCTTGCTGATATCGGATAACGGCCCGGCCAGCCGCGCCTGCACGTCCGCGGGCAACGGCACCACGCTGGCACGACCGATCATCACGACGTCGTGGCGTAGCCGCAAGATGGTGCGTAATAATGGTCCGGTGTCCGGGCCGCTCGACAGATGCGCGGCGCGCTCGCGTTCGGCTTCGGCGCCGGTTGCCTGCAGGCTGGTCACCGCGGCGCCGATGCCGTCCTGGATCCGGTGCAGCGCGTCGTTGTCGAGACCGCGCGTCAACCCTGCCAGCAACTCGGCAAAGGCTGCGGCAAGCAGTTCCAGCAGCGCCGCCGCGTTGACGCGTATCTGGCTGATCGCCCGCGACGGCAGCACCACGAACGAGACCAAGAGGCCGGTCAGCGCGCCGACGGTGACCTCGATGACGCGATCGAACGCGGAATCGAGCGGATTGGCGTGATTCATGGTCGGAACCAGCAGCACGATGACGGCGGTGACGGTGGCCGATGTCAGGCTCGGATTAAGCGCGCCGATGAAGGCCAGCGGCGTCACCGCCAGCACCAATAGCGCCAGCAGAGTGCCCTCGCCGGAGTGCGGGATCA
>JGI24770J26754_10003046_pt1 | contig 11308 bp, 11 predicted proteins | sample LakOneMetagenome_FD_26754 | JGI IMG/M metagenome (IMG submission 26754) | reverse complement strand
CCGGAAATTCCTGGCAGCGTTCAGCGCCCCGCAGCACGCCGACGAGACCCCAAACGGTATGGTTGTGGATCGGCGTGCCCTGACCGGGACCCCAGACAAAACTCTGCACGCTGTAGCGGCCAGCGGCGTCCGCGTAGAGCAGATATTGCTGATATTTGTCTGGATTGGGCAGGGCGTATTGCTCCGGCAGCCAGTCGTCGTGCGCGATCAACGCCTGCAGCGCCGTTTCGCCTTCGGTGAGTACAGTGGATTCGTCGGACGTACGCGCGACAAGGGCATCCATCGTATCGAGAAATTGTGTGAATCGTTGCGTATTCATTGCACGATTGTAGGAGCCATTCCTACAGCGGCGGCACCGTGCCCTTCGGCCACAGCACCCACATCTGCGCGTTCTGCTTCATGCGTCCGGCCGCCTCGCCTGCCTTCAGGCCGGTGCCCCAGTAGAAGTCAGCGCGCACAACCCCGCGAATCGCGCCGCCAATGTCCTGCGCAAACATCAGACGGTTGAGCGGAACGAGCGAGTTCGGATAGTTGGTCGCGAGATAGACAATGGATCCGATCGGGATGAACCGGGTGTCGACTGCGATCGAGCGTTCCGCGGTAAGCGGTACGCCCAGCGAGCCGAGCGGTCCGGCGGCGGTCGCGTCAATTTCGCGGAAGAACACATAGCTCGCGTTTTCGTTCAGGAGAGCGGTGGCTTTGGCCGGGTTGCGCGAAATCCAGCCCTTGATGCCCTGCATGCTCGCTTCTTCGAGCTTGAGCTCTCCGCGATCCACGAGGATGCGACCGATGCCGCGAAACGGGTGACCGTTCTGATCGGCGTAACCGACGCGCATGCGCTTGCCGTCGGCGAGATCAATAAGGCCCGAACCCTGAATCTGCAGGAAGAAAGCCTCGATGACGTCATCCACCCACACCAGCGGCTTGAACGGCGACGGGTCGGCGTCAATTTGTGCGCGATCGAAATATGGAACCACACGCTTGCCCTGAGGTGAATCCACCAGGCGTCCGCGCACCCGCTTGCCTTTGAGTTCCGGATACAGGTCGCCAAGCTCGACAACCAGCAGATCATCCGGCCGCGAGAAAAGCGGCACATTGAAACGGGACGTCTTCAGGCGCGAGCCTTTGAGCAGCGGTTCGTAGTACCCGGTGATCAGCCCGCGGTCCTCGCCATCTGCGCGCGTCAGTTGAAACGGCACAAATTCGCTCTCGATGAATGTACGCTGTATCGCGACCGGGGAATCGAACGGGAAACGGGAACAGGCGCTGATCCACTCGGGCTTGCTGCGCAGACCCTTGCAGTTTTCCGAGAATGCGGTGCGCACATCGCGCAGATCATCTGCTCGCCAGCCCGGCAGGTCGGCGAACGTCGCGGCGGTCCAGCGCGCCTTGGGCTCCTGCACCGCGGTCGGCGGCGCTGGTACGGGAGTAGCGGGTGCGGGCGCAGGCAATGCCGTCTGTGGCGGCACCATTACTGGTGGCAACGCTGGCGTCACCGGCGTTGGTGTTGTTGCTGCGGGGAGTGGCGGTGCGGTGCCGCATCCGCCAAGCATCGCNATCACTAGAATCAACGGCAGGGTTGCAACAGCGAAGCGGGATGTACGGCGCATGATCGAAAGTGGATTCTGGATATTTCTGGTGGAGGCGGCCGTCGCCGGTTCCCTGTTTGCTGGTCTCATCTGGTGGGTCGTCAGGGGCACGGGTGATCGTGACCGCAAGCTGCGGGACGCCGACGAGAAAGCGCGCAGGGACACCGAAATCGGGACGAAATNGGGTCTAGTGCAGCACACGCTTCGCAGTAAGCACAAACTTCGGGATCGGCGCATCAAACGTGACGCCATCTTCAGCGACGAAGTGATAGCTGCCTTGCATGGTGCCCACGGGCGTCTTGAACTGTGATCCGCTGGTGTATTCAAAGCTCTCGCCTGGCTCAAGCTTCGGCTGCTTTCCAATGACGCCCTCGCCGCGTACTTCATCCACCTTGCCGTCGGCATCGGTGATGATCCAGTGCCGCGAGATAAGCTGAACCGGCATCTCGCCGTCATTGGTGATGCGGATGTGATACGCAAAGACGTAAACATCACGCAGCGGATCACTCTGATCGGCCAAGTAAAATGGCGTTGGATCAACACTGATGCTGTAGCTGCCAGCTTTGATTTGCGGCTTCACGCGTTTCCTTCTCAATAAGGCACCCATTGTCTCGCAATTACAAGATTGCCCCCTCCATTCTGTCCGCTGACTTTGCGCGCCTTGGCGACGAAGTGCGCGCAGTGATCGCAGCCGGGGCCGACCTCATTCACTTTGACGTGATGGACAACCATTACGTTCCCAATCTCACTATTGGCCCGATGGTATGCGCCGCGATCAAGCCGCACGTCGGTACGACGCCGATTGACGTACACCTCATGGTGAAACCGGTCGATGCCATCATTCCCGAATTTGCCAAAGCCGGCGCGAACATCATCAGCTTCCATCCGGAGGCGAGCGAGCATGTCGACCGCACCATTGCACTCATTCGCGAGTGCGGTTGCAAGCCCGGTCTGGTGTTCAACCCCGCCACACCTTTGAGCTTTCTCGACTACACGCTTGACAAGCTGGATCTGGTGTTGATCATGAGCGTAAACCCCGGCTTCGGAGGGCAGAAGTTCATCGATGGCGTGTTGCCGAAGATCGCCGAAGTGCGGCGTCGCATTGATGAGTCGAGATGCGACGTCATGCTTGAGGTGGATGGCGGTGTCAAGGCCGACAACATCGCCAGGGTCGCCGCTGCGGGCGCGGACACGTTTGTTGCCGGTAGCGCCATTTACGGCGCGAAGGATTACGCAGCAGCCATCGCGGCGATGCGCGCGGAGCTTGCGCACGCATGAAGATGTCCAATGTTCGTGCGGTTGCGATTGATCTTGACGGCACGCTGCTGGACACGATCCCCGACCTCTGCGGCGCCGTAAATCTGACGCTCGCCGAAATGAAGCTGCCGGAATTGCCGCTTGATCTGGTGAAGACGTTCGTTGGCAAGGGGCTGATGGCGCACGTCGGAAAGTCGCTGCGCTACGTCCTTAATCGCGATGCGACCGAGGCTGAAATGACGCAGGCGCTGGCGTTGTATCGCAAACACTACGCGGAACACATCGCGGATCGCACCACCCTTTATCCCGGCGTGCTGGAAGGGCTCGAAGCGTTCCGTGCCCGGGATCTGTCGCTGTCAGTCGTGACCAACAAGTGGACCAGCTACACCCATCAGCTGCTCGAGCACTTTCGTCTGACCGCGTACTTCGATCATGTGGTGTGTGGTGATACGCTTAGCACCAACAAGCCCGATCCCGGAATGATGTTTTATTCGGCGGGCAATCATGGTGTGCACCCGCGCGAAATGCTCATGGTTGGTGACTCGGGTAACGATAGCCGCGCGGCTCAGGCGGCGGGGTCTCCGGTCGTGCTGCTGACTTACGGATACAGCGAAGGGGAACACCTACCCGATTTGCGCGCAAACGCAATCGTGAGTACATTTACGGATATTCCTGCTCTGCTCGATTCCTGAATCGGGCAAAAAAAGCACTCAACATGTTCCTGTCAGTTCGTTCTTGGTGGCAAAGCTCTGGAGGTTGGTGGCGTTAGCCTACCAATCTAACTCTTTGCGCCAGTTGCGGGCGCACGCGTCTCAAGCAGGGACGCCGCAACCAAGAACCCGAACTCGATACTCTTCCGAACATGTTGCATCATGAATGAACAAGAATTCCTGAAGCTTGCTCAACAAGGCTTCACCCGCATCCCGCTCGTCGAGCAGACGCTGGCCGACCTCGACACGCCGCTGTCGATCTACCTGAAACTCGCGAATGATCGCTACACCTTCCTGCTGGAATCGGTGGTGGGTGGCGAGCGTTTCGGTCGCTACAGCTTCATCGGACTGCGCACGCGCACCCGCATCGAAGTGCGCGGCCATGAGGTCACGCACATCACGCCGCTCGGGCCAAACAAGCAGACGGTCGCCGACCCGCTCGACTACATCGCGGCCTATCAGGCACAGTTCAAGGTGGCGACCATTCCCGGCCTGCCGCGTTTCTGCGGGGGCTTGACGGGCTACTTTGGCTTCGAAACGGTGGGCTATATCGAGCCGCGCGTGGGCAAGCGTTATGCGGAGCAGCCGCGCACCGATCAGCTGGGCGTGCCGGACATCCTGCTTCTGCTGACAGAAGAACTGGCCGTCGTTGACAGTCTGTCCGGCACGATCTCTCTGATCGTTTATGCCGACCCGTCGAAGCCAGATGCGTTTCAGCGCGCAAGTGAGCGGCTGGCGGAGTTGCGCGCCAAGCTGCGCGAACCTGCGAAATTGCCGCTGCAACATGCCACGACCGTGGTCAATGCGCAATCGCAAATGGGGCAGGCCGCCTACGAGGGCGCAGTCGAGGTTTGCAAGGACTACATCGCTGCGGGTGATTGCATGCAGGTAGTGCCGTCGCAGCGCATGGTGATGGACTTCCCGGAACCGCCGATTTCGCTATACCGGGCTTTGCGCACACTGAACCCCAGTCCGTACATGTTCTTCTACAACTTCGGTGACTTTCACGTGGTTGGCGCGTCGCCGGAGATCCTCGTGCGCAAGGAGGGCGATAGCGTCACCGTTCGCCCGATCGCCGGCACGCGCAAGCGCGGTGCAACGCGCGAAGAAGACGATGCACTGGCGGCGGAACTGCTCGCCGATGAAAAGGAAGTTGCGGAGCATGTAATGCTTATCGATCTCGGCCGCAATGACGTGGGGCGCATCGCAAAAACCGGCTCGGTCGTGGTCAAGGACAAAATGATCATCGAGCGTTACTCGCACGTCATGCACATCGTGAGCAACGTCGAAGGCACGTTGAAGCCTGGCACCAACAACATTGATGTGCTGCGCGCGACCTTTCCGGCGGGTACCTTGTCCGGCGCGCCGAAGATCCGGGCGCTCGAAATCATTCACGAGGTCGAACCGGTCAAGCGCAACATCTACGGCGGCGCGGTCGGTTACATGAGCTATCAGGGCGACATGGACATGTGCATCGCCATTCGCACTGCCGTCATCCAGAACGGCAGGCTGTACGCGCAGGCAGGCGCCGGCATCGTGCACGACTCGGTGCCGACCAAGGAGTGGGAAGAGACTCTCCAGAAGGTCCGCTCGGTGCTGCGTGCAGCGGAGATGGTGCAAAAAGGACTGGATGGAGTTGCAGCATGAGCAGGATCATCGATCTCCGCAGTGACACCGTGACCCGTCCGACCCCGGGCATGCTCGAAGCGATGAGTGCCGCGCCTGTTGGTGACGACGTCTGGGGTGACGACCCGACCGTTAATCGCCTGCAGGCGATGATGGCGGAAGCAACAGACAAGGAAGCCGCGCTTTTCTTCCCTTCTGGCACGCAGAGCAATCTCGCCGCGCTGATGTCGCACTGCGAACGTGGCGACGAATACATCGTCGGCCAGATGGCGCACACCTATCGCTGGGAGGGCGGTGGCGCAGCAGTGCTAGGCAGCATTCAGCCACAGCCATTGGAGCAGGAGGCGGACGGCACAATTCCGCTCGCGAAGATTGCGGCTGCGATCAAGCCTTTCGGTCCCGGTCTTGGCACGCACTTCGCGCGCACGCGGCTGCTGGCGCTTGAGAACACCTGGGGCGGACGCGTGTTGCCGCAGAAGTACGTGCAGGAGGCGGCGGAACTTGCGCGCAGCAAGGGTCTGAATGTGCATCTCGACGGTGCGCGCGCGTTCAACGCGGCAGTCGCCAGCGAGATGGCGATCGCTGAAGTTCTCGCGCCGTTTGATTCTGCGTCGCTTTGTATTTCCAAGGGGCTCGGCGCGCCTGTTGGTGCCGTCCTCGTCGGTGAGCGCGTCTTCATTGAGCGCGCGCATCGCTGGAGAAAGATGCTCGGCGGCGGTATGCGTCAGTCTGGCTATCTCGCGGCCGCCTGCATCTACGCGCTCGAAAATAATGTTGAGCGTTTACATGAAGACCATGAGAATGCGGCAGCACTCGGGGCGGGGCTGCGCAACGTTGCCGAAATCACGGTCCTCGGGCAAGCGACCAACGTCGTGTTCCTCAATATCCCGGAAGCGCACGCGAAACCGCTGGAAACATTTCTCAGGGATCGCGGCATGGTGATGGAGGGAGTCTACGCCGCTCGGCTGGTGACGCATCTGGACGTTTCGCGCGACGACGTCGACGCTTTTGTTGCTGCCGTGAAAGATTACTTCAAGGAGCAGCGCAATGATTCTGCTCATCGACAACTACGACAGCTTCACCTACAACCTCGCACAATATTTGGGCGAGCTTGGGCAAGAGGTGGAAGTGATTCGCAACGACGCGATTGATCTGGCAGGCGTTGCCGCAAAGAGACCCGAACGCATCGTCGTGTCGCCCGGCCCCTGTACGCCGAACGAGGCAGGCATTTCGGTGCCGCTGATCAGGGAATTCGCGGGGAAACTGCCCATTCTCGGCGTATGTCTTGGGCACCAGAGCATCGGCGCAGCGTTTGGCGGCACGATCATACGGGCGAAGCGTGTGATGCACGGCAAGATGTCCACTATCACCCATAACCGGCAGGACTGTTTTGCGGGCATCCCGAGTCCGTACACGGTGGTGCGCTATCACTCGCTGGTCATCGATCGCGCGTCGTTGCCGTCTGAATTGTCCATTACCGCCGAGAGCGATGATGGCGAAATCATGGGTGTGCGTCACAAGACGCTGCCGGTCTGGGGCGTGCAGTTTCACCCCGAGTCGATCATCACCGAATATGGTCATGATCTGTTGCGCAACTTTTTAAGTCTTTAGGAAACTGTCATGCCCATTTCCATTTCAGAAGCCATACAGCGCACGGTCGATCACCGCGAGATTTTTGAGGACGAGATGCTCTCGTTGATGCGCAAACTCATGAACGGAGAATTCACCTCGGCTCAGGCTGCGGCGTTCCTGATCGGCTTGCGCGTGAAGAAAGAGACGATTGGCGAGATCGCTGCAGCCGCGAAGGTGATGCGGGAACTGTCGACCAAAGTGCCCGTTGCCAATGAGCCCAATCTGGTCGACATCGTGGGTACGGGTGGTGACTTGTCGCACACCTTCAATATCTCGACCGCGTCCATGTTTGTCGCTGCCGCCGCGGGTGCCAAAGTCGCCAAGCACGGCAACCGTGGAGTCTCGTCAAAGAGCGGCGCCGCCGATGTGCTCGAATCACTCGGCGTCAACATCATGCTGATTTCCGCCCAGATTGCGCAATGCATTCAGGAGACCGGGATCGGCTTCATGTTCGCGCCGAACCATCACCTCGCCATGAAGGCCGTCGCACCCATTCGCCGCGAGCTTGGCGTCAAGACCATCTTCAACATTCTGGGCCCGCTTACCAACCCGGCGAGCGCACCGAATACGATGATGGGCGTGTTTCACCCGGACCTCGTGGGCATTCAGGTGCGCGTGATGCAGCGCCTGGGCGCGAGCCACGTCATGGTGGTTCATGGTCGCGACTCACTCGACGAAATCTCGCTGGGTGCGGGCACCCTGGTTGGCGAATTGAAGGAAGGCAAGATCACCGAATACGAGATTCATCCGGAAGACTTCGGCTTCACCATGAGCGCGACGCGCAACCTGCGTGTCGAGACGCCGGAAGAGTCGAAAGCAATGCTGCTCTCGGCGCTTGAAGGCAAGGCATCACCCGCCATGAATGTGGTGCTGCTCAATGCGGGCGCTGCGCTCTATGCGGCCAATGTTGCGCCCAACCTGCGTGACGGCATCGAACTGGCGCGCGCGACGATCGTCAGCGGCGCAGCGCGCCGGAAGGTCGACGAATTCGCCGCGTTCACGCAATCCTTCAGGACGAAACCCTTTTCTGCATGAGCGACATCCTCAACAAGATCATCGCCACCAAGCACGACGAAATCGCGGCTGCACTGCGTGCAAAGCCGCTCGCCGAGGTGCGTGTTGAAGCCGAGGCGAATCGTGATGTGCGCGACTTCGCCGGTGCGATCGAGGCGCAGATCCGCGCAGGAAACAGCGCGGTGATTGCCGAGATCAAGAAGGCGAGCCCCAGCAAGGGCGTCCTGCGTGAAAATTTTGTGCCTGCGGAGATCGCAAAGAGCTACGAATCAGGTGGTGCCGCCTGTCTGTCTGTGCTGACTGATGCGCCGTACTTTCAGGGCTCGGTCGATTACCTGCAGCAGGCGCGCGCAGCCTGCCGCCTGCCGGTCATCCGCAAGGATTTCATCGTTGACGCGTATCAGGTTTACGAGGCGCGGGCGATGGGTGCGGATTGCATCCTGCTGATTGTCGGTGCGCTGGAGCTGCATCAGATGCAGGCGCTTGAGGCGCTCGCGCATGAGCTCGGAATGGCCGTACTCGTTGAGTCGCACGACGCAAAAGAACTCGATGCCGCACTCACACTCAAGACGCCGCTCATCGGCATCAACAACCGCGACTTGCGCACGTTTAACGTGTCGCTGGCAACGACGACCGATCTGCTGGCAAGGATTCCGGCGGGCAGGCGGGTGATTACCGAAAGCGGAATTCTGACCAGCGCAGACGTGGCGCACATGCGCGAACACAGCGTGCACGCCTATCTGGTCGGGGAGGCGTTCATGCGGGCGCCCGATCCGGGCGCCGCGCTGGCCGGACTATTCGCGCGCTGATCTAGCGCGACGCGGAAGCAGGGGCAGTGCAAACGCTGCTGTCAACAGTGCAAGCAGCGCAAGCATCCAGCCCGACATCGTCGGGACAATTGCAACACCCTCAGCAGTGGGCACGACATCGCCGACCGCCGCAGTGCCGGTGCGTGCGACGGCAAGGCTTTCAAAACCACCGATCGCCTTGCCGGCGAGCGTCACCGTGTTCTGATGGCTGAGCGCCAGTGTCGACGGCGTGATGGCGAATACCTGACCCGGATCGTCGTTGCTTACGCCCCATACCAGCCCAGTAACCGGATCGCCATCAAGTCCGACGTCGAGGGGCGCGATCCCCACCGTACCCAGAAGCGTCGTGCTGCCGTTGGTGGTGTTGACGCAATAAAGCTTGCCCTTGTCGGTATTGCCGCCCATGCCGTAAAGGCCGGACGGGCAACTGGCACTGGCGGCGACTCCGGCAAGACCCGCGAGCGCGGGGCCGGTACTGCCCAGCGCCACCGTGGCCGCGGTGGCCGGATCAACGCGGTAAATCACCGCATTCATAGACAGGTAAAGCGCGCCGGTGGAAGCAAAAGCAAGACCGGCATTGGTCTGGATCTGCGGCAAGCCAGTCAGGATGCCGACGGCGGTGCAGGTGCCCGCGACACCTGAGCACTTGACCAGCTGGGCGGTGGGCGGATTGACGCCGAAAATTTCACCTGTGGGACTGAGCGCCAGACCTTCGATCTTGCTGAAACCGGTCGCTCCGATTTCAGTGGCGACACCTGTGGCCATGTCGATCCGGTAGAGCTTGCGGTCGACGTCACTGCGAACCGAATAGCCAATGGGAGAGGCCGAAGCAAAGCCACTGGCCAGCAAGAGCATGGCGCAGAACAGCCCTCGGAAGAACCCCCGTAGAATCGTTTGCAAGTGAATAATCCTGTTCGTTTGCGCAATTTTGACAGTAGTTCTGGGAAGCCGCAACCTGCCTGTCACAAAATAAGCGAGTGCTCACATTCGATGCACCCCTTTTGTGTCGTCATTCGGAGACAAATGTCTCTGTTCCGTATGACAAACAGATCGGTCGAATTGCCAGTATGACTTTTCCGGGAAATGACCGTTTATTCTGGGCTCTGAGCGCAAAAGGCGCCAAGTCGACTTTGACGTAAATGGCCAGTCAGCCCCGAAGCAAAAAGCGTTTGCACGACAAAGCTGATTCTGTGGTGACAGCTCACGCCAACCCACGACCGCCGAGTGAGTACCCGCTTCTGATCGCGACCGCACTGGCGGTTGCAGTGCCTCTGACATGGGCCTACCAACAGCCGCCGTTGCCAGCCTTCTACAGTCAATTGGTTGCCGGTGCGCTGTGGTCGCTGGTGTTGTTGCTCTTTTCACACAGTCTTCGCCGCGTGTTGTGGGCGGGTGACGGCCGAAACGCGATGTCAAGCGGCATGCCACTTTGCGCGCTTTGGGCATGCCTGTTGACGCTCGCCGTTGCACATGGCGTCCTTGCGTTGTCGCCGGCGTTTATCGTGGCGCCGGTGATCTTCAACCTTGCGCTGGCCGGGCTGATCACGCTGGCCGTACTGTTGAGTGGCAACGCCCCTGAACTGCAGCGGAGATGGCTGGGCGCGTTGCTGGTTGGCGTTCTGCTTGCGGCGCTGTTCAATAGCTTCGTATCGCTGCTTCAGGCGTTCGCGCCAAACTGGACCAACGANATCTGGATCGCCAGCAGCGCGGCGCCACATGACCGCGCCAGCGGCAACCTGCGCCAGCCCAATCAGCTCGCCACCCTCATGGTCTGGGGCNTTTTGGCGGCGACCTTTCTATTGCGCATTGGTGCGCCGCTCTGGTTGCTGGCCTGTGCGCCACTCGCGGCGACGCTGTTTGCAACCGGGTCGCGTACTGGCGTCATCAGCCTCGCGCTGATTGTGATCGTCGCGCTACTGCGTTCGTCCCGCGTGCGCTCGTGGCGTCGGCGATCATGGCTGCTGCTCGTCGTTGCCGTCATGCCGCTGGCCTGGTTTGCGGCAAGCGTGTTCACGCGAAGCACGGCCGACGCCGCGATGTCGCAGCGGCTGGCCCTGTGGCGCGACGTGCTTGAACTGATCCGGCAGCATCCGTGGACCGGTGTCGGCATCGGGCAACTGAACTTCGCGTGGACGCTGACGCCGCTTGCCGCGCGCGCGCCTGACGTGTTTGATCATGCCCACTCGCTGCCACTGCAACTTGCCGTGGAGCTCGGTCTTCCGGCGGCGGTGATCATTCTCGTGCTGCTGGCGACAGTCCTGTGGCGTGCGCGCGCAGCGATGCGAACCCGTGCTGGCGCAACGGCCGCGCTGATGCTTGCCGTCATGCTGGTGCACAGCCTGTTCGAGTATCCGTTGTGGTTCAGCTATTTTCTGATGCCATCCGCGTTTTTGCTGGCATGGCTCGCGCGTTCGACCGCGGCCGACGGCACACACGTGCGAGCTGAAAAAAACGCCACCACACTGTCACGCTACCGCCTGCAAAAGGCGTTGCCCGCCGTGTTCGCGATTGCTGCGGTCTGCCTGCTGGTCGCGCTGTCGTTCGCGATGCGGGAGTACGACAAGGCCGTGGCCATTCACCGTCGCACCAGTTCCCCCGTGGGGCTCTCCGTGGCGGTCGACGCTGCGCGTGCGAGCCCACTGTTCGGTCAGTTCGGAGATTACGCGGCGAT
>JGI24770J26754_10003045_pt1 | contig 11310 bp, 12 predicted proteins | sample LakOneMetagenome_FD_26754 | JGI IMG/M metagenome (IMG submission 26754) | reverse complement strand
GATCATTTTCCTCACCGGCTGGTCGATCATCTTCCCTAAAAACAAATTGGTCACAAAGATCTTTAAAGACCTGCCACAACGCCCCGCCTTTTAATTTTTTGTTTATCTTTTATAGATGGATATTAAACAATTTTTTATTTAAATTGTAATATTGTTTTATCCGAGCAACGATGAATTCATTTACTATAAAGGACCTCGAAAACCTTTCCGGGATCAAGGCACATACCTTACGGATATGGGAGCAGCGCTATAATTTTCTAAAGCCATGCCGCACTTTTACCAATATCCGTTATTACAGCAATGAAGAATTAAAGAAGGTCCTCAATATTGCCCTGCTCAATAAATATGGCTATAAGATATCGCATATTGACAGGATGAATGAAGCGGAAATAAAAGAAAAATTGCTTTCGCTTAACCAGATGGAGGCCCAGCAGGAACGCATCGTCAACGACCTGATCAAGGATATGGTTGACCTGGACATGGAATGTTTTGAAGAAACACTCGACAAATTCATATTGGCCAGGGGAATTGAAAGAGCCATCACCCAGATCATTTTTCCATTCCTTGAAAAGATCGGCATATTGTGGCTTACCAATCATATAAACCCGGCCCAGGAACACCTGGTGACCAATATCGTCCGGCAAAAACTCATTGTTGGAATCGAAGGGGTTTCAACAACACTGAAACTTAATAAAAGTATTTTATTATTTCTCCCCGAGGGAGAATACCATGAATTGGGACTCTTATTCATGTATTATATCCTCAAAAGCCGGGGAGCTAATGTTATCTACCTCGGAACAAGCATACCACTCCATGATGTAGCCTACGTGGTTAACCTTAAAAAGCCCGACTATCTTTATTGCCACCTTACAACGGTGGGGCAAAATTTTAATTTCGACCGGTTCCTGGTCAATATCGGCAAGAAGTTCGACGACCTGCCGATCATCATTTCCGGCCAGCTTACCAATACCTATGAGAAAAAGATCCATCCTCCCGTTCATTTCAAAAGGTCTTTTGCCGAAGTGATGCAATTCGTGGCCAATCTTTAACCATCCGGTAATAAATTATTTTATCAATGTTTGCACATCTAATATTTTTTGTTTAACTTTATAGTAGAAACTGTTAAACATAAGTTATGACGACATATGACTTCAACCAATTATTGATAAGTAATGCAGAATACCTAAAGCCATTTGCATTTACACTGACAAGAGACAATGAATCTGCAAAGGACCTGATGCAGGAAACATTATACCGGGCACTTGCCAACAGGGAAAAATACAATGTTGGTACAAATATCAAGGCATGGATGTATACCATCATGCGCAACATCTTTATAAATAATTACCGTAAGAAAGCAAGGCAGAACACCATCTTTGATAACAGCCCGAATGACTACCTGCTGGATTATAACCAGCATGCGATTTCAAATACAGCAGAAGCAAACCTTTCTTTAAAAGACATACAATCATCCATTGATCAATTGCCGGATATCTTCAAACTCCCGTTCGTATTGTATTTTGAAGGATATAAATACAACGAGATCGCCGAAGATCTAAAAGAGCCATTGGGTACCATCAAAAGCAGGATACATTTTGCACGCAAATTACTGAAGGAACAGCTCAGCAGGTTTTAATAAACCATGCTGTAGTATAAAAAATGGCCTTTTTTAAATTTCAATGACGTTATTTTGCAGCGTGAAAAAAGTAGTAGTAATAGGAAGTGGCTTTGCGGGCTTATCTGCAGCATCATTTATGGCTAAAGCGGGTTGGGATGTAACTGTTTTGGAAAAACATGACATCCCGGGCGGAAGGGCAAGAAAATTCAGTGCTGATGGGTTTACATTTGATATGGGTCCCAGCTGGTACTGGATGCCGGATGTATTCGAGCGTTATTTCAATTGCTTTGGAAAAAAAGTTTCTGATTATTATGAACTCGAAAGGCTTGATCCCTCGTACCGGGTTTATTGGCCCGATGGCCCGATGGATATCCCTGCCGACTATGAAAGCCTCAAAAGATTATTTGAAAAGACCGAGAAAGGAAGTGGCGAAAAACTGGATGCTTTTTTAAAAGAAGCGCTTTATAAATACGATATAGGTATTCATAAACTTGTTCATAAACCAGGGAGATCAGTAACAGAATTTATAGACTGGGACCTGGTGAAAGGTGTTTTTAAACTGGATGTGTTCACCTCGATGAAAACACATATCGGCAAATATTTTAAGAATCCAAAACTTCAGCAGCTGATGGAGTTCCCTGTGCTGTTCTTAGGTGCATTGCCACAGGATACGCCTGCATTATACAGCCTGATGAATTATGCGGATATTAAATTAGGCACCTGGTATCCCAAACAGGGAATGTATGCCGTGGTAGACGGAATGTACAGGCTGGCAAAGGAATTGGGCGTTAAGTTCCATTTCAGCCACAATGTAACTTCCATAGATGTAAAAGGAAAAACGGCAACATCAGTAGTTGCCCAAACATCAAATGCCACGGATCAAACATCAATCATTTCCTTTGACGCAGATGTGGTGATCGGAGGCGCAGATTATCATCACGTAGAAAGCCAGCTGCTCCCGGAAAATTGTAGAACTTATAGCGAACAATANTGGGACAAAAGAGTAATGGCACCGAGTTGCTTATTATATTACATCGGGTTGAATAAAAGGCTGCAGGGACTGACCCATCACTGTTTATTCTTTGATTCAGATTTTGAGGTACATGGAGCTGAGATCTATAAAACAAAGACATGGCCCGTAGACCCATTGTTCTATGTTTCTGTTTCTTCACTCACCGATCCAACTGTTGCCCCCGGGGGATGTGAGAACCTCGTACTGCTGATACCTGTTGCAACCGGTTTGGAGGGCGATACAGAAGAACTGCGGGAAAGATACCTGCAAAAGATATTGACCCGTTTTGAAGAAAAAACCGGTCAGGAAGTAAAAAATTCAATTATATATAAAAAAAGTTATTCCGTAAGTGATTTCACAGAAGACTACAATTCTTTTAAGGGAAATGCTTATGGTTTGGCCAATACTTTGATGCAAACTGCCATTTTCAGGCCATCTTGCAGGAGTATTAAAATAAAAAACTTATTTTACACCGGTCAATTGACCGTTCCGGGGCCTGGAGTGCCCCCAAGTTTAATAAGTGGAGAGGTGGTAGCCGGGGAAGTTTTGAAAGATTTCGGGCATGCAGCCGTATAAATCCAAACTATTTGACAGAACCGTATATTCGCTATAAGTGAAGTATTATTATATCAAAACATGCTAAAGGAAATGATCAGACTTTTCCATGAACTAAGTGAACAATGCAGCAAAGCTGCAACAGAGAAGTATAGTACTTCATTCAGCAGCGCCATCAGGTTATTGCATGGCGACCTGCGTACACCCATCTATAATATTTATGGATTCGTACGTTTTGCCGATGAGATCGTAGATACTTTTCATGCATACAATAAAGAAGAATTGCTGGCAGATTTCAAAACAGAAACCTATGCAGCCATCAGCAGGGGCATCAGCCTCAACCCGATCCTTCATAGCTTTCAGCGTACGGTAAGGGAATTCAATATCAGCCACGACCTGATAGAAGCCTTCTTCAGTAGCATGGAAATGGACCTTAGCAAAACAGTTTACAACAGCAACGGGTATAAAGAATATATATATGGAAGTGCAGAAGTGGTTGGCCTTATGTGCCTCTATGTTTTTTGCGAAGGCGACAAGGATATGTACATAAAACTGAAGCCATCGGCACAGGCCCTGGGCGCAGCTTTCCAGAAAGTGAATTTTTTGCGGGATGTAAAAGCAGATTACCAGCAACTGAACAGGTCGTATTTCCCGGAAGTGGATTTTACAAATTTCACTCCTTCCATGAAGAAGCAGATCGAAGATGATATCACACAGGATTTCATCAATGCGTATGAAGGCATTTTAATGTTGCCGGTAAAGGCAAGGTTTGGTGTTTATGTAGCGTATAAATATTACCTGTCGTTATTTAAAAAGATCAAAAAAACAACTCCTGATAATATCCTGGAACAACGCATCCGCATTCCAAACTATGGTAAAGCATTTATCGTGGCAAAAGCTGGAGTACGTAACCAGTTTAATTTATTCTAAAGTGAAGTGAAATTATGGATGTTATTTTGGTAGATGAAAGAGATGTGCCTGTAGGTACCATGGAAAAACTTGAAGTTCATCAAAAAGCCCTGTTGCACAGGGCTTTCAGCATTTTTGTTTTTAATGGCAAGGGCGAAATGCTGTTGCATAAAAGAGCGGCCAATAAATACCACAGCGCAGGTTTGTGGACCAATGCCTGCTGCAGCCATCCGGGCCCGGGTGAAGAAACATTGCAGGCCGCCCAAAACCGACTGCAGGAAGAAATGGGCATCCAAACAAGGCTTCAAAAAATATTTGACTTTACCTATAAAGCGGTTTTTGATAACGGGCTGACAGAACACGAATTTGATCACGTGTTCCTGGGGGAATATGACGGGCCGGTATCGCCCAATAAAGAAGAAGTAAGTGATTATTGTTTTAAACCGATCGGGGAAATAAAAGATTCCATACAAACACACCCGCAAAAATATACCGAATGGTTCAAGATCGCTTTTCCCAGGCTGGAAGAATACCTGCTAAAGAAAAACAGTAAGTGACAGGCCCTTTTTCTAAATATCAAATTGCTACTTTCCTGGCGATCTTATTTCATGCAATAGGACTTACGGGTATATTGTTTTTTGACAGGAACTTCTTCATACATTCCACGCCATTCAACCTTTTACTGATGTTTGTGTTATTGCTGTGGACACAGGTTAAAGCAAACAGCTGGTTCTGGATCTTTTTAGCAGCCTGTTTTATTACAGGTGTGGCTGTGGAAATGATAGGTGTGAACACCGGGTTGCTATTCGGCGATTACAAATATGGCGATGTACTCGGGAAACAGCTGAAGCAGGTACCATTACTGATCGGCATCAACTGGTTCATCATTATTTATTGTTGTGGCGTTTCGGTGCATACATTGCTGATGAGGATCGTACAAAATATGCCTGCTGCAAATGGTGGGTCAGCCACACTTAAAGTATTGGCTGTGATCGTAGACGGTGCTACACTGGCAGTGTTTTTCGACTGGTTAATGGAACCCGTGGCCGTTAAACTGGATTACTGGCACTGGAATGGCCCCATACCTGTTTATAACTATATATGCTGGTTTTTTGTGAGTGTTTTGTTATTGCTGGTTTTTCAGGTATGCAAATTCGAAAAGCGAAACAAATTCGCTGTAAATTTGCTGCTGATACAGGTTATGTTCTTTTTGGTATTGAGGACTTTTATGAATTAAACAGGCACAAGCGAATAAATGAACTGGATAATTTACATAGCAATTACATTGGCCACTTTCATTTTGATGGAAGGGTTTACCTGGTGCCTGCATCGCTTTGTAATGCACGGCTTCGGCTGGTATTTGCATAAAGACCATCACCAGAAAGGTCCGGGTTTCTTTGAAAAGAATGATGCCTTCTTCCTCATTTTTGCGATACCGAGCTGGTTGCTTATCATGCTGGGAGTTATTTATAAAATGTATTGGATGATCTCGATCGGTGCCGGTTTTACATTATACGGCATCGCTTATTTCCTGGTTCATGAAGTGATCATTCACCAGCGGTTCAAATGGTTCAGCCGCAGCAACAACACCTATGTACGCACCTTACGCTGGGCACATAAAATGCATCACAAACATATCGATAAGGAAGACGGCGAAAGCTTTGGTATGTTGTGGGTTCATAAAAAATACTGGAATAAAGTAAGGGAAGATAAAAGAAGAAATTCCCAAAGCGAAAAGCTTACAAAAAAGAAAGCTCCTGCAAACGTATAATACCTGCAACTGTTTTTGAATAGCCACTACACATATTTTCTCATATTGGGTGCATCCCTCGCCGGGCCGCTTGCATTAAGCTTTGATAAAAAAGTAGCATTTTATAAAAAGTGGAAATATGTATTCCCGGCGATGATCATACCGGCATTGTTGTATATAAGCTGGGATATTTTCTTTACTGCAAAAGAAGTATGGGGATTCAATGAAAAATATATAACCGGCCGGCATATATCCAATCTTCCGCTGGAAGAAGTGCTTTTCTTTTTTATCGTGCCTTATTGCTGCGTTTTTATTTATGAATGTATCCGATCTTATTTCCCCTTGCTAAAAGATAACAGGAAGGCTGATATCTTTTTAGTGACACTTGCAGCTGTTTTATTAATAACGGGTATTGTTTTCCATGACAGGTATTACACATCCTGGACCTTTATCTTTAATGCCGTATTTATTTCGGCGCTTTATTCCTTTAAGAATTATTTTAAGGATTTTAATGGCATTGCATTCCTGGTCTCTTATGCCATCTGCTTAATACCTTTTTTAATTGTGAATGGTTTCCTTACGGCCATACCGGTTGTATTGTATAACGATACCGAGAACCTGGGGATAAAGATATATTCCATCCCTTTTGAAGATACTTTTTACGGAATGTTGCTGGTGCTGATGAATATTGTATTGTACGAGAAATTGAAGAATGCTCCTGCTAAACGAGATCAATAAACTCAATGCCTTTGGATCTTCCCTGTTTTTGTCAATGGAAGTGAATCAACGATCTTAAGCCTTTGGGGTGCTTTAAAAGTGGATAGTCTTTTCCTGCAGTAAGTAAGTACATCTTCTACATTGATGGTTTCGCCTTCGTGTAAAACCAATTCGCCTTCTATGATCTGCCCCATCAAGGGATGCGGGCTGCTGCTGATACGGGCTAATTTTATTTCCGGCATCATCTCCAATACAGCTTCCACTTCTTCCGGGAAAACCTTTATGCCTGAAACATTGATGACCGATTTTGCACGGCCTTCTATCTTGATCAGTCCCTCAGCAGTTTTAGAAGCATAATCAGCCGTTAAAAAATAACCGTTCTTTAAAACATCCTTGCGCAAAGTTGCCGGTAAAAGATAAGCATCAAACATACCAGGCCCTTTGATCGCAAGCTGGCCAATGCTTCCTGCAGGCAATGGATTGTATTCATCATCGAGGATATCCACGGTATAATCCGGCAAAGCATAACCAACTGCCTCAGGGTGTTCTGCAGATTTTATAAAATTGATCATGGGCAGGCCGATCTCTATGATACCATAAGCCTGGCTTACGTCTAAACCAAAACGATTTTTAAAAGCCTTGCACACATCCAATGAAATAGCAGCAGACGTTGATATTACTTTTTTTAAGGAAGGCATTTGATCAATGCCTGCATCATTGGCCAGTAAACGGATCTGTATCGGCGATGCATATAATAAAGTGCCCTTATACTGGTTGGTAATATCAATAATGCTCTTTGCCAGGAAATCTTTTGCAACTGCAATGGCTGCACCGAACCTTACATATAAAACCACCGAAACGATAAAATGATAAGCCATCGGCAATACCCATACTACGGTGTCACCGCTTCCCAGGCAAAGGGCTTTATTGGCACCTTCTATTCTTTCTATAACTGATTGCTGTGAAACGATCACGCCTTTTGATTTCCCGGTTGTACCGGATGTAAAGCGTATAAAAGCCGGCATCTGTACATGCGGCGCATAAGGGCCCGGCTGGCCAAGTCCTGTGAAACTGAATGAGAATGATTCTACATTCATATCTATAATGGCATCAACTCCCATTACAGGCGGTATGCCGCTATTATCATCTATGATAACGTGTAATTGTGCTTCTGCAAGGATGTCTTCGATCTCTGCTTTTTTCAATTGGTGCGACATAGGCATAACTGCAGCGCCACAACCCACTCCTGCAAAGATCCCCATGATAAAATTTCTGCCATTGCGTGCTTTAACGGCAATACCCATCCCTTCCCTCAATCCGAGGTCAATTAAATTTAACCGTAATATTTCGGTCTGGGTATACAATTCTGCAAAGGTCATCATGCCGTGATCATCATAAACGGCAGGCCTGTCTGGCCATTGTTGAGCTGCATCCTTGAGTATATCGTAAACAAGCAGTTCGTTGTTCATCGTGCGAAGATACTATAATTGCTGGTTTTGTATGCTCCTGATAACATCTTCTTTGGCAATACCGAGGGTGCTTGCGGCAGCCATATAACCAGCTGCATAGCCTGTTTGAAGGCAGGTTCCCATCACACGGGCGCTGGCAATAGCGGCATTTGTAGCAGATATATTACGCCCTGCCATAAAAAGGTTGGATATGATCTTCGACTGCAAACAACCTGCAGGAACCTGGTAAAAATCATCCCGGCTGAAATAACGCATCCTTACCCTTTTGTGCTGTTCCCATTCCTCTATGGGCCAGGATCCGTTTGCAATAGCATCTTCAAATTTCCTGCAACCAAGCACATCTTCTTCGGTAAGTATATAATTTCCCATGCTTCGGGCACCCACCCTGGTGCCGGTTTCTGCTGCTATATGATGGATCCGTGCATGCTTAAATGCAGGTATATTTTTTACCAGGAAATCCGAAAGCTTATATACAAAATCATGTGCCGACCGGGTGATCTCTTCCAGGTTGCCGGCTTTATGGGTAACAGTAACAGGGATGCCCAGCTTCAGGCTTACCCGTTTATGCTTCAATGATCCCTGTACAATATATACCCGGTCGTAAAAATCAGGAAGCATTTTTTCATCAATGGCAGATCTCAATGCTTTCATGAGTATCATTCCCAGCCTTGCTTCATTTTCTTCATCAATATTTTCAAGGCTGAATACCTGTGCTGCTGCCTGGTAATGTTCACTGGATATCATGTCGAGGCCTGCAGCCCGGCTGATAACCGCATCACCGGAACAATCCACTACAGCTTTCACGGAATATTGCANCTGTTTACCGGCNGTGCTGACCGTAACAGCTCCAATAGTATGATCACTGATCTGCACCTGTTCTAAAACTGAATTCAGCAAGACCTCAACTTTATTATCAGAAAGGTATTGCAGGCAAATGTTCTTAAATACTTCTATATCGTAGGGTAAATAATGAAGCCCTTCATTATTATGGAGCGGGGTGCTGCCTGATCTTTTTTGTAAGGTTTCTGCAAACTCTTTTGCAAATCCTTTTACGATGAATTCGGTATTCGTTGAATTACTGAATTTGTATAAACCACAAACCGTTCCTACTTCAGCGGCTGTTGCTTTTCCTCCCAGGTATGCATTGCGTTCGAGCAGGGTTACCTTCAATCCCTTNCCTGCTGCAGCAACTGCGGCTGCAACACCTGCCGCACCGCCGCCTGCGATCAATACATCCGTATGTTGAATAGCGTTCATTAATAATCTGCTAAAAGAAGGCCATTGAGATTTTGTTCAATTAAATGTAGGTCATTATCACTTACCACATCCGGTGAGTAAGCAATATCTACATTCAATTCGTCATCATGTTTTAAAAAAACAAAAGTAAACCCCGGGGGAAAGGTCAGTGCCGGGATGAGTGCAAGATCACTGAGGGGTTCGCCAAATAAAGATTTTAGTGCATTAAAATTATCACCGGTGGAAGTGTATAAGAAGCTTGCAAAAGTTCCTTCGCCGGTGCGGCTGATAAGAAAATAATAAAGCCATAACGGTATATGCCGCATCATGTCGAGGAACATGGAATATTTTTGTGGCATACGATCCTTTATCTGTTCGGTCATTTGGGTGCCAAGCACTTTCACCGTTGCCGGGATGCCGTTCATGTCTGCCGGGCTGATGCGGTAAAAAAGAAATGCCACGCAATTGGAGATCAGCGGGCCAACAGATCCTTTCAATCTTCCATCATAAGGAACAGGCACCCAGATATCACCTTCCTTATTGTTTTGTTGATTGAATTTATAGATCACCTGTGAGCAGCATGCAATAAAAAATAACGTGGGCCCAAATCTCGAACCTGTTTTAAAAGCATTGTCGTGTATCTTTTTTGTTTCCCCGCTGCTGAAATGAAAAGTTTTATACCGTGTAATGCCTTCACTGCTTTTGGTATGCTTACCTGCAACCGAACTCACCGGTGCACGGGAAGAGGTTTGTACAAACTTTTTTACTTTGTACATGTTGCGGATATAGGTTATGACATTGGTTTTTTTTTCAGGGGCCGGAAAAAAGTTATCAAAATTACTCTGCCTGTTATCGGTAAGGTTGTTCAGATGTTCAAAGAGCAGGGTCGTGCCTTTTGCATCCAGTAAGATATGATTCCATGACAAGATAAATGCGCAGGCTCCCGATGGATAGTATAACAGGTCTGCTTCCACGAACCGCTCTGCATGAATGTTTATATCCCTGTCTAAAATATTTGTTGGAATATCATTTTGAGCAGCAACATGATGTTCCCTGATAATGATCTCGTTGTTGCGGTCAGTATATTTCCAGTAAGGAATTCTGAATAAAGAACCCGGCACCAGTTTGATATTGCACAACCAGTAAATGATGGGAGAGCTTTTTAATATATCCCCGATCCTGGCAGCCGACAGCGGTTTGCTGAAGTAAAATATCTTGCGCATCACATTACCGCCTGCGCCATGTTTCTTTGCATGCTTATCCAGCACCAGGTGAAAACAATCGGCGCCACTTAAACGAACTTTTATTGGAAGGGAAGCTTTATCAAAAGCTATCATGATGCTGTTGTTTAGAAAAGTTAGTTCAACAGTTCCTGTACGATACCGGAAAGTGCCTGCAGGGTTCTGAAATTATCCGGCACCAGTTTATCGTCGGGTATCATTACCCCGAACCTGCGTTCAATGAAAAGGATGATCTCAACAGTAGAGAACGAATCGATCCCAGCATGTTGCAGGTTCGTATCGGCACCGATCTTTACATCACCTGAAAGTATATTTTCTTCGATATACTTTTTTAATTCCCCGATGATCATTGTTGAATCCATAATTAGGTTGTTCGTTTTATCCTGTTGGAAACGGAGGCAATGGCCATTGTTCCTATGAAAAAAGCGATCAGTTTAAGTGCGTCTGTTAATATATCCGTTACACCGGCTCCCCGTAAAAACAATTTATAAAAACCCGATAACGACCAGTTCAATGGCGACCAGGCACTGATATTACGCATTACTTCCGGCATTACATAACTTGGCACCCAGATGCCCCCCAATGCTGATAATAACAGTATAGACAGCGAACCCATGATGGCAGCCTGGTGTTCGGTTTCAGCCAGCGTGCCCACCATTACCCCGTAACCTGTTGCCGCAAAAGCTGTAGCCATCGTTAAAACAAAGATGCCTACATAGCTATGTCCCAACACCAGCGTAGGCAATCCAAGCATCGGTAAAAATACTAAACCTACCGAAAGCATGAGCAGAAACTGCAGCTGG
>JGI24770J26754_10003042_pt1 | contig 11312 bp, 7 predicted proteins | sample LakOneMetagenome_FD_26754 | JGI IMG/M metagenome (IMG submission 26754) | reverse complement strand
TCGGTATTATAACTTGCATTGATCAATACATAATAGCCCCCCCTGGTGCCGGGAGCTTTAGGGGTATTGCCAAGGGCAGTATTGGCTGCACCGGTATGATCTCCCCCTATATCCCAAAAACCGAATACCCTGTGTAATGCCGGCGATTCAGGCATGGTTGAGTTGGGGTTTGTTGATCCATCTGCACTGCTGTTATTTATGATCGCATAATTGTAATCATTTGGCTGCCCGGTAGAAATATTTTGTTTGACATAAGTTGTTGCAAAGGAAAGAGGGGCTACCCTGTTCTGTAAAATTCCGCTTCCAAAAGTGCCCGATGAATCAGATGCAGCACTTACCGATGTTCCATTGGAGCAAAACCCATTATTCTTAAACAATAAGATCTTGTAAGTGGGGAAAGCAATATTTGACCATCCGTTGGAAGGTGTTACCATTTTATAACGGATACTCCCGCCTACAAAAAGCGTATCCCCAAAACTGGCTCCGAGGTTGATCTTTACCCGGTAGCATGCCATCATAATGCAGTGTGAATTAAAAAAGCTTGGCTTACTTGTATCAGAACGGATACGGCCACCTTTCACACCATTGGCCTTGTTGCCGAGGTTGATGGTAATGGCTCCGCCGATATTGCTGCCCTGGTCTCCATCAAGCGCTTCGGTGAACGGGCCTTTATAAGTAATACCCTGGTTTGTCGCTACTCTCAACGATCCTGTTATATAAGTTGTTTTGGCAGGTACATTGTCAAATACCTGTACACTATCAACTGCAGTGAATGTTCCAACTGTTTTTACTGCGATGGTAACTCTTACTTCAATGGTATCACCCGGGTTAAAGGTTCCGCCTGTTGCAAGTTTGCTAAGGTTCGCAAAACTTTTTCCAACGTCAACACGGGTTTGTGAAAAGGCTGTATGATCAAGTGAGGATAAAAAAAGAATGGCAATAACCAACAGCTCATGTAAATGTTTTTTCATTCTAATTGGATTTAGATGATTAAAAAACTACATGGATTGGATGGATATTCCTTTATGACAACGCAGGCTTTAATAAATTATTTTGCAGGGCTTGATTTAAGCCGGAAAACTTATGAACAGGACAGTTTTTTTACTGATTTCCGGGCCCGGACTCGTATTTCACCCATGGGCAAATACCTCGTATTATGTGCCGTATTATTCTTTTAAAATATAAACCCTCTTAATTATATAAGAGGGTTTGCATTTTTTTATGTGATGAAATAAGCAGTTAATTCAGCTTGATCAGTTTTCTTTTGATGACCTCATTGTTAAACTCGATCGATAAAAAATATATTCCGTTTGCCGTATCGATCTTGTCGATGGAAATATTATTAAGCCCTTTATTGACCTGCAATTGAATATTTTTTACCAACTGGCCTTTATCATTGTACAGGGTTACATTCAGCGCCCCTTCTTTGGGAACGATCACGTCTGCCTTGATCGTATTCTTAAAAGGGTTCTGCAGGTTATTTACTTCAAAACTAAGTTCTGTACTCAACAATATTACCTGGCTGTATTTATACAAATTGTTTTCGTCGATCATCTTTAACTTGTAATAGCGCGGGCCATTGAGGCTTTCAGGGTCTGTAAAATTATAATAAGCATCTGTTGTATTCTTTGCACTCACCGAACCTGTCTTCTCAAAATTTATCCCGTCGTTGCTTTTTTCTATTTCGTATGATCTTAAATGCTGTTCATTGGATGCAGACCAGGTAAGCGATCCTTTTTTGGCGATCACCTGCCCTTTGAACTGTGTGAAATTGCCCGTTAAAATGATGCTGCAGTTGATCACTTTTATCAATGTTGAGTTGCCGTCGTTATAGGCACAATTACCAACAAGGTTAGCCGCAGAAGTGGCAACAATCACCCTGTAGTACCTTCCGCTATCGGCTGCTGTTGCTAAAAAGGGCGGCAGGTTTGTAACGAATTGGTATTGCCCGCCAACAAGTGTTGGCACTCCCATTCCGGATGTACCGGGCCCAACAAGGTTTGTCCAGATCGTTCCACCAATATTACTGCGCTGCCATTGAAAATATACATAACTATTGCTATAGAGGTACCGCACCGTATCACTTAAATTAACTACGAACGGGCTTGCACTGCAACCCAACACGAACGGGTTATAGTTCATGGATAATGAAGGCCCGCAATGCGATACGGTTATATCATCCAGTGCCCAGTCGTTGCCACCACCACCAGGTGAATTATTCCTGATGAGAAAATTTGCAGTAGTTTGCCCGGGTTTTGTAAGAAATGTAAAGCCATATTTTTTCCAGGGCGTGGTACGGTCATATTTGATGTCTCCGGATGTATAATAAGCAAGCCCGTCAATTTCAAAATTAATATTTGGCTTTACGCCTGAAGAATCATTTCCCGGCCCTGGAATATACAATGCAGTCCCGCTTCCCTTGCCTGTACTGTCGCAACCACATCTCGGGCAAACATTCCTGAACCATGCACTGAATTCATAATAGGTACTGGGGCATAAATTCGAAAGTGTTTCCCTGTAAGCAGTATCGGTTTTATAACTGGCATTTACCAACACCATATAACCGCCCCTTGTTCCCGGTGCTTTTGCCGTATTGCCAATGGCTGGATTGGCTGCACCGGTATGGTCGCCTGCAATATCCCATAAACCAAATACCCGGTGCAATGCAGTTCCTTCGGGCATCGGGAGGTTGGGATTTGTACTGGCATCTGCACTGCTGTTATTGCTGATGGCATAATTATAATCTATCGGTGTACCTGTTCCTAAATTTTGTTTTATATAGGTAGTGGTAAATGCAAGGGCTGCTGCACGGTTTTGAACAATACCGCTTGCAAAAGTTCCCAATGAATCTGAAGCAGCACTGATCGCTCTTCCATTGGAACAGGGAGAATTATTTAATTGCGAAAGGATGATCCGGTAAAGCGGGAAGTTCACTGTTTTGGGGCTTCCGCTCAAACTGTATGTTGCTTTGCCGCCTATCATTATCGTATCGCCATAGTTGGCAGAAGCATTTATTTGTACCCTGAAGCAGGCAACCATGATACAGGTGCTGCTGTAAAAACTTGGCCTGTTGGTATTCTTGATAGTACCACCCGTATTCTTGGTTGCGCCCGTACCCAAATTTATCTGTACGTTTCCTGTTACACAACTACCGGGATCCAAATTATCAAATGCATCTGTATAAGGCCCTTTGTAAGTAATATTCTCATTGGTTGTTACCCTGATGCTGCCGGGTACATAAGTTGTTTTGGCAGGAACTGTATCGAATACCTGCACATTCGTTATCTGGCCGGGAGCAATACTGCCAACTGCAAATGTTACCCTTATCTCAATAACATCACTGGGATTAAATGTTCCGCCGGTGCTGAGTTTTGTAATGTTTGCAAAGCTTTTACCGATATCAACGGTAGAAACCTGTGCATTTGCATGTAAAATGTAAAAGCAGCAAAGCAGGGTAAACGAAATGCCTTTACAAGTTTTTTGTAAAGCTTTTTTCATTGTGGTTTAGGTTTTTTTGAGGCATTAAAATCCAGGCACTTATAAAGTAAATTATCTATACCTGAAGCATATAAACGAATTAAACAAGGGCATAGTATAATTCCAATGTTAATTTTTGGCTTATATATACTTAAAAAAAGAATGTTTCGTTTTAAACTTATCCAGCGATCCTGCAATCAGTAAAATGAATACAGGTAAATCCAAATTTTATGAGAAAACACCTACTCCTTTGTTGCATCATCGTATGCGCCGGCCATCTCAACTCCTTTTCGCAGGGAGAAACATTTTCAACAAAGCAGGTATTGAACCAGGCCCCGGCTGTACCCGCCAACAGGTATTATCTCCAGCATCCTTTCGAAATATTATATGGGCCTGATGATTCCTTGTGGATCAGTGAAAGAAGGGGAAGGGTCATTAAAGTAGATCCATTAACAGGCAACAAAAGAAATATCCTTAATATTCCTGCCAACGTAAAGTTTACCACGGCAGGCGGGCCGCCCGTAACTTCTATCAGCCAGGATGGTATGATGGGACTTGCATTGCATCCGGATTATCCACTCGTAGATTCTTTTTTTGTTGCTTATTGTTATGATGCAGGAGCGGGGGTGAGAAAAGTACGTATTGCACGATACCCTGTAAAAAATACAACCATCACAACCCCTGCGGGAAATGAAACCGTGATCATCCAGAATATTCCTGCAAGTACCGACCATAGTTCAGGAAGGCTATTGATCGGTCCCGACAGGAAAATATATTATACGGTTGGTGATAACGGCGCCAATCAATTTGCATTGCGTTGTAACCCGAACAGGGCGCAGGATGTGCCAACTGCGGGNGAACTTAGCTCAGGGAATTATATCGCTTACCAGGGTAAGGTTCTACGNATTAATATGGATGGAACNGTTCCATCCGACAACCCNACTATAAAATCTATCAAGAGCCATATTTATACATTCGGGCATAGAAACCCGAACAGCCTTGTATTNGCCAGGCCGGGATTCAATCCGCCACTGCCAGGTGCAAAACTTTACAGTGCAGAGAACGGCCCTGCGGAAGATGATGAAATAAACCAGTTATTTCCGGGGATGAATTATGGGTGGCCATATATTTCGGGTTACAGGGATAATAAGATCTATCAATACCGTAACTGGTCATCTGCATCAAACTGTGCAAGCCAGCCAACACCGGGCAGTGAACCGGAATGTTCAACGCCACCGGCTACGGCCCGTATCATGAATGAAATGGATACAACACTTCCAAATTTCCAGGCGCCCATGCGAACTTTTTTTACACCTGGCGGGTCAATCGCATGCAGCTGGCTAAGCAATCCGACTGTTGCGCCTTCCAGCATGGATTATTATGGGTTCGGTAATAAGATCCCCGGTTGGCAGAATTCAATTTTAATGACAACATTAAAAGAAGGAACCATATTTCGTTTAAAATTAAGTGCTGATGGAAATAGCTTTGTAAACCTTTCAAACGGAACCGATACTGCCAGGTACTTCCGGGAAGAAAACCGTTTCAGGGATATCGCCATCGGAAGGGACGGTATTACTTTTTATTTGATAACGGATAGTGTCGGGCAAACATCGGGCCCAACAACCGGTAACCAGAATGTATTGAATAACCATGGATGTATCCTGGTATATAAATACCTCGGCACATTGCTTGACCTGGTGCCTGATCAGCTTACAACAGCTAATGCAAGGGTGTATATTAAAATGTTTCCCAATCCTGCTTCTAAAACACTTTACATAGAAAGCAAGCGCAACGTTTCAAAACCGATCTTCTACCAGGTATACGATATTACGGGAAGGCTGATGCTTAACGGAACAAGCAACAAAGATAATTTTGAAGTGAATGTGGAACGGCTTAGCCCAGGTATGTACACCGTTAAATTATACAACGGCCAGGATATAAACCTGCTGACGGAGAAAGTGATTATTCAATAAATTTGTTACACGAATTATAACGAATTCCACTAATTCCACGAATTATTGATTGCATTAAATTCGTGTAATTAGTGTTTAAAATTCGTGTAATCCGTGTTTATAGTTTTCCAACCATATTCGCCGGTATCACCCATTCATCAAATTCTTTTGCAGTAACATATCCAAGTTTCACTGCCATCTCTTTTAAAGTAGTTCCTTCCTTGTGCGCTTTTTGTGCGATCTCAGCAGACTTATAATAACCTATCCTGGTATTCAACGCAGTAACCAGCATCAGTGAATTATCCAGGTGCTTCTTGATATTTTCTTTGATCGGCTCTATACCGATCGCACATTTATCATTGAATGAAACGCAGCCATCGCCGATCAATCTGGCGCTGTGCAGGAAATTATAGATCATCACCGGTTTAAAAACATTCAATTCAAAATGGCCGTTGCTGCCGCCGATACCGATCGTAACATCATTGCCCATCACCTGTGCAGCGATCATTGTCATGGCTTCGCATTGCGTTGGGTTTACTTTGCCCGGCATGATGGAAGAGCCCGGTTCATTATCCGGTATGAATATTTCCCCGATACCACATCTTGGCCCCGATGAAAGCATGCGGATATCATTGGCAATTTTCATCAGGCTTACCGCAACCGTTTTCAAAGCGCCATGTGCTTCCACGATCGCATCATGGGCTGCCAGGGCTTCAAATTTATTAGCCGCAGTTACAAAGGGCAGCCTGGTCAGTTTTGCAATATGCTTTGCAACATTCACATCATAGTTGGGGGGTGTATTGATGCCGGTGCCCACTGCCGTTCCACCCAGGGCCAGTTCACTTAAATGGGGCAATGTATTTTTGATGGCTTTTAATCCATGATCCAATTGTGATACATAGCCGCTGAATTCCTGGCCAAGCGTAAGCGGTGTGGCATCCATAAAATGCGTACGGCCGATCTTAACTACTTTCTTAAATGCTTTTGCTTTTTTATCTAAAGTATTGCGAAGCTTCTGTATACCGGGTATGGTTGTTTCAACCAGTATTTTATACGCCGCAATGTGCATGGCAGTAGGAAAGGTATCATTGCTGCTCTGCGATTTATTTACATCATCATTGGGATGCAAATATTTTTCTTTATCGCTTAATTTCCCGCCATTCAATATATGGCCGCGGTATGCGATCACCTCATTCACATTCATATTGCTTTGCGTGCCGCTGCCTGTTTGCCAAACCACCAGGGGGAAATATTCATCCAGTTTCCCTTCCAGTATCTCTTTGCAAACCTTACCGATCAGGTCGGCTTTTTTCTTTGTAAGAACACCCGCTTCATTATTGGTAATGGCTGCAGCGTGTTTTAAATAAGCAAATGCCCGGATGATCTCTTTGGGCATTTTATTGATGTCCTGCGCAATTTTAAAATTATCAATGCTGCGCTGGGTCTGTGCACCGTACATCGCGTTCACGGGAACTTTCACTTCTCCCATGGTATCTTTCTCTATCCTGAATTCCATAATTTTTTTATTTGGCTGCAAAGTTATTGAATTGATGCCCTTAAAAAAAATATAGCCTGCTCCTAAGAACAGGCTATTCATGCAGCAGTTAATTCCACTTAATGCTGTATGACGAGTTTTTCTACGGCAATCACTGTTCCGTCTTTGTATAATACGGCGGTATAAGTTCCTGATGGCAATACCGACAGGTCTATTTGTTGTGTATGGTTACTGATCGTGATCTCTTTCAGCTTTTTTCCTGCGATGTCAAACACACCGAGGAAAGCAGGTAATGTACCTGTTTTGACAACGATGCCCGATCCGTTGGATGGATTGTTATATAATGCAAATAAGGGCAGGTCTGTTCTTATTTCCACTTTTCTTATTTCCGAATATGCATATCTGCCATCAAGGTCAACCTGCTTTAAGCGATAATAATTCATCCCCTTGACCGGGAGCCGGTCTGTAAAATTATAACTGCTGATGCTGTTACTGTTGCCTGCTGCTTTTACGGTGCCTATCTTCTCAAATTGAAAACCGTTGATGCTCCTTTCAATTTCAAAATGGCTGCTGTTTATTTCGGTGGCTGTTTTCCAATCAAGCAAAACAACTTTGTTATGAAGCGTTGCATCAAATGATAACCAGGTAACCGGAACAATTACGCTTTTCATAAAGCTTACCACATTGGTGAGCGACCATTTGTTGGTGCTATCCAATACCCTTACAAACATATAATGAGGCGCATTGTTGGTGAGTGCGGTTATGTTTGCTGGGAAACTAAAGTCAGCGATATTATTGCCTTTGGGATCTGTGAACGGGATGGCGATACCATTGCCAAAGCCTGGGTCAGTATCAAAATAATATTCACCGGTTTTTATATTCAGTGGTGAAGGCCTGTATTCTTTAAAGAATCCAAAACGATTGGTAATGGCCCAGCTTCCATTATTATCCCTGCTTCGCACAAATATCTTATGAAAGCCTTCACCCAGTGATGTTGTATTTACCGGCACTACCAGGCCGTTGATATTTGCTGCGGCGGTAACAGGTATATCTGTACCGCTTCCGAACCCGGGATCTGTGTCTACAAAATATTCCATCTTTGAAACATTGACAGCAGGTATGATGTCTTTAAAGAAAAGCCATTTGTTGGTAATGGACCAGTTACCAACATTGTCTTTTGAGCGGATAAAAATATTATGAAAACCATTTGTCAAAGCGGTTATATCAACGGTGAAGAATTGGTTGCTGATATTTGCTGCAGCTGTTATTGAAACAGGCGTAGCATTTCCAAAGCCGGGATCGGTATCCACAAAATATTCCATTTTTGAAACATTGGCAGCAGGTATGATGTCTTTAAAGAAAAGCCATTTGTTTGTAATGGACCAGTTACCAACATTGTCTTTTGAGCGGATAAAAATATTATGAAAACCATTTGTCAAAGCGGTTATATCAACGGTGAAGAATTGGTTGCTGATATTTGCNGCAGCTGTTATTGAAACAGGCGTAGCATTTCCAAAGCCGGGATCGGTATCNACAAAATATTCCATTTTTGAAACATTGGCAGCAGGTATGATGTCTTTAAAGAAAAGCCATTTACCGGTAACAGACCAGTTGCCGGCATCATCCCTTGAGCGGATGAAAATATTGTGGAATCCATTTGCAAGGGCAGTGATATCAACCGTAAAGAAAACGTTGCTGATATTGGCTGCAGCAGTTATCGCAACTGCAGTGCCATTACCAAAGCCGGGATCAGTATCTACAAAATATTCCAGCCGGTTTACATTTGTTGCCGGGATGATATCTTTAAAGAACAGCCAGTTTTTGGTAACAGACCAGCGCCCGTTGCTGCTATGGGAACGTATAAATAGATTGTTGAATCCCTTATTGAGTGCAGTGGTATTTATATTGAATGACAGGTTGCTGATATTGGCCGCATGCGTTGTTGCAACACCCGTTCCATTACCAAAGCCGGGATCGGTGTTGATAAAATATTCAACACTGTCTATCTGCTGTGCCTGGGCAGCTTGCAGCAACAGGCAACAGCCCAGTATTATTTTAAGCGACCTGGTTAGACATTTCATAACAAACCATTTTAAATGAGCAATAATTTTTAATAGTTCATTACTGGTTTATTTTGGTACTTACGATCACACTTAAAACATTATTGGTTACAACAGGCGGCACTGATAATTTATAAATGGAAGGCACATCCGGCATACCCGATTTCACATAAGCAGTTGTATTGCCATAAGCACCGCAATCAACNGATCCATAGCCTGTGGTTATGCCGGGGCCGGGGTTTTGCAATACATATCTTCCGTCGTTGCTGGTAGAGCCTTGTGTTGGATAACCAACAAAAACAGCAGACATATTAATATTGGCCTGGTTGCCATTGGCAGCGCCAAATTGTGTGCTGTTGCTTAAATTATTTTCCACCACGCAGGTAATAAGCGATACTGTTCCGGCAAGAAGGATATTGCTTCTTAAAGTAAAATTGTAAAAGCTGCTTCCATAAGCAACTCCCGTGGCATGAACTATATTATTTTGAAANGTACCGTCATCATTGGAATCAAAATTNACGCCGCCTACAATAATATTATTAGCCATCAGNACATTGTTATGTGCACTGGTTTGCGATACCGCACCATCAATATAACATTGCAACACCTGCACATTGGTGCTGCCACCGTTGTAAAAATACAGGCTGGTTAAAACCCTGTTCCGCCTGAATAAAAGATTGTTCACCGGCGTTGAATAACCGATATAGGCATAATTGAATGTCATGCCCATGATAACGGAATTGCTCCCGCCGGTCAGAACATACAGGTTGCCGATATANGAAGATGATGGGTTTGCCTGCAGATCGGGGTTTGAACCTGTTACAACGGATCCAAGAAAATATCCATTGCCAATGATGATGAGCCGCTTCGTAAGGGAGAGGTCGCCATAGCCGCTGGCACTCGCTTCAAAGTGCACCGTATCGCCGTTTGCAACAGTGCCTGCATCATTTGCTGCCTGTGCATTCGTGAAGTCGGCGGGCACACCGGTATTATTCACCCTCCATATTTTTGCAAAAGAAATATTCACAGCCAACAGGCCGGATATTAAAAAGACAAGATTCTTTTTCATACAATTTATTTTAATTTTTTAGATAAGTATTCAGTAACAGGCACATTCTTCCGCAGTGGAATTGTGATACAAATCTTTAAAATATATACAGCTGTTCCTATACCCTGCGCTGGGTATTTTGAGTGAGGTCAAAAAATGTAATAGTGAATAGTGGATGAAGGGATCATCCTCACGTCATTGAATCATTAAGGCAGGCAAGCCCGTTTTATTTTCCTTTGAAGACTGGTTTTCTTTTTTCCAAAAAGGCGGCGGTACCTTCTTTCATGTCTTCGGTAACAAAGCATTCGCCAAATGATTCCACTTCTTTGTCGAAACCACTTTTGCCATTTGTATAAGCGCTGTCGCTTACAACAGCAATATTGATGCATTCAATGATCTTGCTGATAGCGACCGGTGCTTTTGTTTGGATCACCGTTAAGATATCCCTTGTTCTTTCCAATAAACTTTCTGCTGTTGTAACATGATTCACCAAACCGCACTGTAGGGCTTCATTGGCATCCATTAAATGTGCTGTCATTTGCAGCTCCATACTTTTTCCTTTGCCGATCAATTGGGTGAGGCGTTGTGTGCCGCCGTAACCGGGTATCAAACCCAGGTTCACTTCAGGCTGCCCGAACTTTGCATTTTCACTGCATAGCCTGAAATGGCAGGCCATGGCNAGTTCGCAACCGCCACCCAATGCAAAGCCGTTAACAGCAGCAACGACCGGCTTCTTACTGTTCTCTATCTTAAAAAAAACATCTTGTCCTCTTTTGGCCAATGCCATCGCTGCTTCTTTATCCAGGCCGGCAAATTCTGTGATATCAGCGCCGGCAACAAATGCTTTTGTTCCTGCACCTGTTATGATCGCAGACCTTATATCATTATTGGTATAAACCTCATCGATCGCATGATCCAGGTCGGTGAATACCTGTTTGTTCAATGCATTTAATTTATCGGGCCTGTTAATGGTGATCGTGAAGATATTATTATCCAATGAGGTCAGGATGGTCTGGTACATGGCAGATATTTTATCAAAAATAATGATAAAACAATAAGGCCGGCTTAAAATAAATGCGAAGGATCTACAGGACTATTACCAGTATGGTCAAAGCCATTGCCAGTAATACAAACATGATGATATCGGTAACGGTCTCTTTTCTTATTTTATATTTTTCAAATAGTTTCATGCTGTTTATCATATATTTTATTCCTGTTTCTATTGCAAAACTAACCAGCCGATAAAAAGCGAAAGGATCATTTCTTTTAAATGGCTTTTT
>JGI24770J26754_10003040_pt1 | contig 11317 bp, 10 predicted proteins | sample LakOneMetagenome_FD_26754 | JGI IMG/M metagenome (IMG submission 26754) | reverse complement strand
GGCCTGCAGCTCCAGCCGCACCGAGCCGCTCTCCTCGCCGCGCGCGCCCAGGCGGCGGGCCTGCTGGTCGGCGCCCAGCAGGTGCTGCACGTGGTGGCCGATCTCGTGGCTGACGACATAGGCGCGGGCGAACTCGCCCTTGGCGCCGAAGCGGCTTTCCAGCTCCTGCCAGAACGACAGGTCCAGATACACCTTCTGGTCGGCCGGGCAGTAGAACGGCCCCATGGCCGACTGGCCCGTGCCGCAGCCTGTGCCGGTCGCTTGGTCGTAGAGGACGACGGCGTCCGGCGAGCGGTACTCGACGCCCTCGTTGCGGAAGATTGACGTCCAGACCCGGCGGTTGGAGGTCTCGATCACGTCGATGAACTGGCCATCGCGGTCGGAGACCTCACCGCGCACGCCTTGCTGCTGGGCGGGCTGCTGCAGGTTTTGCGTCGCTTCCATCGTCGTGCGCGGATCGATGCCGAACACGAAATAGCCGATGGCGGCCAGCACCACCGCACCTATGCCGCCGCCGGCGATGCCGACAGGCCCCAGGCCGCGCCGATCCTCGATGTTGCCGGATCGCTCGCCGCGTTCCCACTCCATGCCGTCCCCTCGCCTAGTTCGGTTGGCTGGCGGGCTTGATGGCCCGCATGCGTGCATTGCTCTGGTCCAGCGCGTCCTGCGTCAAGCGTTCCATGCGGCTGGCGGAGGCGGAAAGCTCAGCGTCCCGGCGTGCGGCGTCATCGCGCGGCGGGATGGTCCCGTTTCGCTGGTTGTTGAGGTCGCGCAGGATCACCTGGGTCTTGGCCCGCTCGTTGGCGTTCGAGGCGTCGATCTGGTTGGCCAGCGCATCGCGCCGCACGTCCTCCACCGCCTGGGCCGTGGCGTTACGCGCCTGGATATCGCGCAAGGTCGTCTGGGCCTGCGCCGCGCCGCCCAGCGCCATCAAGCCGACTGTGAGAAGAAGGGCCGCGCGCGTCATCGGAAACTCCTGAACTGGCGCGGCCCCTCGGATCAGGGCCGCTTGACCGTGAAACGCGCGAGCTCGGTCTTCGGCGCCAGCCAGTCGGGCTTCAGCTCCGCCGCGCGCGAATAGTCCTTGTAGGCGGCGCTGAGGTCGCCCAGGCCTTCATTGGCCAGGCCGCGATTGAAGAAGGCCTTTTCCGGCGCCTTCACGCCCATGGTCAGGCCCTTGTCGATCTGCTCGACGCCTTCCTTGTAGCGCTCCTCGCCGACCAAGGTCGCGCCGCGGTTCACATAGGCCTCGCCCAGGTTCGGATCGAGGGTCGAGGCCTGGTCGAAGTCAGCGCGCGCGGCGCCGAACTGGCGCTGGCGCATCTGCAGCACGCCGCGGTTCACATAGGTGCGGGCGCGGTCGCGGAAGTTCAGGGTCTCGACCTCAAGGGCCGTGGTGCAGGCCAGGACGGCGCGGTTGTCCGTGCGGCCCTTTTCAGCGGCGTCGGAGCACTCCTGGGCCGAGCCGCCGCCGATCACCAGGTTCGAAGCGCCGGCGGCTCCGGCGGCGGCCAGCAGGGTCGCAGCACAGAGGGCGGCGAGAGGGATCGCTCGCATATGTCTTCCTCCCATCGGGCCGGTCTCTATGGCCGGCCGCTTATGGCGTTCATCATAGCACCGGACGCGGGTCGTGCTAACAGAGGCGGCGAGTCCTTCAGGAACCTGCGCCATGCATCTCGCCCGCTTTCCCCGCGCCCGCTTCGCCCACCTGCCGACGCCGCTGGAGCCCCTGCCCCGCCTGGGCGCGGCGCTCGGCATCGACCTCTGGGTCAAGCGCGACGACTGCACCGGCCTGGCCGGCGGCGGCAACAAGACCCGCAAGCTGGAGTTCCTGTTGGGTGAGGCCCTGGAGCAAGGCGCCGACACCCTGGTCACCCAAGGCGCCGTCCAGTCCAACCATGTGCGCCAAACCATCGCCGCCGGCGCCCGCTATGGCCTGAAGACCGAGGTGATCCTGGAGGAGCGCACCGGCTCCAAGGCCAGCGACTACATGGGCAACGGCAACGTCCTGCTCGACAAGCTGATGGGCGCGGCGATCCGCTACGTGCCCGGCGGCACCGACATGGTCGCCGAGCTGGAAGCCACGGCTGAAAGCGTGCGTCAGCGCGGCGGCAAGCCTTACGTCATCCCCGGCGGCGGCTCGAACACGGTCGGCGCCCTGGGCTATGTCGACTGCGCCCGCGAGCTGGTGGTCCAGGCCGACCAGATGGACCTGAAGATCGACCGCTTCGTCACCGCGACCGGCAGCGCCGGCACCCATGCGGGCCTGGTCGCTGGCTTCGCCGCCTTGTCGGTCGACATCCCGATCCTGGGCTTTGGCGTCCGTGCGCCCAAGGCCAAGCAGGAGGAGAACGTCTTCAACCTGGCCGTCGCCACCGCCGAAAAGATCGGCGCGGCCGGCCGCGTGACCCGCGAGATGGTCGTGGCCGACTGCGACTATGTCGGCGAAGGCTACGGCCTGGTCGACCAGGGCGTGATCGACGCCCTGGCCCTGGCCGCCCGCACCGAGGGCCTGCTGTTCGACCCGGTCTATTCGGGCAAGGCGCTGAAAGGCCTGATCGATCAAGCCGGCAAGGGCGCCTTCAAGGGCGAGCGGGTGGTGTTCCTGCACACGGGCGGCGCCCAAGGCCTGTTCGGCTATCAGTCGGTGCTGGAACCTTCGCTGTGAGCAAGACCCTCGGCGTCCTCGGCGGCATGGGTCCGGCGGCGACCCTGGACTTCCTGGCCAAGCTCCAGGCCGCCACCCCGGTCAAGCGCGAGCAGGACCACCTGCGGGTGCTGGTCGACATCAACCCGAAGGTTCCGGACCGCAACGTCTCGACCTCGGATCCCGGTCCGGTGCTGGCGGCCATGGCCACGGGGCTGCGTGACGGCGGCGCCCAGGTGCTCGCCATCGCCTGCAACACCGCCCACGCCTATGCCGAGGAGGTCCGGGCCAGCGGCCTACCGCTTGTCGACATGCTGGAGACAGCGGGCCTAGCCGCCCAGGCCAAGGGCGCCAGCATCGTCGGCGTGCTGGGCACCAGCCTGGCGCTGGGCCTCTATCGCGACCGCTTCTCGCACATGGGGCTGGAGGTGGTGATGCTGGACGACCACGAGCAGGTCGAGTTCATGGCCCTGCTCTATCGCATCAAACAGGGCGACATCGGCGAGGGCTCGCGCGAGACCATGGCCGCCCTCGCCCACCGCCTGGTCGGCAAGGGCGCGCAGGGCGTGGTGGCGGGCTGCACGGAGGTGCCGCTGGTGCTGAGCGCCGCGGACCTGTCGGTCCCGTTCCTGGATGCGACCGAAGAGCTGGCCAAGCGCTGCGTGGCCGTCTGCCTGGACGCCTAAAGGCTCAGGCTCGGCTGATCGTCGCCACAGGCCTCGAACAGACCCATCAGGGCCGCCGCGCCGCGCGAGGCCTGGGCCATGCGCAGCAGCGCTGCGCGAGCGTGAGCGCTGTCGGCGATCTCCGCTTGACGCTCGAGACGTTCCGCTTCGCTGAGATGATCGTTCCGGTTCCCCATGACGCAAACGTTTACAGGACCTAAACGACACCGCCATGCGACCGCTGGACGCACACCGTTCATTAACCAAGGTTTGGCGTGCGCCCAATTGTCACAGAATGTTAAATCACAAGCATAGCGCGCAAATGAAAACACCCCCGGACCTGGAAGGTCCGGGGGTGTTGTCCTGTTCCCCAACAGGACGGCGTCGGCGGCGCTAGAACCAGCGCGGCGGCGTCGCCTCAAAACTGATGGGCGTTATTTCGCCGAACGAGAGTCGACAAGCAACGTGTCGCCCTGTCGCACCCCCCATTTTGAGGACGTTGCAAGGCCTGAAAACCTTTGCATACAAGGCGCTTAGCCCGAACTGCGGCGCGCTGCCGCACCCCGCCGATGGCCGAGAGACGCGCCGCAAAAGTGGATAGCCAATCCATGACACCGGTAGCACGTTAGACTCAATGCGTCGCCAAAAAGGACGACGGGGTCCTCGACGGCCCGGGAGGAACGCCAACCAAGTCCCCTTCCGGCCCGACCTGTGTCCCGCGTCAGCCGGAGTCTCCCATGCCGCTCAGCCCCATTTCCCGTCGCCGCCTGATGGCCACCACGGCCGCCGCCTTCGCCGCCGCGGGCCTGCCGCTGAAGGCCCTGGCCGCGCCGACCAAGGCCGACGCGCTGGGGATCATGAAGAAGGCCGCCAGGTTCATGGTCGAGAAGGCCGCCTACAAGGGCGGCTATGTCTGGTCCTACTCGGCCGACCTGTCGCGCCGCTGGGGCGAGATGGAAGCCTTCCCGACGATGATCTGGGTGCAGCCGCCCGGCACCGGCACGGTCGGCCACCTGTTCCTGGACGCCTATCACGCGACCAAGGACGAGTATTATTACGACGCCGCCTGCAAGGCCGCCGACGCCCTGATCGCCATCCAGAACCCGGCCGGCGGCTGGAACTATATCGGCGACTTCGCCGGCGAGGCCTCGCTGAAGAAGTGGTACGACACCATCGGCAAGAACGGCTGGCGGCTTGAGGAATTCCAGCACTACTACGGCAACTGCACCTTCGACGACGAAGGCACCGCCGAGTGCTGCAAGTTCATGCTTCGCATGTACGTCGAGAAGAAGGATCCCAAGTACAAGGCCGCCTTCGAGAAGGCGCTGAAGTTCGTGCTGGAGAGCCAGTACCCGGTCGGCGGCTGGCCCCAGCGCTATCCGCTGAAGGACGAGTTCCACCATCACGGCAACCCGGACTACACCAGCTTCATCACCTTCAATGACGACGTGGTCGGCGAGAACATCGAGTTCCTGATCATGGTCTACCAGGCCCTGGGCGACAAAACCGTGCTGGAGCCGATCCGCCGCGCCATGGACTGCTACGTCGCCTGCCAGCAGCCGCAACCGCAGCCGGCCTGGGGCCTGCAGCACACCGTGGCCGACCTGAAGCCGGCCGGCGCGCGCACCTATGAGCCCAAAGCCTTCGCCACCCACGCCACCGGCAGCTGCCTGTCGCAGATGATGACCTTCTACCAGCTGACTGGCGACCCGAAGTATCTGGCCCGCGTGACGGAAGCCCTGGATTGGCTGGACTCGGTGCGCCTGCCCGACGACGTCATGCCCGGGAAGGCGCGCTATCCGACCTTCGTCCAGATCGGCAACGGCCGGCCGCTGTACATCCACCGCACCGGTTCGAACGTGGTCAGCGGCCGCTACTTCGCCGACGAGAACCCGCACAACACGGTCACCCACTACTCGTCGTTCCGGAACGTCGATGTGAAGGGCCTGCGCGCTCGCTACGAGAAGCTGAAGGCCACGCCGCCGGAAGAGGCCAGCAAGCACTCGCCGCTGAAGGGTCAGCGTCCGCTGCCCAAATACTTCATGGTCAAGGATATCTCGGTCGAGGACCTGTCGGTCGGCGGCGACCTGTCCAGCTCGGCGACCAAGGCCGTGTCGGCCGACGCCGAGAAGGTCACCAAGCTGACGATGGAGCTGAACGCCGAGGGTTGGTGGCCCACGCCCCTGACCTCGACCAGCCAGCCCTATGCCGGCGAACCTCCGGCGCAGCCGACCCCGGGCGATTTCTCGGAGACCAAGGTCGGCGACAAGTACGACACCTCGCCCTATCCCGATCCGCACCCGAAGATCGGCGTCTCGACCGGTGCGTTCATCGCCAACATGGCCACGCTGATCAAATATATCGACGCCTAGAAGCCCCTACTCGCAGGCGCGCCGGAGGTTCATCAGGACCTTCGGCGTGTCCTTGCGCAGCGCCTCGCGCATCATGCCCTTGGGCACGGGCCAGTCGACCGCCAGGCGGTTTTCATAGAACACCCGCGTACCGCGCCCGCCGTCCAGCGGCTGCAGCCGCCACTCGCCCTGCTCAACCTTCAGATCGCCCTCGACCAGGTGGAAGCGGATCCGGCTGAACGGTTCGTAGTCCGAGCGGAACACGATCCGCATGCCCGGGAAGACGAAGGTGCGCCGCGTGACGTGCTCACGGATGTCCCAGCCCTTGCGCTGGTCGCCGGAGACGATGCGGCAGCTGGCCAGGTTGGTGATCATCTTACCCGCCGTAGCGCAGTCGGTCATGATCGCCCAGACCTTCTCCGGCGGCGCGGCGATGTCGACCACCGCCCGCACGTGGCCGGAGACGCCGTCAGGATCGGGCGCGACCTCGGCATAGGCCTCGCCCTTGGCCAGGGCGGCCTGAGCCTTGGGCGTCAGCTCGACGGCGTGGGCGGATCCGCTCAAGGCCCACAAAATCCCCGCCGTCACGATCCATCGCCGCATGCGCTTGCTCCTTACCTGGAGCAGGTACGACGGTGGTCGGCGGATAGACGCTACGGCCGTGCTAGGGCCAGCGCTTCGCGCACCGTATCGGGCGCATGGTCGATGACGCGCAGATAGGCGGTCAGGGCCGCGTCGGGACGCGCGTCGCCATGCTCCAGATCTTCCAGCAGCGTCCGGTCGATGTGGAAGGCGCGGGCGAACTCGGCCTGGCTGAGGCCCGTGCGCCAGCGCACCGCCTGGACCAGGGCGCGGGCGGACCGCGAGCGCGACGGGGCGGCGGCTTCGTCGATGGCGGGGTCGGCGGGTCTGATCATCGTTACGCTCCTACGGCCTATCCCCGCGGAGGCTTCTAGAGCGGCTCGATTGCAGAAATTCGACGGCTTTGAGTCAGTTGGCGCCATTCTTAGACAGGAAGGCGGCGGTCGCCTCGATGGCCTCGACCAAGCTGACCCGCTCCAGGGTCACGCCCTCGGGCAGGCTGGAGAACAGGCGCGTCGGCGCGGCGGCGTCCAGCATCACGAACACGCCCTTGTCGTCGGCGCGGCGGATCAGACGGCCGAAGGCCTGGCTGATGCGGGCGCGGGCCACAGCGTCGTCATAGCCCTTGCCGCCAAATCGCAGGCGGCGGGCCTTGTGCAGCACGTCCGGACGCGGCCACGGCACCCGGTCGAAGACCAGCAGGCGCAGGGACCGGCCCGGCACGTCCACCCCGTCACGGATGGCGTCGGTGCCCAGCAGGCAGGCGTCTTCCTCGGCCCGGAAGATGTCGACCAGCGCCCCCACTTCCAGGGGGTCGACGTGCTGCGCATACAGAGCAAGCCCCTGGTCGGCCAAGGGCGCGGCGATGCGCTCGTGCACGGCCTTCAGGCGGCGGATGGCGGTGAAGAGGCCCAGGCCCCCGCCCCCGGCGGCCAGGAACAGCTCGCGCATGGCCGCCGAGACCTGGCGCGGGTCTTCCTTGTTCACATCGGTGACGACATAGGCCTTGGCGTTGTTCTCGTAGTCGAACGGCGAGACCAGGCGCAGCACCTTGGGCGCGGTCGGCAGGCGCGCCGCGCCGGTGCGCATCTCGGCCAGGGCGAAGGGATCTTCCAGGGCCGGATCGACCAGGGTGGCGCTGGTCACCAGCACGCCGTGGGCCGGCGACAGCACCGCCGCGCGCAGCGGCTCGGTCGGATCCACCCAGTGGCGGCGGCAGGCGGCGTCGACGACACGGCCGTACAAGAACGTCGCCTCGAACCAGTCGACGAAGTCCGGATCGCTGTCGGTCGGCTCGATGTCGTCGTCCTCGATCGCCTTCAGGATCGAGCGCCAGGCCGGCAGGGTCATGCGAGCGCGGCGGTCGAGGCCCCGCAGCGCGCCTTCGATGCGGGCGCGTTCGGAGGGGCCCAGATGCTCGGCGTCCTCGTCCAGCACGTCCTCCAGCGCGCGGGCCAGGGCCAGCAGCGGGGCTTCGATTGCGGCCAGGGCCTTGGCGGCTTCCGGCGCGCGCTCGCGGACGAGATCGGTGGCCGGCCGGGCGTCGCATTGCAGGCCCAGGTCCTGCCCGCCCCGCTCGCTGGTGCGGGCGCGCAGTTGCTCGATCACCGCGACCAGGAAGTTCTCGATCGGCCCGATGGGGTTGATCTGGCCGTCCGGCGGCGCGACCCGGCCCGACCAGCCCTCGCCCGGCAAGGCGGCGGCGGCGTGCAGCGCCTGGGTCATGGCCCCGCGCGCGCCTTCCCTGTCGCCGAGGATGTCGAGCAGACGGGCTTCAAGGCCCCGACCGCGACGGCCACGGCCCTCGGGACCGCGGATCCAGCGGCGCAGCTCGGCGGCCTCGGCCCCGGACAGGGCCGCCGAGAAGGCGCTGTCGGCGGCTTCGAACAGGTGGTGGCCCTCGTCGAAGACGATGCGCTTGAGGCTGGTGGTCTCGTTGTCGCCCTTCAGGCCCCGCGCCGTCCGCGCGCCGTCGAAGGCGGCTTGTGTCAGGACGAGAGCGTGGTTGGCGATGACGATGTCGGCGCGCTTGGATGCGCGCACGGCCTTCTCGATGAAGCAGATGCGATAGTGCTGGCAACCGGCGTGGATGCACTCGCCGCGCCGGTCGACCAGGTTCGAGGGGCTGGCCTGGGCCGAGGGCGGGACCGCGCTCAGCGTCGGCAGCCAGGCCGGGAAGTCGCCGCCGGTCATGTCGCCGTCGCGGGTCGCCCGCGCCCAGCGCGTGGTCAGGGCCAGGCCGATCAGGTCGCCATTGCCCAGCTGGGCGCCGTTGATCTGCTCCTGGAAGTTCAGCAGGCACAGATAGTTCTCGCGCCCCTTGCGCACGACGGCCTTGCGGGCCCGCTCCTTGGGGTCGGGATAGATCGAGCGGCTCTCGCGCTCGATCTGGCGCTGCAGGGCGCGGGTATAGGTGCTGACCCAGACCGACGGGCCATTGGCCTCGGCCCACAGCGAGGCCGGGGCCAGATAGCCCAGGGTCTTGCCCACGCCGGTGCCGGCCTCGGCCAGCATCATGTGCGGCTCGCCCTCGCGCTCGCGGGGCTGGAAGGCGAAGGCGGTTTCCTTGGCGAAGGTCACCTGCGCCTCGCGCACCTCCTCCAGGCCGGAACGCTGCAGCAGCTGGGTCAGGCGCTCGGCGGCCCGTTCGGGATCGATCGGCCGCGAGCCGGGCTCGCCGGGCGGGGCCTGGTCTTCCCACTCCACGAGCCGCGCCCAGACATCGAGGCCCGAGCCGCGGAAGTGGTTGCCGGCCTGCACCGACCGCAAGGCGCCGATCACGGCCGGTCCCCACGACCAGCCGGCCTTGGCGAGGGTTTCGGCCACGGCCAAGGCCTCCTCGCGCGAAGGGACCGGGGCCACCATCAGGTCGCGCAGCAGGGCGTCGGCGCTCTCGCGCAGGCTCTGAGCCTGTTCGGCGGCGCCGTGCGGCTCACGCAGGCCCAACGCCATGGCCAGGCCCACGGCCGAGGGCGCGCAGAATGTCGCCGGACGGACGAAGGCGTAGAGCTCCAGCACGTCGAACAGGCGCGGATGGCGCGACGGCGGCGACAGGTTCAGGCGGCGGGCGGTCATGGCCGCGTGGGCCACCAGCACCGGGCCATGTTCGAAGAGATCGCGCGCATCCGGCGGCCGCAGCATCCGCCCCTCGCCCGCCCCGTCGGCCACGCCCGCGCGCGGCCCCGGCAGCACGACAAGCGCGGGGGCGAGATCCAGAGTCGGCGGGAAGGCGGTCACGCGACTCCGTTAGCAGAAACCATCGCGAAACAGAATAAGAACAGGCGGTTCAGACCACCGGCGCGTCGTCGTCGTCGAAGCCCGTCAAGCGGTTGATCGCCTTCTGGGCCTTCTGGCGCAGGTCCGCGTCCTTGCTCTCGGCCGCCTTGCGGTACATCAGCAGGGCCAGGTCGTCGTCGGCCTTGATGCCCTGCCCGCGCTCGCACATGACGCCCAGGTCGTACCAGGCCTCCAGATAGCCCCGGTCGGCGGCCAGCTGGAACCAGTGCATGGCCTGGGTGTAGTTGACCGGCACGCCCTCGCCGTTGTGGTGCACGACACCCAGGTTCGACATCCCCGCCGGCAGGTCGTTGGCGGCGGCGGCGCTGTAGAGCTTCAGGGCCTCGGCGTGGTCCAGCCGCACGCCTGCGCCTTCAGAGTGCAGCCGGCCCATCTCGTTCATGGCGTCGGCCGAGCCCATCTCGATCGCCTTGCGCAACATGGCGACGCCCTTGGCCGTGTCGACCCGCGTTCCGTCGCCGTCCAGATAGGCCTCGCCGGCGCTGTAATAGCCACGCGCCGAACCGGCGGCGGCGGCCTTCAGGTACCAGGACAGCGCCAGGCGCGGGTTCTCAGGCAGGCCCTCGCCGCCTTCGTGGGCGACACCCAGATTATACATGCCGTTGGGGTCGCCCAGCCGCGCGGCCTGGGCGTAGAGCTTCATCGCGGCGCGGCGGTCGATCTTCACCCCGTCGGCCCCGTCGAAATAGACATTGCCCAGCTCGACCATGGCGTCGGTGTCGCCGCCGGCCACGCCCTTGCGCAGCCAGGCCAGGGCTTGGGGCACGTCGCGCTCGACGCCATCGCCGTCGAGATAGAGCATGGCCAGGTCGACATAGCGCGCGGCTGCGCCGCCTTGCGCTTCCTTCAGCGTGGCGGCGAACGTGGCCTTGGCTTCGGCCGAGCCGTCCGGCCGCGCGGAAGCCGCGCCGCCAACAGACAACGCCAAGGCCAACACCACAGGCAGCACTCTGGTACGCATCAGATCCCCACCGTCCCCGGATCGTCGCATCGACGGCGGAGGCGTCAAGGCAGACAACCGCAAGCCTTGCCGCAAGCAACCGGACTCGCCCGATACGGGTTCAAAAGACGGATGAAACAGAAAGGGAACATGCTATATCGCGGTCAATGCTCGCAGGCGATGCTCTTCCTCCCAAGTTCCAAGCGTGGTTCGCCAAGCGCGGCTGGAGCCCGCGCACGCACCAGCTGGCCATGCTGGAGAAGGCCCGCGAAGGCCGCGGCGCCCTGTTGATCGCCCCCACCGGCGGCGGCAAGACCCTGGCCGGCTTCCTGCCCAGCCTGATCGAGCTCGACGAACGCCCGCCGCGCAATACGCCGGCCGGGGTGCACACCCTCTACATCTCGCCGCTGAAGGCCCTGGCCGTCGACGTCGAGCGCAACCTGATGACCCCTATTCGCGAGATGGGTCTGAAGATCGTGGCCGAGAGCCGCACCGGCGACACCGGCGAGGCCCGCAAGGCGCGCCAGCGGGTGCGTCCACCGGACATCCTGCTGACCACGCCCGAGCAGCTGGCGCTGTTCTGCGCCTGGGAGGGCGCGCGCGAGTACTTCTCAGACCTGCGCTGCGTGATCATCGACGAGGCGCACGCGATCTGGCCGTCTAAGCGGGGCGACCTGCTGGCGCTGGGTCTCGCCCGCCTGCAGCAGTTCGCCCCGTCGATGCGGCGGGTGGGGCTGTCGGCGACGGTGGATGATCCGGACCTGGTGCGGAAGTGGCTGGGGGTGAATCACACTTCTCCTCCCCCTTCGGGGGAGGTGTCGCGAAGCGACGGAGG
>JGI24770J26754_10003038_pt1 | contig 11323 bp, 14 predicted proteins | sample LakOneMetagenome_FD_26754 | JGI IMG/M metagenome (IMG submission 26754) | reverse complement strand
GAATAACCGCCCGGAACACAAGACAAGGTAAAAACCCGGTAAATACGGTCGAAACACGACATTCCCGACCGCCCGCAACATAATCGCAGGGCCGCAATCTCTGGGTTTTTACGAAAACCCGTGGGGTTTTTACAGAAACCCGTCCGTTTCGCCGGAAACCCGGGGGTTTTTTACAGAAACCCGTGGGTTTTCACGGAAACCCCCAGGGTTTTTACAGAAACCCGCCGGGTTTTCACGAAACCCCCAGGGTTTCTACAGAAACTCGCCGGGTTTTCACGGGAACCCCCAGGGTTTTTACAGAAACCCGTGGGTTTTTGCGTTCGGTCACCGGGTTTTTGGCTGCGGTCGCGTTGATTTGGACTGCGGTGGTGTGTTTCACGGTTCCGCAACGAAATCGAGGTCCTCGACCGCATCCGTTATCGACACGGTACGCGGAGAAAACCCAAAACGTTTTGACTCGACGCCGACGAGCGTCCGCGTGACTTTGAAATAATAGAGTGGGAAAGTTAAGATTTTTTATATGAAAGCTCTTATCGCGCTATTGAGCATGGCGTTCATTATACAGTTTGGATGTCAGTCTAAAGGTGAAAGCAAAGTGGAACTGTCACGGGAGCAAGCCGAGGCACAGAGGCTGGTTGATGGTGGGATCAGCTTTTCGATTACAAAGTCTGCTCAAGGACAACCCTTCACGACGGGCTGTGGCCTTACCAACGGAAAAGACTACCTGTCCTCGGACGGAGTAAAGGTCCTTGCCCCAAATACGTACTGCACTGAAATAGATGAGGCGGTTCGTTGTTTTGACAGCAGCCTGAAAGACGCTCAAGAGGTATTTGAGAATATACCGATACTCGATGACAATCAACGCCCGTTCGGTAAACGGCTGGTTGGCGTTCGAGGGGATAAGGAATATTTCATAACATACCTTCGAGGTAAAGGCTGTTCAACCTATTCCTCGCCCTCACTGCGACACCTCCTCGCCTTCGAAAAGTTAGAAGACCAGAAACGGGAAAAGCAGGGACGCTAACAAGGGCCGGACGATGTCTTGTCAGAACCGCCAGCGTTAGCGGGCGGCTCGGACTCTCTCGACATGGGGCCCGAAGCCACCCTCTTACGCAGATCGTTCTGACTCTAGCAACGGCAAATAACTGCATAGATCACTTACGCCGGTGTTGCCGCCGCAGAGTACGAGGACAAGGCGGGTGTTTTCGTCGAAGTTTTCACGCAGTTTTTCCGCCGCGACCAAAGTCACAGCGGCGGCGGGCTCGGTGATTACCTTTAGACGCTCGCCGATGAAGACCATCGCTTCGACCGCTTCGGCATCGGTGACGACCGTGACGGATTCGTAGTATTTCTGCACCAGCGAAAGCGTCAGTTCGGAGACGTACGGAGCGCCCAGCGTCTTTGCAATGGACGTGATCGCATCCATCTCGACGACCTTTCCCGCCGCGATCGCCCGTGACATCGCGTCCGCACCCGCAGTTTCCACCGCCCACATTCGAATGTTCGGGTTTATGCTTTTCGCCGCCACCGTAACTCCGCCCGCGAGCCCGCCGCCGCCGATGCTGAGAATGATATCCGTGGTCTCGGGAGCATCTTCGAGTATTTCGATCCCGACAGTTCCCTGTCCGGCCATGATCACTTCGTCGTCGAACGGATGCACAAAGACGCGCCCTTCGGCCTCGTAGTCCTTGATCCGCTCAAACGCCGCTCCGATATTCGGCTGCAACTCCACCGTCGCCCCATAACCGCGCGTCGCTTCGACATAGACCTGCGGTGTATTCGCCGGCATCAGGATCACCGCGTCCACGCCTAGAACATTCGACGAATACGCGACGGCCTGCGCGTGATTACCACCACTGACCGCAACGACGCCCTTCGCACGTTCCGCATCCGACATCGTCAGCAGTTTGTTAAAAGCCCCGCGAGCCTTGAATGCCCCCGTCTTCTGAAACAACTCGAATTTGACCGAAGTATGCACACCCAAACGCTTGCTCAAACTATTGCTGTACTCAAGATGCGTGCGTCTGACGTACGGCTTTATCCGCTCGGCCGCGGATTTGATGTCATTGATGTCCATGTCTGTAATATAGCATTGAGAACAGCGTCGGGCAGAATTGAACCCGGATTGGCGGATCAAGCGGATTGTCACGGATCAGAAATATCTATTCATAGCCGTCTTGATCCGCTCCATCCGCTGAATCCGCGTTCTATAAAGCCGTTTTGGGAATTTTACTTTCGGCTAGTAAAATATATCCAATGTCAGAACCAGAATTGATGAAAGAATCGGACGTTCACGCGTTTGGCGTCGAGATCGTTTACAAACAGTTGCAGGAAGCCGAGTGGATCGTGGAATCTGCCGACGTCTATGCCGACCGTATGCAGGAACCGCAGATCGTTGCTCACAAAGACGGCGAGATCGGTTTCTTTGTCGTCCGCACCGCGATGTACCCGGGCCGAGGCCGCATCGAAAATCAGGAAACTTTCGAGCACCTCGTCAAACACGCCAATAATCATGGCGCGTCCTGCTACTTCGCCAGCGTCGGCATCGCAAATTCCGAAGGTAAGACCGAGGAAGAAATGACCGTACCCGTCAAGGGCGTCGCCTACCACGTGGCGTTCGACGGCCTGGTAAAAATGGAATTGCCGCAATAAGGCACAGAAGACACAAAATATCTCCTTCTTGCGTCAGCGCCTTATCCCAACGCCCGATAGAAAAGATAAGCGTGTAAGATTCCTTTTTTGCGTCTCTTGTGCCTTTTCGCGGCCGATATTTCTTATGAACAAGACCCGACTCGAAGCATTCTCCGACGCCGTCATTGCGATCATCATGACCATCATGGTGCTCGAGCTTAAGGTGCCGCATGGAGAAAATTCGGCGACGTTTGAGGCATTGAGTCCGCTAGTATGGACTTTCGTCGCATACGTACTGAGCTTTATCTACCTGGGCATCTATTGGAACAACCATCATCACATGCTTCAGGCGACCCGAAAGGTTAACGGCAAGATCCTATGGGCGAATATGCACCTGCTATTCTGGCTGTCTTTGGTGCCATTCGCCACCGCGTGGATGGGCGAGAACCATTTTGCGCCTCTGCCGACGTCTATTTACGGAGTTTTGCTCTTGATTTGTGCGGTCTCTTACACGATCCTGCAAACAACGATCGTAAAGCACGACAAGCACGAGAACGACCTATTGGCCGAGGCGATCGGCGGTGATCTTAAGGGAAAAATATCGATGGTCTGCTACCTAACCGCGATTCCGCTCGCCTTCGTCCATCAGGCGATTGCTGGAGCTCTTTACGCGATAGTCGCCCTCATCTGGCTTGTCCCCGACCGCCGGATCGAGCGGAAGATCAATGCCTAAAAGGGCGAATGTTCCCACCGAGGGAACATTCGCCAGTATTTTTCATTGGAGGTGAAATTAGAACAGGAACCTATATAAGAGCAAAAGCCCAACTGCTCCCAGAATGGAAAGGATCCAGCCCGCCTTGTAGTTCTGATCTTTCCAGATTGCCCGGCCGACAAACGTCCCGACAAACGATCCCGCCATCCCGATTCCCGCCGTGATCAGCCAACCAACAACGCCAGCCGCGATTGGTTCCTTGCCTGGGATCAAAAAACGCGCGATAACACCAATTATTAAGCCTACGAATAACTGCCAAATGATCGACATATATTTTTTCTCCCTATCTTCAAAAACTTCGAAAAGCGAATACGTAATTACGACTACAGATCCCGCCAATCAACAAGGCGGTTGATGTATATGAAAATACGCTTTTGGAATGGGTAAAGTTCGCTAAAACGGTTTTTGGAGCGGTTGGGGTGATAGCTTGATCTGTTGGAATTCAGCCTCCGTTTCTTCGGCGGTGTTGCAGGCGACAATTCCGGCCTGTATGGTCTCTCCGAAGGCCGTATCGATGTCCTCGATCAGGCGCCATTCGCCGCTTTCGTCTTCGCGCCAGTAGGTGGAGAAGACGTTGAGACGGCGCGAGATCTTTAGGTTGACGTTGGTGGTGGTGGTCGGGATGTCGATCGGCGTGGCGAGCGGTTCGTAGATATCTTTGCGGCGAACGTCGAGGCGAATGCCGCTGCCTCCGCCGCCAATTCCGCCGAATGCGCGTTCGAGGCGAATGTAATTATCGCCGTCGAGGTAGATCAGCAATCCGGCACCCTGATAGTCGTGAGTCGGAACAAAATTAACTCGCGTTTCGATCTGGAAATCGCCTTTTACGGCCTTGAGCAGACGCGGAGCGGTGCGGTTGCCGCCGTAGAGGTCTTTGGTGGTCGGTATGGTCATCGTCAGTCGGTTGTCTTTGAACTCGTGCTTCGTCGGGCTGTATTCGCCGTCCGGATCGATCCACTGCCACCCGTCGACGAACTTCCCGTCCGCATATTTCACGGGCATCACCTTGTCGACTTTCACACCCGCCGGCATTACTTCCGAGGGCGTCGGAACCGGCGTCGGAGTAACCGCTGGCCGGGTTGGTTCGGGCGTGACCTCTGTGATGACGTTCGAATTATTCGCAACCTCAACGTTCTTCCCCGCCCCCGAGAACAAGCGGCACCCAAACACGAAAAACAAGACAACGAAAACTATAAAGATCTTGTTCATAACGAAATTCTTCCATTGACACCCGACCACTGACAACTGACCACCGACAACCGTCTTACGCTTGCCTGATCCATTTCCACACCTCAGGAATAGTGGCTCGTTTTCCGTACATGAGCATTCCGACGCGGTAAACGCGGGCCGCGAGCCATACGAGACCGGCGATGGCGACGAGGTTGAGGCTGACGGATAAAGCGATCTGCCAGAATGGCGGTGTTTCGGCGAGGATGCGGACGGGCATCGTGATCGGGGCGAAGAACGGTGAGATCGAGACCCAGAATGACAGGCTCGAATTCGGATCACGGATCACGGCAAAGCAGAAATAGAAGCTCGCGAGCAAGGTCATCGTCACCGGCAGCGAAAACTGGCCGCCTTCCTGCACGGTCGTTACCATCGAACCGATCAGTGCGTAAAACGAAGCGTAAATAAAATATCCGAGCAGGAAAAACACAAGAAAATACACGACCATCAACGGCGTGATCGGCGGCATGCCTTTGAGCATCGGCGATAGATCTGCCTGCACCGCGGCAAACGCAAAAATGCCGAGTAGCGAAAATATCCAGATGCTCATCTGCGTCAAACCCGCGAGCCCGACACCGACCAGCTTGCCGAGCATCAGTTCGAACGGCCGTGCGGAAGAGAAAAGTATCTCGGCGATCCGCGTTTCTTTTTCCTCGACGACCGCGCCCATTATGACCTGACCATAGATCGCGAGCGTAATGTAGATCATCAAACCGATCACAAACGAAGCAGCGAGCAGCATATCGCTATTCTTTTCCTGGCCTTTTTCGTCTATGGATTTCGTATCGAGATCGACGCGTTTGCTGAGGACTTTGAGGGTTGCTTCGTCGATCTTGGCATCCGCCAAACGCTGCGAACGCACGGCGTCATTGAGTGCGTCCTTGACGAGGTCGCCAGCGACGAAATCACCTGCTTTTCGCGACAGAAATTCGAACTTCGCATCATCGGCGTCATATTTTTCGGGCATCAGTAGGTAGGCGTCGATCTCGTCGGCAACCGCCTTTTTCGTAAGGTCGGCCCGGATCTCATCACTGGTTTTCCCGGCGGCCGAATAGTCGACAAAGATAAAACCCTCGGCCGCCGCCTTGGCGCTTTCCTTCATCCGGTCGTTCTGCGACGAAGTGATATCGACCTGCGAATCCTTGACCGCTTGTTCACCTTTCGCCTTGATATTCTCGGCCGATAAATTCGCCCGCAAACGCGGTGCGATCCTCGTCGAAGGATCAACGATAACGATCCGCGTCGGCTCACCCTTGATCGAAAATATGATGGCCGGAATAACGGCAAACCCCGCCGCGATCAACGGAAACAACACTGTCCCGAGCAAAAACGTCCACTTGTAGACGATCTTTTTGTATTCGTGTTTTACGACGGCTAAGAATTTTCTCATAAACGTGTCATAACCGGGAGCGGTAGCGACCGGCTTCCTTTAGTCACACTAGCACTATCTCAATCAAAACTCGGCAACTCGTCACCTTGCCCATTCACTACATACTCGATCGNCCGGGCCAAATGCACTTCCGTCCACAACCATCGCTTGCTGCCTTTTTCCGCCCAAGGCGACAAGTCTAGATGCCAGCACTCCCGATCACGCATCGTACGCGTCGCATTAGATTTTAAAGAGCTCAATACTCGCTCGGGCGGCGTTGTCNAAGCTCTAACCACCACGTGTGCGTGATTCGTTCGGACGTGGTTCGCGAACAGCTTCCAATCTCTCATCAAGCACGTCTCCACAATCGCGTCTTCGACACATGCCCGGCGAAATTCATCAAGATATACAGGGCCGCTTTTCAAGAGGTCGCTTTCATGCCCTTTGCGAGCGGGCGTATGTTCAACTCTGGGAGTTCCATAAACGTTGTGGTTCCGATCGACCGAGCCGCGGATATCACCATGAAGCCATGTTGCTCGGCATCTGAATGTGATCAAAAATGCGATCGGTTCATTTGTTCCGTTCCAGACCATAATTGGAATCTAGCCGAAGTGGGCCGCTACCGCGGAGCAATCTTTTCCTTGTTCTATTACAGATGCTGGTTCGCCACCACTGGGAAGCCGGTCGCTACCGCTCCCGGTTCTGACTCCGAGGAAGCCGGTCGCTACCGCTCCCGGTTCTGACCTACTTGTTCAATAAAAATATCGTTCAAACTAGGTTCGACCTGTTCAAATTTGGATATTACCGCTCCGGATTGGATCAATTTTGCCAACAATTCCTGAACGTCAGTCCCCGCGACGAGTTCCAGTTCTTTTTCATCCGCATGCTCGGCGACCTTGGCGACGATCGACCTGTCATTTAAAACTGTTTCACCTCCGACTGCCCTTAGAGCAATGAGATTTCGACCGTAGCTCTCCTTTACTTCGCGGAGGCTGCCGCCGATAACTTTTTTTGATTTGTTGATTAGAATAATGTCGTGGCAGAGGCGTTCGGCGGTTTCCATGAGGTGCGTCGAAAAGATAACCGTCTTGTCCTTTTTCTTGAATTCCGCGAGCACATCGATCATAAACTCAACATTTACCGGGTCAAGGCCCGAAAATGGCTCGTCGAGAATAAGAAGATCGGGGTCGTGCAGGACGGTCGAGATGAACTGTATCTTCTGCTGCATTCCTTTCGACAGGTCGGTGGTCTTCTTGGTTTTCCACTCCGACAGGTTCATCCTCTCGAGCCAAAAATCGATACGTTTGTCCGCCTCGGCACCTGAGACGTCTTTCAATGCGGCGAAATAACGGAGCTGATCGACGATCTTCATTTTCTTATAAAGCCCGCGTTCCTCGGGCAGATAGCCGATCTTGTCCTGCAGATTCGGCCCCATTTTTTGCCCGAACAACTCGATCTTTCCTTCGTCCGGAGCCGTGATGCCGACGATCATGCGGATCGTTGTCGTTTTGCCGGCACCGTTCGGCCCGAGAAACCCGAAAACACGTCCCGCACGCACGTCAAAGCTCAGCCCTTCGACCGCCGTAAATTCGCCGAATCGTTTGGTCACATTCTCGACCCGCAATGTCACATCGTGCTCGTTCATATTTGAAACAGATTTTATAAGGTACGCTTCGGTTTAGCTAGCGGTGCGGCGTGTTGTGTTCGATTTCGGGTTTCGAGGAGACGCGAGAACGATAGCAGAACCAAGGAAAAACCCGCCGGGAACCCCTTTTTTGGCCACCAGAACCCCTAAAAAGAGTACCGGGAACCCGAATACTTTTTGACTGTTTTGGATGGAATTTTCAAAAATTCGCCGGAAAAGCCGAAACAACAAGCGGGCAACGACGCATTTTAATAAGCTGTTACGGTATCCGTCGACAAACCTGGCCAAGATGGTGTCGATAAGCCGGACGATCATTGGAAATTTGTGCTGGTCGGTCCGCCTTTCTATAACACAAGATATTCTCTCCGTCCTCCGCGAAAACCTCGTGCCTCTGCGAATAATTTTTTGGAGTCTTCCACGCAGAGAGCACGGAGGTAAGACGCGGAGTCGCTCTCTCTGTTCTCCGCGAAAAACTCCGTGTTCTCTGCGAGGAAGTTTTTTAGGAGTCGTCCACGCGGAGAGCACGGAGGTAAGACGTGGAGTTCGCCGAAATATTCTCATATTCATTTTTTGGCACAAACGCAGCCATCTTATCTATGCAACATACATTTGCTTATAGCACACTCCAAATTGGAGGAAATATCAATGCGAAGAAATTGGAAAGTAGTGCAACACAGCTCGGCGAGCCGCTAGGCGGTCAAATATGCTTCGATCAATCCGCAGGGCGACATCGCGCTCTCGCGTGTCACGCTCGAATCGATCGGCGATCCTAAATCGATCATTCTTTTTTACGATCCCGAAACCGAAGCGATCGGCCTAAAGGCGGCCGGTAATGGCGAAGAATATGCGTTCCCGGTACGCAAAAACGGCACCCGCGGCGGCCACATCGTTCGCGGGTATAAGATGGTAAGAGAGTACAACCTAAAACTCACCGAGACGCTAAAATTCCCAAACATCGAGATGGACGCCGGCGTCCTGGTCCTCGACCTAAAAACCGCTGAACCGGTTCGGCGAAGCTGAAAGCGTCGTTGAAAGAGCGAAGAAATCCGGAATTGAAAAAGATCTAACTATGTACGAAGATAAATTAGAAACAGGAAGGAATGGCCGGTAAATGTTTGAGAAGATAAGAGATAAAATGCGTGATTTGATCCGCTCCCTCAACTACGTGATGACGATCCACGGCGAAGAGGAAATGGAAAACGACGGTTTATCAATCTTGGATATTGAATGCTCAATCCTGAGCGGCGAAATTACCGAACATCAACGCGATATAAACACAGCAGAATCAAAATATCTGGTAACTGGGAAAACTCTTGATGACATAGAGGTGACTGTTGTGGCAAAATTAGGACCGGCGGGCAAATTAGTGATCATTACTGTCTATAAGGTAGAGGATGAGTACGAAAATTAATACAACAATTTGCGATAATTGCGGTAAAGCTGACGCTAGGATCATTCACGTCAGCCGAAGTTATGGTCATGGCGCTGGGCTATTGGTCATCGAGAACGTCCCGGTGATCTCATGTCCGCATTGCGGCGAAAGCTATCTGGCCGCTACGACGCTCCGCGAGATCGACAACATCAAACGCAACCGTGCAACCGCTGCATCGACTCGTCCAGTCCCTGTCGCGGCATTCTTATAGGTTGCCATTTGGTTTGACTTAAAATCTTGCTCGACCTCGTCTCGACGACAGCGATCTTAGTTCCAGCGTCCGTGTGTTTCGGTGTTACAATGCGAGATATGAAGAGACGTGAATTCCTCAGTCTCAGTTTGGGAGTCGCGGGACTTACCGTGCTGACCGATACCAACGCATACGCCAACACCAAAACGATCCGCCTTGTGCGTCCCGAGCCATTCGATCTCCACTATATCGGTGTCACATATCAGGCGATCGTTGAGCGAAGACACAAATTCGGTTACCCGCGTATCGCCCGAGTCGAATTTCGGATGCGGGAACGACTGATCAATACGCTGACCGCCGAACCGTACAACCTCAGTTGGAGCCCGATCCAGGCCGACTTCGGCCAGGGCAATTTTACCGCTCAAGCGTTTTCCGGATCAGGAAATATGGTCTGGTCGCAAACCGTCTTAATAACCGTCACAAACCTCCCGCCGGGCTAAGCGACGACCCGCGATCGAGGCAGAAACCCGACCTGTTGCGAGAGGGTGTCCAATTTATNGGTCCGTGTCGAGTAGTGTCGCAGGAACACGCCCTAACCGGTTGGGTTTCCGCCTTTTTCGCACACAATTTTCACGTTAGACGAAATCTGCTATCTAGCGGCAGAGCCACAAGGTCACGGCGTTTTTTCCAGTTCGACGGCTTTCTTTTCGTCGGCGGCGGCGAGGTCGGGCTTTTGCTGGGATCTGTAGGCGACCGCACGGTTTCTGTAGTACGCGGGTTGGGCCATTCGGCGGGTGTCGATCTCTATTAATTTTGTATAGTCCTCGACCGCTCCGTCGATGTCATTTGTTCGTAGTCGGCAAGCACCGCGGCTCATGTGAGCCTGAAGGTTGGCCGGATCTATCTCTATCGCCTTAGTAAAATCGGCGACGGCAGCGTCGAACTGGGTTTTTTGTTCCCGGTCGATCCCGCGATTGACGTAGGCCTTAACAAATTTCGGATCAGCCTCTATGGCTTTTGTGTACTCATCGATCGCAGCGTCAAAGTTGCTTTTGTTGTCCAGGGCGATCCCATTGGTGTAGTGCCCCTGAGCTTTGCTGCAAGCGGAAAAAGACGCCAACAGCAGCATCATCAAAAATAGTGGTAAGCGTCGCATATTTTCCCTGGTTGTTTGATCAAGGTAAAGGTAGCAGTAACATCGAATGTACGCAACGTAAAAGGAACCGTTGACCGTTCGATACGTTTTTCGGGGCGTAAGAACGAACAATGGCGATCGGGCTCGCGTCTGAACGGCCGGCGACCTTTTGTAAAATGTTGACATCCGGGGGCAATTACTTTAGAACTAAATTCGACCGCTAGAAATACATAATGAAAATAACAGTCGTCCTCGCCGCCATTTNGTTGATCATTTTGACAGGTAACTNATTTGGACAGGCCAGCCCCGTGCGGCCGACTCCAACGCCGTCGCCATCGCCTCAGACATTTGACGAANTTTACGGCCTCAAGGACACCGATCTAAAGGANCTGAAGGTCTCGCCAAATATATTCGGCGATGATCTGGCGTCGCGGACAAAGGCCGCGATAAACAAAAAAGATTACGACNCGGTTCTCGCTGAGATAAATNATCGTATAGCAAAAAATAAAAAAGACGCCGAGGCTCTTGTGCTTCGCGGTGACGTATATCTGGCCCAGAGCAAGACCGAGCTCGCGCGGGCCGATTACACACAGGCGATAAAGATCAACCCTAAAAATGCTCAGTATTATTACAAACGCGGGATGTCGTATCAGGAAGCTCCGGGTTATAACCTACAGACCGCGACGGCGGATAATGATAAGGCTCTCGAGCTCGATCCTAACAATTCCGGTGCGTTAACCGAGAAGGGCTACAATTTCAACCGTGAGAAAAAGATCCCTGAGGCAAAAGCCGCTTTTGAGGCTGCGGTTAAGAGCGACCCGTCTAACGGGCGGGCATATTATCAGCTCGGGGCTATCGCCGTATCGGAAAATAACTCTCAGGCAGCCCTCGACGCATTCACACGTTCCATCGCCGCCGACCC
>JGI24770J26754_10003032_pt1 | contig 11341 bp, 9 predicted proteins | sample LakOneMetagenome_FD_26754 | JGI IMG/M metagenome (IMG submission 26754) | reverse complement strand
TAACTTTAAAAAAATTAAGATATGCCACGTTCAGTAAATGCAGTAGCCAGCAGGGCCCGCCGCAAAAGAATATTAAAAGCTGCCAAAGGATATTATGGCAAGCGTAAAAATGTGTACACCGTTGCCAAAAACGTAATGGAAAAAGGCTTAACATACAGTTATGTTGGCCGTAAATTGAAAAAGCGTGANTACCGCACNTTGTGGATCGCCCGTATCAACGCTGCCGTACGGGCAGAAGGAATGACGTACAGCGAATTCATCAACAGGCTTTCTGTTAAGAAAATTGACCTTAACCGTAAAGTGCTGGCAGACCTGGCCATGAATGAGCCGGAAACATTTAAAAAACTGGTTGAGTCGGTAAAATAACAACCAACTGATATTATACGAACCGGTGTGATCCTTTCATGCCGGTTTTTTTATGTCCGGCCTCANCCCCAGCCCCTCCTCCTTGAGGAGAGGGGAGCAGAACCCCTTTTGTTGCGGATCAAATACCTGACTGAAGAAATTTACTTCGGAAAAAAGTGATTCGGTTACATTTGTAAAAAATATTAGTCACTTTAATCAAGCAGTACAGTAAATGGATAATACCTATACCGACCTGGTGCACCAGACCTTCAACTTTCCGCAGGAAGATTTTAAAGTAAAGAATGAATACCTGCAATACAACGACCTGGATATAAAAGCGCTGATCGACAAATACGGTACGCCGTTAAAACTTACTTACCTGCCCAAAATTGGTAACCAGATAAACAAGGCCAAGCGGATGTTTGCAGCTGCGTTTAAGAAATATAAATACGAAGGGCAATACAATTACTGTTACTGCACCAAGAGCTCACACTTTTCATTCATTGTGGAAGAAGCATTAAAGAATGATATCCACCTGGAAACATCATTTGCCTACGACATTGAGATCATCAAGAAACTTTATGCAAAAAGAAAGATCAACAAGGATACTTTCATCATCTGCAACGGGTATAAACAAAAATCATACACCAGCCGCATCGCCGGGCTGCTGAACAGCGGGTTTAAAAATGTTATTCCTATCCTGGATAACGTGGATGAATTGCGGGCCTATATTAAATCGGTGAAGGTCCCGTTTAACCTGGGCATCCGTGTGGCTGCAGAAGAAGAGCCAAGCTTTCCTTTTTATACATCCCGGCTGGGCATTCGTGCGAAAGACATCCTGGAATTTTATGTAGATAAGATCGAAGGAAATGAACACCGGTTTCAATTGAAGATGCTGCACATCTTTCTGAATAAGGGGATCAAGGATGATATTTATTACTGGAGCGAACTGAATAAAGTGATCAACCTGTATTGCCAGTTAAAAAAAATATGCCCGGAACTGGATTCGATAAATATCGGCGGCGGTTTCCCGATCAAGCACTCACTTGGGTTTGATTACAATTACCAGTTCATGATCAATGAGATCGTGCGGAACATTAAAGTGGCCTGCAAAAAAAGCAAAGTGCCCATGCCGAATATCTTCACTGAGTTTGGAAGTTATACAGTAGGAGAGAGCATGGCACATATTTACAGTGTGATCGGCCAGAAAATGCAGAACGACCGGGAAACCTGGTACATGATCGATTCGTCATTCATAACTACATTGCCCGATACATGGGGCATCGGTGAAAAATTCCTCATGCTGCCGATCAACAAATGGGATAATGAGTATCACCGGGTTGTTCTTGGTGGCATTACCTGCGACAGCCATGATTACTATGATAGTGAGGAACACATCAATGAAGTGTTCCTGCCAAAGATCAGCAGTGGTGAACCGCTTTATGTTGGCTTCTTTCATACCGGTGCTTACCAGGACCAGATAAGCGGATACGGCGGTATAAAACATTGCCTCATTCCTTCACCCAAACACATCATTGTAGGATATGATAAGAATGGTAAGCTGACAGACTGGGTGTATGCAAAAGAACAGACCGCACAAAGCATGTTAAAAATACTTGGATACAAATAACTAAATCATACGCCATGAAATATTATGTTGTTCTGTTTTTCTCATTATGCCTGTCGGTAAGTGTAAGTGCCCAGTCGGCAGAAGATTCGGTAAAGACTGTTGTGAATAATCTTTTTACTGCAATGAAAAATGCAGACGCTGTATTGCTAAGATCTGTTTTTGCAGACAGTGCCATCCTTCAAACCATTACAAGAAACAAGGAGGGGAAGACCATCGTTCAAACAGACGAAGTTGCCGGCTTTGTTGACCAGATAACGAAATTGCCAAAGGATGCAGCTGATGAACGTATCACGTATGATGTGATCCGGATCGATGGCCCGCTGGCCATTGTGTGGACGCCTTACAAATTCTACTTCAATGGAAAGTTCAGTCATTGCGGGGTAAACTCATTCCAGTTGGTGAGGTTCAATGGCAACTGGAAAATCCAGTACCTGATCGATACAAGGCGCAGGGCAGGTTGTGAGTAATGAAATAATAAAGCCTTCCCAGGATTGGGAAGGCTTACCCGGTTAGTACCGGGAACAAACCAACTGTATGCTCATTTATGAAAAAAACTACTGCTATTACTGAATAGCGATCTCTTTGCTGCCATTCTTCACGTCTTCTTTTTTCGGCAGTTCCAGGGTAAGGATACCGTTTTCGTACTTGGCCGAAATATTGTTGGTATCGATCTTTTCGTCAACAGTAAAGCTGCGCTTAAAAGATTTGTTGCTGAATTCCCTGCGGATCATTTTATCTGTTTCCGAAGTGTTTTCCGATTTCTTATCTGCACTGATGGTTAAAAGCTTTTCATCAAGCTTCACATTGAAATCAGCTTTGTCCATGCCCGGGATGGCCAGTTCGATCTGGTACCGGTCAGTTTTTTCAATGATGTTTGCTGGTGGAAAATGAAGTACATCTTCTCTCAGCGTTTTGCCAAAAGTTAATGGCAGGTCATTGAACAGGTCGTTCATTAATCCGTCGAAAGACCTGTTGATGGGGTTGTTCACTTTTACGAGTGTCATAGCTATTATTTTTTTAGTTTTTAAATTTTTGATTTCGGGAGTGAATGGTCAAATGCCGTTCCATCGGATTTTTCAGGACAAAATTTCTAACCTGCTCTTTGTTTAAAGTCATAATGGCTGCAATCGCTCGCTGCCAATGCCATAATTTCCGGAAGGCTTGATTTCGATATCCGGAAATGTGAGGGACAGGGGTTACGTTATTAAACAGAACTGCCTAATTTTGTGTTGTCATCAAAATAAAAGGAAAATATGTATCCGGAAGAAATAGTAATACCCATGAAAGAAGAGCTTACTGAAAATGGCTTTTCAGAATTATTAACAGCTGATGCGGTTGAGAAAGCCCTGGCAGAAAAAGGCACCACCCTGGTAATGATCAATTCCGTTTGCGGTTGCAGTGCTGGTACAGCAAGGCCCGGGGTTTTACTGGCTGTAAGCAATACCGCAAAAAAGCCAGACCAGATCACTACAACCTTTGCAGGGTTCGATATTGAGGCGGTAAAAAAACTGAGAGAACACCTGCTGCCATATCCGCCTTCATCACCCGCCATTGCCTTGTTCAAGGACGGGCAACTGGTTCATTTTATTGAACGCCATAATATAGAGGGCCGCAGCGCAAGAATGATCGCCGATAACCTTATTGGAGCCTTCGATCAATATTGTAACTAGACTTTTTCATTTTAGAAATTCACAGCACAATGCCTCCTGCAAAACAGGAGGTTTTGTTTTATTCTGCGTTGAATAAATGAATATATTGCATTCCTATTTTATAAACATACAAACTTACTGATGTATCCCAACTTATATTATGTGTTCAAGGACTGGTTTGGTGTGGAGTGGAAGTCGCTGGGTTTTTTAAATACATTTGGCCTGATGGTGGCAATGGGTTTTNTTACAGCAGCCATTGTTTTGAGTAAGGAGTTGCAGCGCCGTGAAAAACTGGGGTTGTTAACCCCACGCCAGGAAATGATCGTTGTTGGCAAGCCGGCATCAATAAGTGAACTGCTTATTAATGCATTGGTGGGTTTTGTTTTTGGATATAAGCTAATAGGTCTTTTCTTCAGTAAGCCGGATGATATGAATCCCCAGGATTATATTTTCTCAGGAGGCGGAAGTGTGATCGGCGGTTTGTTAGTGGCAGCTTTCCTTACCGTACTTAAATGGTGGGATAAGAATAAGCAAAAGCTTAAAGAACCAGAGAACCGCAACGTACGTATCTGGCCGCACGACAGGGTAGGAGACATCATTATACTGGGGCTGGTATTTGGGATAGTTGGTGCTAAGCTATTTGACAACCTCGAGAACTGGGATGATTTTATAAAGAATCCTATTGCCCGTTTATTCTCCGCAAGCGGACTAACCTTTTATGGTGGTTTGATTTTGGCGGCAATTGCTATTTGCTGGTACGCCGTGAAAAAAGGGATAAAGGTCATTCATCTTGTTGATTCTGCAGCTCCGGCCCTCATGCTCGCCTATGCGGTTGGACGAATTGGTTGCCAGGTGGCTGGTGATGGCGACTGGGGTGTTTATAACAGTGCCTACTTTGTCAATGATGCCGGGGTAGTTACCCAGGCTGGTCCGGGAGATTTTGAGAAAAGCCTGAAGAAGAACAGTACCTATTTTCTAAATGGGACCGTCAGCGAAAAGACTGCTTCGGGGCTGGACAGTACCTTTTACGTTACCGACAGGAAATATGAAAGTCTTGACAAGGTTCCGCATAAAGCCTTTCTGGCGCCATCTTTTTTGCCTGTTTGGATGGTTGCATACAATTACCCGAATAATGTTAACAAAGATGGAGTTAAGGTTGCCGGTTGCGAAGGCGAACACTGCCGGGCCTTGCCATTACCCGTTTTCCCTACCCCCTTTTATGAAACGATCATGTGTACGCTACTCTTTATTGTGCTGTGGAGCATACGTAAACGGATAAAATCTCCAGGAATAATGTTTGGAATATATCTCATTCTAAATGGATTAGAACGTTTTATTATAGAATTAATACGGGTAAATAACACCTACACAATATTTGGATTGCACCCTACCCAGGCCGAGATCATTTCCTTAAGTCTTGTACTTATTGGCGTAGGTTTGATCATTTATGCCAGGCAAAAGGGCGCACAGGAAACTTTTGCGTGATCATTATTTGCCTGCTTCCCTTTGTAACAATCCACTTCTTGCATCGTATATAAGGATATTACCAAATATCCCTGAAATTTACCGCTGAATACAAAACAATGTACTATGTAAAACCAAGTACCTACTTTTGTGAAGTAGTTATCAAAGTATATAACTACATTCATTAATAGCCAAAAACAAAAAGTAAAGCCATGAAACAATTTTTCAGCCTGCTGGCTGCTATGAGCATCGCCGTATGCAGTTATGCCCAGTCCGGTGGTAAAGTAACCGGAAGTATCAAAGACGGTGGCAATCAAAAGATCATTGATGCCGCTTCAGTCTCTCTCTTAAATGCAAAGGATTCCGGTTTGGTAAAAACTGCCGTTACCGACAAAAACGGGAACTTTTCTTTCGAAAATTTAAAGGATGGTAATTACCTNATTATGGCCACTTCGGTTGGTCATTCGAAAAGNTACAGTAAATCTTTTTCTCTTTCTCCGGCTCACGATGCTGTTGCATTGGAAGTTTTACAAATACTGCCTGTAAGTAAGAACCTGCAGGAAGTTTCAGTAAGTTCAAAGAAGCCTTTGATTGAAAGAAAACTAGACCGTACCATTGTTAATGTTGACGCTTCTATTACCAACGCCGGTAACACAGCACTTGAAGTGCTGGAGAAGTCTCCGGGAATTACAGTAGATAAAGACGGTAACATAAGCCTGAAAGGAAAATCGGGTGTGGTAATCTACCTCGATGGCCGTCCCAGTTACCTGAGTGGTCCCGATCTGGCAAACATGTTGCGTAATATGACTGCAAGCCANCTTGAGCAGATTGAGATCATGACCAACCCTCCCGCAAAATATGATGCAGCAGGTAATGCCGGTGTGATCAACATCAAAACAAAAAAGAANAAACAGTTTGGATATAACGGAAGCGTTACAAGTGGTTACACACAGGGCAGGTATGCAAGGTTCAATGAATCGGTAAGTTTCAACTACCGTAACCAGAAGATAAANTTTTTTTCAAACCTGAATTACAACCGTAANCACCGGGGAGAAGAACTTTACATAACGAGGAATTTCCGTGAAAGCGCAACGAAAGAGATCAAATCGATCTTTGATCAGAAATCAAGTATGGAAAACCAGCGGCATTATTACAATGCCAAGGTAGGAGCCGATCTTTACCTTACTAAAAAAACAACACTGGGTGTGGTACTGAATGGATTTTATAATCCAAGTACCTGGGAAAGTGTAACAAGTACAGATATCTACGACCCCAACAGTGTGCTTACAAGTAAAACCGGGGCCACTACCCGGAATGATGAGAAGTGGAAAAACTTCAGTGGTAATGTAAACTTCCGTACCGTACTGGATTCAGCCGGTCAGGAAATTACAGCTGACGTAGATTATGTGCAATACAAATCAACAAGCATTCAGCCGCTTACAAGTTATTATTATGATAACATGGGTAATCTTACAAAGGCTCCGGATGTATTGTTAGGCACTTTGCCAACCGACATTAAAATTTACAGTGGTAAAATTGACTATACCCTGCCTTTGAAAAAAGGAGCAAAATTTGAAGCAGGCATTAAATCAAGNTATGTAAAAACAGATAATAATGCACGGTACGACAGCGTGAAAACAAATTATATGGTTTTGGACAGTGGCCGCAGCAACCATTTTGTGTATGATGAGAATATCAATGCAGCATATGTAAACTACAGCCGGCCCCTGGGTAAAAAATGGAGTGCACAACTTGGGCTGCGCCTGGAGAATACCAATGCAAATGGTATTTCAAAAGGATATACTTATAATACACAGGAAAGCAGGTTCGTGTATACTGAAACAAAATTCAAAAGATCTTATTCACAGCTTTTTCCAACAGTATACCTGCAGTACACTGCCAATGAAAAGAACCAGTTTGTTATTAACTACGGGAGAAGGATACAGCGGCCTGATTATGAGGACATGAACCCGTTCGTTCATTTCCTGGACAGGTACACATTTGAACAGGGAAATCCGAACCTCAGTCCTCAGTTTGCACACAACATTGAACTGAGCCATACATACAGTGGATTCCTGACCACAACAGTAAACTATACCAACACCACGAATATTATTCAACAGGTGTTGGAACAAAACGAAGTAAGCAATGAAACGTTTATTAAGAAAGCCAATATAGCCAACAGTAAACAAATCGGCCTGGCTGTTTCTGCCAACAAATCAATAACCAAATGGTGGAGTGCCAATGTGTATGCTAATGTCTTTAATAATCATTTCAAAGGGGTGGTAAATAATGAATCCATTTCAATAGGGATCACTGCTTTTATGGCGCAGATGCAGCACCAGTTTAAATTCAGCAAAGGATGGTCTGCCGAAGTAAGTGGTTTCTATCGCAGCAAGGGACTGGAAGGAGTGATCTATATTCAGCCAATTGTTCAGGTAAATGCCGGGGTGAGCAAACAGGTGCTTAAGAACAAAGGAAGTATCCGCCTCAGCGTAAGGGATATTTTTGCCGGTGGTGTATTCAAAGGCTACAGCAAATACAGTAATGTAGATGCCCAGTTCAGAGATGTGAACGACAGCCGGAATGTATCCATCAGTTTTACTTACCGCTTCAACAAGGGTAAGTTAAAAGCCAGCAGCAGCAGAAGAAATGGCGGAGCCAGTGATGAGCAGAACCGGGTGAAGAGCGGGAACTAATTTATTAGAATAGAATTAAAGAACTGGCCCTTTTTGTAAAACCTGTCGTCTTTGTGCGACAGGTTTTTTACTTTTGAAAAAAATACCATCATGCCATCATTTGACCTTGTAAGCAAAGTTGACCTGCAAACGCTGGACAATGCTATAAATACTGTTACCAAAGAGATAACAAACCGCTTCGACTTTAAGGGCTCTCACGTAGTGATCGATCTCAACAAAAAGGAGTTTAAGGTGAANCTGGAGGCCGACAGCGAAATGAAGCTGGCCCAGATTACTGATGTGATGATAAGCCGCAGCATGAAGCAGGGCCTGGCCGGTGAGATATACGACCTGAGCAAAGAACCCTACCAGAGTGGAAAAGTGGTTAAAAAAGAAGTGCCTGTACGAAATGGTATAAAGCAGGAAGATGCCAAGAAGATAGTAAAACTGATCAAAGACGGTGGCTTTAAGGTTCAGGTGGCTATTATGGATGACATCATACGAGTNACAGGCAAAAAAATTGACGACCTGCAGGCTGTTATCCAGGCCTCTAAAGGCTGGGGACTAGGCATTGCACTGCAGTACGTCAACATGAAAAGCTGATTTTTTGATGTTTCAACGGTGAAGATTCAATATTTTGCCCTATCTTTGCCGCTTTGATAATCAGTACGGCAAAATCCGTACACAAACCATAACAAATTATGAAACAAGGCATTCACCCGGAAAACTACAGGTTAGTGGTTTTTAAGGACATGAGTAACGGAACCCAGTTTTTAAGCCGGTCAACCGCTCCTTCAAAAGAAACGGTGGTTTATGAAGATGGTAAAGAATATCCCGTGATCAAACTGGAGATTTCAAATACTTCTCACCCATTTTATACCGGTAAGAACGTATTGGTAGATACGGCAGGACGTATTGACAAATTCAACAAGCGATACGAAAAAAAAGCAAAATAATTTAATTCAGATCACTATCTTTATTTAAAGTTTGTTTTTCATGGCTATACTTTAAGTCCCTTCGGTTCTCCGGGGGGATTTTTTATACCCCTTATGCCTGCCTTATTAAACCTTTCAAACTTTAGAAGGTCTATCTGCGTTGCAGTTAGTTTAAATATTCTAATACTATTCCCGGGTATATATTTTAAAAGCTGCAAATCTGTATATAAAGTAGTCTTTGTAGCAGGGTTATTTTGTATATTGTATTGTTCAACCTACACCAACGCAAATGAGAAAAAGTCTGCTTCTGCTGGCTGCAGTATGTGTTTATACAACTGCATTTTCTCAGGATTTCTCCAATAAGGGTAAGGATTTTTGGGTGGGATATGGTAACCATTGCGATATGTATAATGGCAATGGAACCTTAAACGCCACCGGTGGTGCCCAGGAAATGGTACTGTATTTTGCCACCGAGGCAGTCACAACTGTTACCGTTTCAATTCCCGGTATTGGTTACACACAAACCTATTCTAATATTGCTGCCAATACCATTTTTGAAACACCACCAATTCCCAAGTCGGGCGTAAATGATGCACGCCTTGGAACCGAGGGAACTTCCGGCAAAGGCATTCATATTACCAGCGATAAACCCATCGTGGCCTATGCACATATATACAATGGAAGCAGGTCCGGTGCTACATTGTTATTTCCTACCAACACGTTGGGTAAGGAATATTACTCCCTCAACATGAGCCAGAATTCACAACAGGCTTATTCTTACTGCTACTTTTTTGTAGTGGCAACCGATACAGGTACCACTACCATCCAGGTAACGCCAAGCGCTAATACACAAACCATGGTTGCNGGCCAGACCTATACCTATAACTTNACACAGGGCCAGGTGTTCAATGCATTGGGTACCATCGCCGGGAATAGCGGGGTAGACCTGACGGGTTCCAGGATTGTGAGCATAGCAAGTGGTACCGGGGTCTGTAAACCAATTGCCGTTTATTCGGGAAGCGGTAAGATAAACCTGAACTGCCCGGTAAATGGNGGAGGTTCTGCCGATAATTATATTGTGCAGTCCTTTCCTAAAACGGCCTGGGGAAAGAATTACCTCACCGTTCCCACCTATGGGATGCCGTATAATTATTTCAGGATCGCTGTATCCGATCCAACTGCTGTAGTTAAACTGAATGGGGTAACATTAACAGGGCTCATCAATAACTTTTACTACCAGTTCGGGGCAACNAATCAACCCAATTATATCCAATCCGATAAACCGATCCTGGTTGCGCAATATATTACCACATCCGGGGCCTGTGGTAATACCGGGGTGATCCCTGCCGGCGACGGTGACCCGGAAGTGATTTACCTCAGCTCAATCGAACAAAATATCTCTAAGGTNTTATTATATGCCACACCACACTTTGCCATTACTGAACATTTTATAAGCGTACTGATCCCCAACGGGGGTACTGCATTAAGCTCCTTCCGGATAGACGGAGTTGTACCTTCAGGCCCCTTCGTGATCCATCCGCAAAACAGTAATTACTCCTATCTTCAGCAACAGGTATCGGTAGGAACACATACACTGCAATCCGATTCGGGATTTAATGCAAGCGCTTACGGATATGGAAGTGTGGAATCCTATGGCTATAATGCAGGTACCAACATCAAGGACCTGCTTACGTTTATCACGCCCATCAACCCGCTGAGCATAAGTACCAATGTTACGGCCTGTACCGGAACCCCTTTTTACTTTTCTGTTACCATGCCCAAGCACCCGGATTCACTGACCTATCTTACCTGGGATTTTCATAATAATCCTCCCGGTAGTCCTTATCCAAATGTAACGTTGAATGCGCCCCTTACTTCTGACTCCACGTATCTTATTGGCAGTACACAGGTGTGGCGATACCGGTTGCCTTCGCTTTACAGCTATGCTCCTGCCGGGGTTTATCCCATCACCATCACTGCCGGAACTTTAACCAGTGAAGGTTGCGGAAACTCGGTGATCATTGACCGGGACCTTTATGTTTATGACCCGGCCACACTCGGTTTTTCCTGGAGCAATAACGGATGTGTTACAGACAGCATTGCTTTTACAGATACCACTACTTATGTACCGGCTACTTATCCATACCGGTGGTGGTGGGATTTTGGTGATGGAACCTTTAGCACAGCAAAAGACCCAAAACACTTATATGCAGCCCCAGGCACATACACCGTGCGATATACCAATGTTACCAATGTGGGGTGTCTGAGTGATACCGCCTCCCGCCAGGTTACTGTAACAGCAGTGCCAACCCCTCTGTTCGGGGTTTCAAGTCCCCGGTGTGACGGCATGCCCGTAACCTTTACCGATTCGTCTGTTGTGTATGCGCCAGGTACATTGGTAAAATGGTATTGGGATTTTGGCGATGGAATAAAAGACACCGTTCTTAATGGCAACAACCAGGTACACACGTACACACCCTGGGGTACCAAAATTGTTAAGTTAAAAGTGGAGACCAACACCGGATGCCAGAGCAATTACTTTAACGATACGATCTACATAGGCCCCATTCCTTTTGTTGATTTTACCTTGCCGGCCGGAATATGCCTGCCTTATGATTCGGCACATTTCTTTGATGCCAG
>JGI24770J26754_10003031_pt1 | contig 11342 bp, 8 predicted proteins | sample LakOneMetagenome_FD_26754 | JGI IMG/M metagenome (IMG submission 26754) | reverse complement strand
AGTCGTCCTCGACAATCAGGAAATCATGATCCGCCGCCTGCGACAGCAGCGCTCGCCTCCGCTCATCGCTCATGCGAACGCCCGATGGGCAATGGTGCGACGGGGTGACGACGGCGACGTCGGGCCGCAGCGCCGTGACCTGATGTACATCGACACCGTCTGCATCCACCGCCACCGATGACAGCGTCGCGCCGGTCATGGCAAAGATCGCGCGCACGTCCGGGTAGCACGGCTCCTCAACGACGATGCGCCGACCGCCGCCACCCAACAGTTGCCCGATCAGGTACAGCGCCTGCTGTGCACCCACCGTGATCAGGATTTCATCGGCGGCGGCCCATACGCCACGGCGTGGCAGCACGCGCGTGCGCAGTTGTTCGAGCAAATCGCGATCATCGAGATCGCCGCGATCGACAGTCCACGCCTCCACACTTTCGAGCTTCATGGCGCGTTCGAAGCAGTCGCGCCAGTCCGCCAGCGGAAACAGCTTCGGGTCAATCTGCCCGTAAACGAACGGGTAGCGATAGCGGTACCAGTCGACCGGGTTCTTCACCGGCTGGTAGGGCACGTCCAGCGAGCTGAAGTGTCGCGACCAGTCCGGCGGCGGCAGCAGCGAAAGCTGGTCGCTTTCATGAAATTCGGCCCGATGCGCAGCAAATGACCCAGTCACGAAAAAGCCGCGACGCTCCCGGGATTCGATGGCGCCCTCAATCTGCAGGCGTTCATAGGCGAGCGCCACGGTCGCGCGCGCCACGCCCAGTTCGGCCGCGAGCTCGCGTGTGGACGGCAGCGGCGAATCCAGCGGGATCGCGCGCTCGAGAACGGCGCGACGCAGCATCCCGGCGATGCGCTGTTGCAGCGTATCGGTGGGATCACTCTGGGCAAACCGCGTTTGCCACAACTGGCCTAATCGTTGTCGCATATCTGGCTCTATTGTCGCAGCCCGGCGGCGCCTACTCTGCAGACAGTTTCAACGCAACGTAACAGGAGTCCGTCATGGGCCACGCCGATCCCCACGTCACCACCGCCGCCACGCTCGCGCAGGATTCCCACGCGCTCGACAATTTCTGGATGCCGTTCTCGCCGAACAAGGAGTTCAAGGCGCAGCCGCGCATGTTCGTCAAGGGCGAAGGCATGTATTTGTGGACCGAAGACGGNCACAANCTGATTGACGCGGCCTCGGGACTGTTTTGCGTCGCTGCNGGCCACTGCCGGCCNGAAATAGCTGAGGCGGTGTATCAGCAACTGAAAACGCTGGATTACACGATGCCTTTCACNCGAGCGCACCCGAAAGGATTTCAACTGGCACGCGAAGTTGCCGAGTTCACGCCAAAGGGCCTGGATCGTCTGTTCTTCGTCTGCTCGGGTTCCGAGGCGGTCGACAGCGCGATGAAGATGGCGCTGGCCTATCACCGCGTTCGCGGTCAGGGCCACCGGCAGATTTTCATCAGCCGCGAGCGCGCGTACCACGGTGTGAACATGGGCGGCGTCGCGCTCTCGGGCATGATCAACAACCGCAAGGTGTTCGGCGTTGGATTGCCCGGCGTGTATCACATGCGTCACACCGCGCTGCCGCAGAACAAGTTCGTCAAGGGGCAACCGGAAACTGGTGCCGATCTGGCCGATGATCTGCAACGGTATTGCGCGATGTACGGCGGTGACAACATTGCTGCCGTGTTCGTCGAGCCAACCGCTGGCTCATTTGGCTGCCTGCCGCCGCCGAAGGGCTACCTCGACAAGCTGCGCGCGATTTGTGACCAGCATGGCATCCTGCTGGTGTTTGACGAAGTGATTACGGGCTGGGGCCGCATGGGCGCCAACTTTGGTGCGCAGGCCTTTGGCGTCACGCCGGACCTGATGTGCATGGCCAAGGCGATCACCAATGGTTCGCAGCCGCTGGGCGCCGTTGCCGCGCGCACTGACATTTACGACACCATTACCAACGCCGGGCCAGCGAAAGGCATCGAGTTCTTCCACGGCTACACCTACAGCGCACACCCCGCCTGTGTTGCAGCCGGACTGGCGATGATGAAGATCTTCCGCGAAGACAAGCTCATTGACCGCGCGGCACAGATGTCGCCGTACTTCATTGATGCCGTGTTCTCGCTGTCCGACTTGCCGGTGGTGGTGGACATNCGNGCNATCGGCATGATGGCGGCGGTTGAGCTCGCCGTGGACGGCACCCCGGGCGCGCGCGGCCATGAATTCCAGAAGCGGCTTTACGACGCGGGTGTGAATCTCAAGAGCACCGGCGACAACCTGATCATCGCTCCGCCGTTCATCAGCGAGAAATCGCATATCGACCATATCGTGTCGGTGATGCGCGACGCGCTGTCGAAGGCATAGCTTGCCCGCATGCGAGTTCCGTAATTGGCGAATTCGTGGGTTGTTGAATATCGTTAGGAAGATTTATTGCTTACGTGCCGGGACGCTATCCGCTAAATTGGCGGATTGATTTGAACCATTTGAAAAGGGAATGACCATGAAACTTGGAATGCTGGCCGGTGCAATCGCGGCGCTCGTGTCGACAACCGTGTTCGCGCAGGCGAAAGAGGTGACCATCGGCTATCAGGACATGGTGATTCCNTATCGGATGGCGCAGGAAGCGAAGGCACTGGAAGCGGCTACAGGCTACAAGGTCAACTGGAAACAGTTTGGCGGTGGCGGCGAAGTCATCAAGGCGATGGCGTCGGGTGCCGTGCAGGTCGGTGAAGTGGGTTCCGCCGGGATTTCGGCTGCGGTGTCGCGCGGTGAGCCGCTCGAGCTGTTCTGGATTCTCGACGACATCGGTGACGCCGAAGCGCTGGTGGCGCGCAAAGGTTCAGGCATCAGCAAGGTCGCTGATTTGAAGGGCAAACGCATCGCGATGCCTTTCAATTCGACGACGCACTTCCACACGATGGTCGCGCTTGATCAGGCCAAGATCAACCCGGCCGACGTGAAGATCCTCAACATGCGTCCGCCGGAAGTGCGCGCCGCATGGCAACGTGGTGACATCGACGCAACGTTCATTTGGGACCCGGTGCTGGCGGAAGCCAAGAAGGACGGCACTATCGTCATTACGTCGGGACAGATCACCGCGTCGACGGGCAAGGCGACGTTTGACGGTTATGTGGCCAACAAGGATTGGGCCAAAGCCAATCGCGACTTCATGGTCAAGTTCGTGAAGATCATGGCCGATGCGGACGCGAAATACCGCGCTGATGGCAAGAACTGGAAAGCAGGCGGTGCCGAAATTGCCGCAATCGCGAAGTGGTCAGGGTCGAAACCGGAGGACGTACCGGCCGCCATCGCGCTCTACAAGTTCCCGAGCGCGAAGGATCAGTCTGCGACCTGGCTGGGCGGCGGCAAAGGCAGCATCGCGGCCAAGGCGCTTGCAGCAACAGCTGAATTCCAGCTGTCGCAAAAACAGATTGAAAAAACGCTCCCGGACTATTCGGCAGTGGTCAATGCGAGCTACGCGGCTGAAGCGGCGAAATAATCCCGTTTGTGCCGAAATCAAGGGGCGCGTGTCGCCCCTTTTTTATGTGAGTGACACAATGGTTTTGTCGGAGCAGCATGGGCCGCTTCTGCGGATCGCCCTGTTGACTGGAGTATGAGTTGTCGATTCTCGAAATCAGGAAGCTGAGCGTGAACTACGCCGGTGCCAACGGCCAGAATACGCTTGCGCTGTCAGACGTTGATCTCACCATGCAGCATGGCGATTTCGTGGTGGCGCTCGGTGCTTCAGGCTGCGGCAAGACGACGCTGCTCTCCTGTATCGCCGGGTTCATGCAGCCATCAGAAGGCTCAATCATCCTCGACGGCAAACCAGTCTACGGTCCAGGTGCCGAACGTGGCGTGGTGTTCCAGAAACACGCGCTGATGCCTTGGCTGTCGGTGGTTGAAAACGTCGAGTTCAGCCTGAAGATGCGCGGCATGGGCAAGGCCGAGCGCCGCGCCGTGGCGATGGACAAGCTCAAGCTGGTGCAGCTCGAGAAGTACGCGGATTCACCGATTTACCAGATTTCCGGCGGTATGCAGCAGCGCGCCGGGGTCGCGCGTGCGCTGGCGAGTGATCCGGCCGTCATGCTGATGGACGAGCCATTAGGCGCGCTCGACGCGCTGACCCGGGCGCACATCCAGGACCTGATCGTTGATCTTTGGTGGCAGACGAAAAAGATGTTCTTCTTCATTACGCACAGCGTTGAAGAAGCCCTGTTTCTGGCCACGGACCTGATCGTGATGACGCCTTCGCCGGGACGCATCGCGCACCGCTTCAAGCTGGATTTTTCGAAGCAATTTGTCGAATGCAGGGATTCACGCGCCGTCAAGTCTTCTGCCGCCTTTATCGAGATNCGTGAACGGGTGTTGTCGCTCATTCATGATGCGCCGGAGGCTGATCNTGCCTAGGACCGTTGTCAAAACTGTCAAGGGCTACAGCATTCCGGGCGAAGGTTCGAGTGTGCTGATCAGCGTGATTACCGTGATCTCTCTGTTCGCCCTTTGGTGGACCGCAACGCATATGGGCTGGATCAGGGATCTCTTTTTGCCAACACCCGAGAAGATTGGTAGCGCGTTCATCGCTGCCATGAAGGGCGATATTCAGGGCGGAAAAGCATTGCCCGAGCACTTCATGTGGAGTTTGATTCGTGTTTTCTCGGCGTTCTTTCTGGCCGTGCTGACGGCTGTCCCGGTAGGCATTGCGATGGGCGTGTCGCGCGTGATGCGCGGCGTGTTCGATCCGCCGATCGAGTTTTACCGTCCGTTGCCGCCACTTGCGTATCTGCCGTTGATCGTGATCTGGTTTGGCATCGATGAAACGGCCAAGATCATCCTGATTTATCTCGCGTGCTTTGCGCCGCTGGCGATGGCGGCNCGTGCCGGGGTGAAATCGGTCACGCTTGAACAGATCAATGCGGCCTATTCAATGGGTGCGTCGAAATGGCAGGTGATCTGGCATGTCATCACGCCCGCCGCCCTACCGGAAATCTTGACCGGCATGCGAATCGCTATCGGGTTTGGCTGGACCACGCTGGTCGCGGCGGAAATGGTTGCGGCGACTGAAGGACTTGGCCAGATGGTACTGAACGCCTCGAATTTCTTGCGCACCGACATCGTGATCATGGGCATTATCGTGATCGGTGTCGTTGCTTACCTGTTTGACTTGCTGATGCGCAAGCTGGAGCAAATTCTTGTTCCGTGGAAAGGCCGGGCCTAAAGGGCGAGCAGCACGCACACGGCGGTCACTGCGGCGCATCCCCAGGATACGACGTCGCGGGTGGCGAACAACACCGGATCATCATCCATCGTACCGTTCATCGCGATACGCCATACGCGGGCAAGCCACATCAGTACGACAACAACCAGACCCCATAACCACAGCGGTTCAGAGTACATGGAGGCGACCTGGTCGCTGGCCACATAGAGAGCGAGGACCAGACAGGCAGCAATTGCCGTGCTTACACCAAAAGCGTCAACGAACGCTGCGTCGCGCCCGTAGTAGCCGCGTCCTGACAACCTTTCATCTGGAGCAAGTCGGGCGATGTCCGCCGCACGCTTGAGTAGTGCGAGACTCAAAAATGCGAAAACCGAAAATGCCACCAACCAAGTGGAAAGAGGCACCGCCACGGCGACTGCGCCAGCGACAATGCGCAATGTATAAAGCCCGGCCAGACAGAATACGTCGAAAACGGGCAACCGTTTGAGTTGCAGCGTGTAGAGCGCGTTGACGGCCACATAAAGAAAGATGACGGCTGCCACCCACCAGCTCGTGGCAACGGCAATCACCAGACCCGTCACCAGCAGCACGACGGCCACCAAAGCCGCCTGTGCCAGCGACAGCTCACCCGACGCCAGCGGGCGAGCACGTTTCGTTGGATGCGTGCGGTCCGACGCGAGATCGAATAGATCGTTGATCACATACACCGCAGAACACACGCAACAAAATGCGGCAAATGCGAGTCCTGCCGCCTGCCAGGCCTGAGGGTTGGTCCACTGATGTGCTGCGACGGGTGCAATGAACACCAGCAGATTCTTGATCCAGTGACGTGCCCGCAGCAACTTGATCCAGCGGCCTAACGCCGGACGAGGACTGTCCCCAATGCGCTGTCCGCCTGGTGGCAGCAACCCCGAGGTTGAAAATTTGCCCGCCGCGTGCTTCCACACGGAGAGGTCGGCGCTGGAATCGCCGATATAGTCGAATCCCTGTTCGCCAAAGCGCGCCACCAGCGCATCGGCCTTGTTCGCCGCTTTCAGATTGGTCGAATCGTCGGACGCGAGTACCTCGTCAAACAGACCCAGGTGGTCTGCGCAGGCCCGCGCGATTTTTTCGTTGGCGGCAGTAGCCAGCACACAGCGCCTACCGTTATCGCGCGCGCTGTGTAGCGCCTCAAGAACGGCGGTATTCCAGGGAAGCGAAGCAACCACCGGCAGCGCGATGTCGGCGAGTTTTCGCTTGAATCGCTGCCGGCTCTGAACAATCCAGACAACGGCAGCGAGGGGCAGCCACCAGTGCAGGCGCCAGGCGTTCAGGAAACACTCCCACAGCGTATCGGTTCGGCAGAGGGTGCCATCCAGATCAACAACGAGCGGGCGGGATGCGGCTCGATCAACAGAAGCGACAGACGACTGGTCTTTCATCAAATTCGGGAGTTTTTGGTCGGGGCGATACTACACCACGACAAGTCGCGCCACTAAAGCTCCAGGGCCGCTGTCAGGTGTTGACACGNACCGTCACAACGCGATTCTTGCCCGCAAACTTTGCACGCCGGAGCGCCGCATCGGCGCGTTTGACNACGTAGCCCAGCGTTGACAGCGTCTTGCTTGACGTGCAGGCGACACCCAGACTGACGGTAACGCTGATGGGCACATTTTCATGCATGACAGATTCACGATTGATGCGTTCCAGCACGCGGTTCGCAATGGTCAACGCGACCCGCGGGCCAACGCCCGGACACAGCAGCAGAAATTCATCGCCACCAAAGCGGCTCAGCAAATCATTGGTTCGCAGAGACTGCCGCAGTCGTTCGACTACCGCCTGCAATACCGCGTCCCCGGCAGGGTGACCACGCTCTGCATTTACCAGCCGGAAATCGTCGATGTCGAGCATCAACAGCGCAACTGGCTGCAAGGTCCCCGATGCTATACGCCTTACAGCTGCTTCAAAAGCTGGTCTGTTTAGCAGGCCGGTTAAAGGGTCCCGTGACGCCTGTTTCGCCATCTTTTCGGCCTGCGCCTGCGTTTCTATGAGTCGTAGTGTGAGTTCGTTGACCGCAGCCACCTCGCGTCGCGCACGTGCCTCGGTCCGCTCAACTTCCTCGACAAACAGCGTCGCGATGCGCTGCCCTTCAAGGTCAACTTTCGCTGCATCGGTCCGCGCATCGATCAGGTCGCTCACAGCACGAAGCGCCGCGTTGGAATCGCGTTTTTCATGCTCCAGTTTTGCCCTGGCGAACGCCGCCTCGAGCCGAAGCTCATGCAACGAGGCTTCGCGTGACAGCTTTGACGCTTCATCAAGATGACGGCGTGCTGCCTGGATATCGCCGCGTTGCACCAGCAGGCCCGCTGTATCAATCAATACCCGCAGTAGCACCGGAACATTGGGTCGCTTTCGCAGCCGCGCGAGCGCTTCGGTCATGTCGCTCAATGCGCCGTCAATATCTCCGCTCGATGCCTTGATTTCTCCCCGGGTGTGCAGATGGTATGGCAGCCAATCGTGATTGGACTGCGACTCTGTGATGCGGATCGCATCGTTGATTGCACGGGACGCAGACTCAAGATTCCCAATGAATCTGTGCTCTCGGGCGATATTGTTGAGTGCGCCAGCCTGAATTGTTGGCATTGCATTTGCGCTAGATAGTTCATGTGCACGCTGAAACAGTGCCAATGCCTCTTCGTGGCGCCCCATCCGCGAGCAAATGGGCCCAAGCCCCTGGAGCAGTTTTGCCTGATCGGCTGGAAGCTGCTCGTTCTCCGCGATGACTAAGGCTTCGCGCATAGCCCGTGCCGCGAGGTGATAGTTGCGCAAAAAGGAGTGAATGTTGCCGGCAATGGCAAGAAAGGGAATCCTGTCGCGCGGCTTTTGCTGCCGCGTGGCGATATCGAGGCCGCGCCGACAGAATTGCAAGCCATCCAGCCATCTGCCTGCCGCCTGACAGCCGGACGCACAAACACGCAGGACGATGAGCAGTTCGTCGACTGAAAGCTTGTCCTCATACTGGCCTAGCAGGACTTCACCCCGTTCCAGCGAAGCAACGCTTTGCACTTGCGAGGATTCACGAAGCGCAGCAAGCTCGGCATCGACAAATGCCCGGGATGAAATAACGGGTTTCACCATGAGATTTAGTGTACGCCGCGCACGCTGTGACGAGGCAATAAGGGGTCCTGCGCGACATTCCAGAAATGGAATTGTGTCAATTTCGCAGCCTCAGGCGATGGTCGTAATGCATCTGCGGGCAAAGCCAAAGTGCCGCCTCAGGTCACGGCAGGCGCCGATCATCATGCTTCAGCTTGCGTTGCTCGCTACCCTGCCAGAGGTAAGACATTCCCTACACAATTTACGACCATTCGCTGATAGGGCAGGCGCTTGCGGCTTTCTATGCTGTCACTGAGGTTTCCTCCGACATCTGTCCGCAAAAAACACATTCACCGACGGTTTGCGGCATCAAATTTTTGATGCATGCACTTATCGTCAGGAGCAGTAAAACATGCCACTCTCAAACATTGCCTTTTCCAAATACGCGCGTCCGACCATGCTTGCGGGAGCGGTTACAGCTGCTGTGCTGCTCGCAGCGTGCTCCAGTTTGCCACCGCCCGTTGAGCAAATGGCCGTAAGTAGAACGACGGTCGAACGCGTGTCATCCGCGCCCAACGCGGTTGATGCGGCGCCAGTTGAGCTGAGCCAGGCTCGCGAGAAGTTGGCACGGGCGGAGCGCGCGATGAACGATAAGGATTACGTCGCCGCGCGTCGACTGGGCGCTGAAGCGGAGGCGGATGCGCGAGTTGCCGAATCACGCGCCAGCGCCATGCGTGGCGAACGCGCGTTGAAAGAAATTCGCGACAGCATCCGTGCGCTGCAAGACGAAATCAATCGGCGCGCGCCCTGATGATGCCATTGCCAAGTCAGCACACATTATGAATCTCCGGGAAGCACCAAACATGAACACCGTCACCTACACCCGTAAGTCGCTACTTGTAGCGTCTGCACTCGCAGCTGCCGTCATCTCGGCATGCGCGAGCAACACGCCGAACGCGTNGCTTGAAAGCGCGCGTGCTGCTGTCAACCAGACGGCCAGCAACCCCGAAGTCATGCGCCGCGCACCGCTCGAACTGAAGGCCGCGCGCGACACCATCGACCAGGCGGACGGTGTGTGGCGCAATGATCATGACGAAGGCGAAGTGAATCACCTCTCCTATCTTGCGAAACAGCGAGCCGAAGTTGCACGGTATCTCGCGCGATCACGTCAGGTCGACGAAGAGGTGAAGGAAGCCAACAGTGCTGGCGACAAGCTTCGCCTCGAAGCTCGCACACGCGAAGCAGAAAGAGCGCGCATGGACGCAACAGCCGCACAAAATCAGACGCAAATCGCACAGGCACAAGCACGGCAATCGCAGATAGATGCAGCGAACGCGCAGCAAACCGCCGCAACGGCTCAACAGAACGCAGCCGCTGCGTCGCGCATGGCCAGCGCAGATCGCGCGCAATCAATTGCGGCACAAGAAGCTGCGGCAGCCGAGCGGCTGCGTGCTGAGCAAGCGGCGGGCACGGCCAATGCGGCGCAGGAACGTGTGCGCCAACTCGAGGCGCAACTGCGGGACATCGAAGGCAAGCAAACTGAACGCGGCTTGTTGGTTACGCTTGGCGACGTATTGTTCGCCTTCAACAAGGCAGAGCTGACGCCACAGGCGGGCCCGCGCCTCGACAAGCTGGCGGCGTTCCTGAAGCAATTTCCGCAGCGCAAATTGCTCGTAGAAGGCTACACCGACGCAGTCGGAAGCGACGCCTACAACATGGAATTATCAGAGCGGCGCGCCGAAACTATCCGTGAGGCGCTGGTCGCACGCGGCGTGGAGACTACACGAGTCATAACAAAAGGCTACGGCAAAGCGTACCCGGTTGCTGACAACGCAAGCGTCGACGGTCGCGCGATGAATCGTCGAGTGGAGGTTGTTATTGCCGATGAGAATGGCAATCTTCGAGGTCGCGGCACTTAACTCACCAGCCGTTCATAAACAACAAAGGCACCCAAGGGTGCCTTGGTCTTTTGTAGCAGGTCGCCGAAACAAACAAACGAGCGAGTACCCGGGATGCAGTGCAAGGTGGGGACGCGCGACGTGTACGTTTTGTGTACACGAGCGCGGCTCCAACGCAGCAATGCGCCCGGAGACGAAGCTCGTTACATGCCCATGCCGCCCATGTCGCCCATGCCACCCATACCGCCGCCACCGCCCATGCCGCCACCGGCTGATTCGTCTTTCGGCGCTTCAGCGATCATGGCTTCGGTGGTGAGCAGGAGTCCTGCGACCGACGCTGCGTTTTGCAGTGCCATGCGCGTGACTTTCGTCGGGTCCAGAATGCCGAGTTCAAGCATGTCGCCGTAGGTATCGTTCGACGCATTGAAGCCGAAGTTGCCTTTGCCTGCGAGAACTGCATTCACGACCACGCTTGGCTCGCCGCCTGCATTGGCAACGATTTCGCGCAGTGGCGATTCCACGGCCTTGAGTACGAGCTTGATGCCTGCCTCTTGATCCGCATTGTCACCCTTGATGGTGCCAACGGCCTGACGGGCACGCAGCAGCGCAACGCCACCGCCGGCAACCACGCCTTCTTCAACGGCGGCACGGGTTGCGTGCAGCGCGTCTTCAACGCGGGCTTTCTTCTCTTTCATTTCGACTTCGGTCGCAGCGCCGACCTTGATCAGTGCAACACCGCCGGCCAGTTTGGCCACGCGCTCTTGCAGCTTCTCTTTGTCGTAGTCGCTGGTTGCTTCTTCGATCTGTTTGCGGATTTGGGCAACGCGACCTTTGATCAGGTCTTCCTTGCCAGCGCCGTCGATGATCGTGGTGTTCTCTTTGCCCACTTCGATCTTCTTGGCAGAGCCCAGGTCAGCCAGCGTGACGCCTTCAAGTTTGAGGCCCACTTCGTCGGAGATCACGGTGCCGCCGGTCAGGATGGCGATGTCTTCGAGCATGGCTTTGCGACGATCGCCGAAGCCCGGAGCCTTGACAGCTACAGTTTTCAGGATGCCACGGATGTTGTTGACCACCAGGGTAGCCAGCGCTTCGCCATCGACTTCTTCAGCGATGATGAGCAGTGGGCGACCCGCCTTGGCGACTTGTTCCAGCGCCGGCAGCAGATCGCGAAT
>JGI24770J26754_10003029_pt1 | contig 11348 bp, 6 predicted proteins | sample LakOneMetagenome_FD_26754 | JGI IMG/M metagenome (IMG submission 26754) | reverse complement strand
TCGGAACGCGCGGCGCGCATCGCCGCGATCGAGGCCAGCGCGCATGGCGTGCACTGGACCTATGCGCCGATGGTCGACATCGCGCGCGATCCGCGCTGGGGCCGCGTGGCCGAAGGCTCCGGCGAGGATCCGTACCTCGGTTCCGCGCTTGCGGCCGCGCGGGTCCGCGGCTTCCAGGGCGGGGACCTCGCGCGCGACGACACCATCCTCGCCACCGCCAAGCATTTCGTCGCGTACGGCGCGGCCGAGGCCGGGCGCGACTACAACACCACCGACATGTCCGAGCGCACCCTGCGCGAGGTCTACCTGCCGCCGTTCAAGGCAGCCGTCGACGCCGGCGCACGCACGGTGATGGCCGCGTTCAATGCGCTCAACGGCACACCGATGCATGTGAACCGGCCGCTGATCGAGGGCGTGCTGCGCAAGGAATGGGGGTTCGACGGGATCGTCGTCAGCGACTACACCGGGTTGATGGAGGTGCTGCGCCACGGCGCGGCCGCGGATGCGACCGAAGCCGCGGTCCGCGGCATCGACGCCGGCGTCGACATCGACATGGTCAGCGGCTTCTACGTCGGCGACCTGCCGGCCGCGGTGCGCGCCGGCAAGGTGCCGGTGGCGGAAGTGGATGCGGCGGTGCGCCGGGTGTTGCGCGCGAAATACGATCTCGGGCTGTTCCGCGATCCGTATCGCTACTGCGATGCGAAGCGCGAACAGGCGCGCACGCTCACGCCGGCGTTCCGCCGCGCGTCGCGCGAGATCGCCCGCGAATCGATGGTGCTGCTGAGGAACGAGGGCGGCGTGCTGCCGCTCGCGAAGTCGCTGAAGACGATCGCGGTGATCGGCCCGCTGGCCGACGATCCCGCCGCGATGAACGGCAACTGGGCGGGCGATGCCAGGGCAGCCGACGCGATCTCGCCGCTGCAGGGCATCCGCGACGCCTTGCCCGGCGCGCGCGTGCTGCACGCGAAGGGCGCTCAAGTGCTTGGCGACGACGAATCCGGTTTCGACGAAGCGCTCTCCATCGCGAGGCAGGCCGATGCCACGGTGCTGTTCCTCGGCGAGGATCCCGGGATGAGCGGCGAGGCGGCGAGCCGCACCAGCCTCGACCTGCCCGGGGTGCAGGAAAAGCTCGCGCTCGCGGTGCAGGCGACCGGAAAGCCGGTGGTGCTGGTGCTGTTCAACGGCCGGCCGCTGACGCTCGGGGCGCTGCCGGAGCGGATGCCGGCGATCCTGGAGGCATGGTTCCCCGGCACCGAGGGCGGGCACGCGATCGCCGACGTGCTGTTCGGCGACTACAACCCCGCGGGGCGCCTGCCGATGACCTTCCCCCGCAACGTCGGCCAGGTGCCGATCTACTACGCGCACCTCCCGACCGGGCGGCCGCCGGATGCGCGGGAGAAATACACCTCGAAGTACATCGACGCGCCATGGACGCCGCAATACCCCTTCGGCCATGGCCTCAGTTACACCACCTTCCACTACGACGCGCTGTCGCTCCTGCACCAGCGCATGGGCGCGGGCGACATCCAGGTGGCCGAGGTAACGGTGAGCAACCGCGGCGCGCGCGCCGGCGACGAGGTCGTGCAGCTCTACCTGCGCGATGACGTTGCCAGCGTGAGCCGCCCGGTGAGGATGCTGCGCGGGTTCCGGCGCATCCACTTGCTGCCGGGCGAAAGCCGGACCCTGCGCTTCGAATTGCGGCCCGAGGACCTGGCCTTCCATGACGCGGACATGCGGTGGCGGGTGGAACCCGGCCACTTCACGGTCTATGCGGGGGGCAGTTCCGACGCCACCCTGCAGGCCGGCTTCGACGTGGAATCGCCGGGAACGGAGCCGTGACGGGGTTCTCGGTTTCATGCTGCGATGCGGCATGCCCACGTTAGGAAATCGTTGTAGAGTCGGCCGCTGAAAACGTTTTCATAACCGGTCACGGACCGCAGCCGCGGAGGGCGGAAGCGCGTCATGAATCCCACGATCAAGGATGTCGCGCGCAGGGCCAACGTCTCGGTGGCCACGGTCTCGCGCGCCCTCAACGGGCACGACAACGTGGCCAACGCGGTCCGCGAGCGCGTGCATTCCGCCGCGCGCGAACTGCGCTACACGCCGCACCACGCCGCGCGCAGCCTCAGCAGCCGCCGCACCGAGACCGTGGGCGTGGTGCTGCCCGACCTGCACGGCGAATTCTTCTCCGAACTCATGCGCGGCATCGACCAGGTCGCGCGCGAGGCCGCGCTGCACCTGCTGGTGTCGAGCTACCACGGCCATCCGGGGGAACAGGCGGCGGCGCTGAGCGCCATGCGCGGTCGCGTCGACGGCCTGCTGCTGATGTCGCCGTACTCCGATGGCGCCGAGCATCCGATCAAGAGCGCGGTGCCGGCGATGCCGGTGGTGCTGCTCAATGCCAGCGTGCCCGGCGCCGCCATGCCGGCGCTGTGCGTGGACAACCACGGCGGCGCGATGCGGATGCTCTCGCACCTGGCCGAGCGCGGCCGCCGGCGGATCGCCTTCATCGCCGGTCCCGAGGACAACCACGATGCCCACGAACGCCTGCGCGGTTACCGCGATGCGCTCGCGCGCGCCTTGCCCGGCGCGCAGCCGTGGGTGCTGCCCGGGGATTTCGACGAAGCCTCGGGCTATCGCGCGGGGCGCGAGCTGCTGGCCTCGCCGCAACCGCCCGATGCGGTGTTCGCGGCCAACGACATGATGGCGCTGGGCTGCCTGTTCGCATTCGGCCAGGCCGGCGTGCACGTGCCCGGCGACATCGCACTGGCCGGCTTCGACGACATTCCGCTCGCGCGCTACGTGCATCCGGCGCTGACGACGATGCGCGTCGACATCGCCGAATTCGGCGCCCGCGCGATGCGCCTGCTGCTGCAGCGCATCGCATCGCCGGATGCGCCTTTCGCCGTACCCGCGCAGATCGAGCCCGAGCTCGTGGTGCGCGCTTCCACTTCGCTGCCGGTCGACAGTTCCTGAGCCGGACGGCACCAGCTGCGGCACGCCATACCACCACGTCGGCACACAACACCAGCTCCAAAACACTTTTTTGCATGCGCACCTTGGGAGGGGACCAGCCATGAATCAACCGAGAAATCGCGGGCGTCGTTTCAATCGGACCTTGTTGAGCTGCGCCCTCGCCGGGTGCATGGCGATGGCGGCGACGCCGGCGGCGCTGGCGCAGTCGGCGAACGCGACCCTGCGTGGGCACGCTCCGGCGGGCGCCCAGGTCACCGCGACCAACGTCGCTACCGGCGCGGTCCGCAAGGTCGGCACCTCGCCCGACGGCAGTTATGCGCTGGTCGGCCTGGCGCCGGGCACTTACCGGGTCGACGCCGGCCCCGGGACCGAGCAGACCGTCACCCTCGCGGTGGCGACCTCCGTGAGCCTCGACCTCGGTGGCACCGCATCCGCGCCGGCAACGGGCGAGGGCGCCACGCTGGAAGCGGTCAGGGTGACGGGCACGGCACTCACCGAGGTCAAGACCTCGGAAGTCGGCACCAACATCTCGCTCAAGCAGATCAACACGATCCCGCAGCTGACCCGCAACTTCCTCGAATTCGCCGACACGGTCCCGGGCATGCAGTTCCAGACGGACGGGTCCGGCCACAGCGACATCCGCGGGGGCGCGCAGCAGACCTCCGCCGTCAACGTGTACATCGACGGCGTCGGCCAGAAGAGCTACCTGTTCGGCGGCGTGTCGGGCCAGCAGCAGAGCGCGGGCAACCCGTTCCCGCAACTGGCGATCGGCGAATACAAGGTCATCACCTCGAACTACAAGGCCGAGTTCGACCAGGTCGGTTCCGCGGCGATCGTCGCTGCGACCAAGTCCGGCGGCAACGAGTTCCATGGCGAAGTGTTCGGGCGATACACCAAGTCCGCGTGGCGCGAAAAGACGGCTGGCGAGAAAGCCCCGGGCGAGGAGAAACAGAAGACCCACCAGGAGGAATACGGCGCCGCGCTGGGCGGTCCGATCGTGCAAGACCGCGCGCATTTCTTCGTCAGCTACGAAGCCAAGAAATTCGTGATCCCGGCGGATCCGGTGGTTCCCGGCACGGTGACCGGCATCGGCGCCTTCCTCCCTGCGGACGTGCAGTCGAAGCTCGGCCCTGTGACCCGGCCGTTCGACGAAGACCTGTATTTCGGCAAGCTCGACTTCGAGGCCACCGACGACGACAAGTTCGAGCTCACCGCGAAGATCCGTCGCGAGAGCAGCCGCGACAGCGTGGGCGGAATCACCACCGCCGATGCCGCCAAGAACAACGCGAACAAGGAAGATCGCTACGACCTGAAGTGGGAGCACTACGGTGCGAACTACCTCAACGAAGCGCGGATGACCTACGAGAACGTGCTGTTCAATCCGACCGCCTACACCATCGGCAACCAGTCGGTGTACACGCTGGGGATCCAGGAAAACCAGGTGATCCTGTTCGACGACGCGACCAGCGGCCTCGCGATCCAGCGCAAGGGCCAGCGCGGCCCCGCGTTCCAGGACGACGTCACCTGGAGCAACCTGGAATGGCATGGCAACCATGTCGTCAAGGCTGGCGTGAAGTACAAGCGCGTCGACCTGACCCAGAGCGAAAACTCCACGGTCAACCCGTCGTACTACTACTCGGTCAACGATGGCATCAGCCAGCCCGTCACGCCGTACACGCCGGTCGGCACCGCGACCATTCCCTACGAAGTCAGGTTCAACCTGCCGTTCGCCGGTGGCACGCCTTCCGTGACCACCAAGGACCGGCAGCTCGGCCTGTACATCCAGGACGACTGGGACGTCAACGACAAGCTTCAGCTCAACCTCGGCGTGCGCTGGGATGTCGAGGACATTCCGTCCTATACCAAGAACGTCACCCCGCCTGAAGTCGTCAATGCGTTGCTCAACGGGCACGATCCGAACGCGCCCGCCGGCGTGACCTATGCGCAACAGCTGGCGCTGGGCGGCATCGACATCAACGACTACATCAGCACCGGGCACAATCGCCACACCGATGACAACAACATTGCCCCGAGGCTCGGTTTCTCGTACGACATCAACGGCGACGAGCGTCACGTGATCTTCGGCGGTGCGGGTCGCAGCTACGACCGCAACCTTTACGATTACATGGGTCTGGAGCAGGTGAAATCGGCGCTGGCGTCGTACACCCTGCGATTCGTCGAAAGCAGCGGTTGCACCCCCAGCCCGGGCCAATGCGTCAACTGGAACCCGGCCTTGCTGGACGATCCGACCCTGCTCGCTTCGCTCGTCCCGACCGGCACGCGCAACGGCGAAATCGACCTGCTCAACAACGACCTCAGGACGCCGTATTCGGACCAGTTCTCGCTGGGCATGCGCAACACCGTCGGCGAGTGGAACACCTCGGCGACCATCGCCTACATCCACAGCAAGGACGGATTCGTCTTCACCCTCGGCAATCGTTATCCGAACGGCGATTTCTTCCAGAACGGCGGACAGCCATGGGGCAACGCCGTGCCCGGCTTCGGGGCGCTGATCCTCGGCGACAACGGCATCGAGACCAAGACGACACAATTGCTGTTGTCGGCCGACAAGCCCTACACCAAGGAATCGGGCTGGGGCGTGTCCGCGGCGTATACGTACTCGCACGCCATCGGCAACCGCGGTGGCGACGAGCACTATTCCTTCGACGCCGCGACCATCGGGGACTACCCCTTCATCTCGCTCAAGTCGGTGCCCAAGCACCGCCTGGTGCTGACGGGGATCTACGACCTGCCGTGGGACTTCACGCTGTCGGCGAAGCTGACCCTGGCCACGCCGCCGCCTCTGAACGAGGTGGTCGGCTGGTACAACTATGGCGCCCCGGTCGGTCCGCCGCGCCCGGTCGCGGTGGACGCCCCGGGCACGTTCGGCACCAAGGAACTGGACCTGACCCTGTCGAAGGATTTCCACCTCGGCATGTTCACGCTGCAGGGGCGCGTCGATGTCATCAACGTCTTCGACAACGACAACCTCAGCCAGTACAACATCAACTGGGGCAGCAACGGGGTTTACGACCCGGACGTGACCTTCAACCCCTACGGTTCGCAATTCACGCCGCCACGCACGATCTTCACCAGCCTGCGGCTGTTCTGGTAAACGGGTAGGCCATGCGTGATGGCGAGACCCGCGCATGCGGGTCTCGCCTTGTTGGCGAACGGAGAATCGATGGGCGCGGGCGCGATCGGGACGGTGGTGGTGGTCGGCGGTGGAACGGCGGGCTGGATGGCCGCGGCGGCGCTGTCGCGCGTGCTCGGCGACCAATGCGCGATCACGCTGGTGGAATCCGACCTGATCGGCACGGTCGGGGTGGGCGAGGCCACGGTCCCGCACATCAAGGCCTTCAACAACCTGTTGCAGATCGACGAAGCGGACTTCGTCTGCAAGACGCAGGGCACGTTCAAGCTGGGAATCCAGTTCGTCGACTGGCTGCGGCCCGGGGACACCTACATCCACGGCTTCGGCACCGAGATCGGCCGCAACCTCGGGTTGCTGCCGTTCCACCACTACTGGATCAAGGCGCGACGACACGGGCGAGCGGGCCCCATCGGCGACTACGCGCTGAATACGCTCGCGGCCGAGCGCGGGAAATTCATGGTGTCGGCCAGCGACGTGCCGCCGGGCTCGCCGTTGTCCAACATCGCCTACGCCTATCATTTCGACGCCGGCCTCTATGCCGGCTACCTGCGCGGCCACGCCGAGCGACGCGGGGTCAAGCGGATCGAGGGCATGGTGCGCGAAGTGGTGCTGGATCCGGAAAGCGGGTTCGTGCGCCTGCTGCGTCTGGAATCGGGCGAGGAAGTCCAGGGCGATCTTTTCATCGATTGTTCGGGCTTCCGCGCGCTGTTGATCGGCGAGGCGCTGGGGACGCCGTACCAGGATTTCAGCCACTGGCTGCCGTGCGATCGCGCGCTCGCGGTGCCGTGCGAGAGCGCAGGGCCGCCGACGTCCTACACGCGCTCCACCGCGCGCCCGGCGGGATGGCAGTGGCGAATTCCGCTGCAGCACCGCATCGGCAACGGCTACGTCTACTGCAGCGGGCATGTCAGCGACGACGAGGCCGCGGCGACGCTGATGGCCAATCTCGACGGCAAGGCATTGGGCGATCCCAGGCCCCTGCGTTTCACCACCGGTCGGCGCGCGGCCTGCTGGAACCGCAACGTGGTCGCCCTCGGTTTGTCGAGCGGCTTCATGGAACCGCTGGAGTCGACCAGCATCCACCTGGTCCAGTCCGGCATTTCCAAGTTGCTGGAGATGTTCCCGCGCGAGGGCTTCAACCCGGTGCTGGCGGAGAAATACAACGCGCGGCTGGCGTTCGAATTCGACCGCATCCGCGATTTCCTGGTACTGCATTACCACGCGAACCTGCGCGACGAGCCATTCTGGAAGGAGTGCCGGGAGATGGCGATCACGCCCGAACTGCGTGAGAAGATGAACCTGTTCCGCGACAGCGGGCAGTTCTATCGCAACGCGGAGGAAATGTTCGGCGACGTGAGCTGGATCGAAGTGATGCTCGGGCAAGGGGTTGAGCCCCGGACTTACCACCCGCTGGTGGACCAGGTGCCGGAGGCGGATCTGTTCCGCTTCATCGAGGAGGTGGGCAGCACGATTTCCAACTGCGTGGACGCGATGCCGCCGCACCAGGCCTTCATCGACCGCCGCTGCAAGGCGGCCAACGCATGAAGGCCGCCAACGCATGAAGGCCGCATGGACTTCGCTCCTGCTCGTCGCGTTGCTCGCGACGGGCTGCGACCGTGCGCCGCAATCGGTCGCGCCGCCGCCGGCGGCGCCGCGGGCGCATGCGCCGCAGCCGGACGCGCGCGAGCTGCCCGACGCGGTCGCGGACCTGCAGCGGCGCAGCTTCGACTGGTTCTGGGAGCTGGGCAATCCGGACAACGGCCTGGTGCCCGACCGCTGGCCGACGCCGTCGGCGTCCAGCATCGCCGCGGTCGGCTTCGGGCTCACCGCCTACGGCATCGGTGCGGAACGCGGCTGGATCAGCCGCGACCAGGCGGTGGACCGGACCCTGGCCACGCTGCGCTTCTTCGCGCGCGCGCCGCAGGGCAGCAACGAGCGCGGCGCCTCGGGCTACCACGGCTTCTTCTACCACTTCCTCGAAATGGACAACGGCCTGCGCAGCGGCACCAACGAGGTGTCCACGGTCGATACCTCGCTGCTGCTTGGAGGCATCCTGTTCGCGCAGAGCTACTACGACCGCAACGATCGCCGCGAAGCCGAAATCCGCCGGCTGGCGGAGAAGATCTACGGCCGCGTCGACTGGACCTGGGCGCAAGAACGCAAGCCGCTGATCTCGATGGGCTGGAAGCCCGAGGAGGGCATGCTCAAGTACGACTGGCAGGGCTACAACGAGGCGCTGCTGGTGTACGTGCTGGCGCTGGGTTCGCCCACGCATCCGGTCGGCAAGGACGCCTACGACGCATGGGCCGCGACCTACGACCGCACCTGGGGCAGGTTCCACGGACAGGAGCACCTGAGCTTCCCGCCGATGTTCGGCCACCAGTACTCGCAGGCGTGGATCGATTTCCGCGGCATCCGCGACGACTACATGCGCAGGCGCGGCATCGACTATTTCGAGAACAGCCGCCGCGCGGTGTATTCGCAGCAGGCCTACGCGATCGAGAATCCCTCCGGATGGAAGGGCTACGGCAAGGACGTCTGGGGCCTGACCGCCTGCGACGGACCGGTCGACGCCAGCCACGACTTCGACGGCACCACGCGCCTGTTCCGCACCTACGCGGCGCGCGGCGCGGGGATCGAATACGTGCTCGACGATGGCACGATCGCACCGACCGCCGCGGCGGGCTCGATCGCGTTCGCACCGGAGATCGCGATCCCGGCGATCGAGGAGATGCGCAGGCGCTACGGCGACGACATCTACGGCGAATACGGGTTCCTCGATTCGTTCAACCCGAGCTTCACCTTCGCCGACGCGCCGCTGCACCACGGTCGCGTCGTGCCCGGCACCGGCTGGGTCGATGGCGACTACCTCGGCATCGACCAGGGGCCGATCGTGCTGATGATCGAGAACTACCGCAGCGAATTCGTCTGGCGGGTGATGCGCGGCAACGCGCACATCCGCCGCGGGCTGGAGCGCGCGGGTTTCGGAGGCGGCTGGCTGCAAGCGCCGCCGAAGCAGGGCAGGGGCGACTGAGCGATGCGCTGGCGCGTCGCCGCGTGCGTGCTGCTCGCCTGCCTCGCGGGGTGCGCGCGAGACGCCGCCGACCGCAGGCAGGTCGTGCAGTTGTGGGCGATGGGCCAGGAAGGCGAGGCGGTGGCGCGGATGCTGCCGCGGTTCGAGCAGGCGCACCCCTCGATCGACGTGCGCCTGCAGCAACTGCCGTGGACCGCGGCGCACGAGAAGCTGCTGACCGCGTTCGCGGGCGATGCCCTGCCGGACGTGGTCCCGATCGGCAATACCTGGATCGCGGAGTTCGCCGAGCTCGATGCGCTCGAACCGCTGGATGCGCGCATCGCATCCACGCCGGACGTTTCGCGCGCCGACTATTTCCCGGGCGCCTGGGACAGCGGCGTGATCGACGGCCGCACTTATGCGCTGCCCTGGTACATCGAGACGCGGCTGCCGTACTACCGGCGCGACCTGCTGGCGAAGGCGGGCATCTCCACGCCTCCGCGCGACTGGGCGCAGTGGCGCGCGGCGATGGCGGCGGTGCGCGCGAGCGGCGGCAGCGAATACGGGATCCTGCTGCCGACCAACGAGTTCGAGCCGCTGCTCAACCTGGCGGTGCAGCAGGGCGAACCGCTGCTGCGCGAGGGCGGCCGCTACGGCAACTTCCGCAGCGCCGGCTTCCGCCGCACGCTCGCATTCTACAAGTCGCTGTTCGACGCCGGGCTCGCGCCGCGGGTGGACAACACCCGCATCTCGAACGTCTGGAACGAGTTCGGGCGCGGCATGTTCAGCTACTACATCAGCGGGCCATGGAACATCGCCGAATTCCGCANGCGCCTGCCGCCGGCGCTGGCCGATGCCTGGGCCACGATGCCGCTGCCGGGCCCGTCCGGCCCCGGCGCGTCGATCAGCGGCGGCACCAGCTTCGTGGTGTTCCGCAGCTCGCGGCAGAAGGACGTGGCGTGGGCGCTGGTGGCGTGGCTGTCGCAACCGCGGCAGCAACTCGAACTGCACCGCCTGGTCGGCGACCTGCCGCCGCGGCGTTCGGCGTGGCGCGACCNCGCCCTGGCGGGCGACGCGAACGCCGAGGCGTTCCGCGAGCAGCTGGAGCGCGCGGTGCCGGCGCCGAAAGTGCCGGAGTGGGAGCGGATCGCGCAGGAGATGCGGATCGTCGCCGAGCAGATGGTCAACGGCGGCATGGGCGTGGACGCGGCCGCGGCGGAACTGGACCGGCGCACCGACGCGATCCTCGCCAAGCGCCGCTGGATGCTCGACCAGCGCAAGGCGGAGGCGACGCCATGAAGGAGCGTACCGCGGGCTGGGTGTTCTCGGGTCCGGCGCTGCTCGCGATCGGCCTGTTCTTCGCGTTGCCGGCGCTGGCGTCGCTGGCGCTGAGCTTCACCGACTTCGACATCTACGCGCTTGCCGATCGCGCCAACCTGCGCTTCATCGGCCTCGGGAACTACGCCGCGCTGCTGCAGAAACCGCTGTTCTGGAAGGCGATGGGCAACACGCTGTGGTTCGTGGCGTTCGGCGTGCCGGTCATCGTCGCGGCGTCGCTGGCCGCGGCCCTGCTGGTCAACTCGCGCATGCTGAAGTGGCGGGCGGTGTGGCGGGTGGCCCTGTTCGCGCCGTTCGTGACCACCCTGGTCGCGACCGCGGTGGTGTGGAACTACCTGCTGCACACCCGCTACGGACTGATCAATTACGGCCTCGGCAAGCTCGGCATCGCGCCGGTCGACTGGCTCGGCAGCCCGCGCACCTCGCTGCCCGCGATCCTGCTGTTCGTCGCCTGGAAGACCTTCGGCTACAACATGGTGATCTTCCTCGCCGCGCTGCAGACGGTGTCGGCCGACCTGCTGGACGCGGCGAAGATGGATGGCGCCGGCTGGTGGACGCGCCTGCGCCACGTGATCCTGCCGGCGATCGCGCCGACGGTGCTGCTGGTTTCGATCCTGACCGTGGCGGGCATGTTCCAGCTGTTCGCCGAACCCTATGTCATGACCCAGGGCGGTCCCGAGCAATCGACCGTCACCGTGCTGTACTTCATGTACGAGGAGGGCTTCAAGTGGTGGAACCTCGGCTCGGGCGCGGCCGTGGCCTTCATCCTGTTCCTGTGCATCCTCGTGGTGACCTTGCTGCAGCTGCGCGTCGCGCGCAGGACCGGTGCGGTGTGATCCGCGGCCGCGAACTGCAGTCGTATGCGTT
>JGI24770J26754_10003023_pt1 | contig 11359 bp, 12 predicted proteins | sample LakOneMetagenome_FD_26754 | JGI IMG/M metagenome (IMG submission 26754) | reverse complement strand
TTTCCCAATGCCGCGATCATATCAGACGGAGCCGCAGGATTTAAAGCACCTGGGAAAACAGTTGTAAGCGTTGGAACCATGAATGAAGACTTCCCGTTCAGCCACCATAAGTACCCGTATGATTGATTGTAGTTTTGAGAAGTATTCGTCATTGCATTAAAATAAGCCTGGTCGGTCATGATGGTATTACCATCCCATACTCCTTTGTTCAGGGTCAACAAACCAAATCTTGCCATATCCCGACTATTAAGCCACAAGGTATAATTGTACCAGGTATAATTCTTCATCCCGATCTTGTCAGCCAGTTTCGTTTTGGTGTAGGTATTGTAATTGGTAGACGTTGCATTGGCAATCACATCCTGCACGAGACGATAAGGTGCATTATAATAATACCAGAAAGTACCCGCATCTGCTTTATAAGTAAGACAGGCAGGTGTAATGCAATCATCATCNGGCACATTATACTCCAGCCCGGTGGTCATGGTTAGTTGGTGTTTTACTGTGATGAGGTTCTCTTTTGCCAAGGGTGCCGATGTCCAGCCTGTTCCCAGATACGTACTCGTTTTATTATTGATGTTCAACTGCCCTTCCTGTTGTGCGATGCCTGCTAAAAATGCCGTCACACTTTTTCCGGCAGAAGCAATGTAATAAACAGTATTCATGTTCCATCCATTCCAGTATTTCTCTGCCACAATCCTGCCCTTGTATAATATGATAAGTCCGTAGGTGTTTTTTGTTCCGGCATAATCAATGGCCTCATTAAGTTTGGTTGCATCCCAACCTAATGATTGCGGCGTTACGGTTTCCCATACATCAGTTCCGATGGGCGGAAAATACATGCCGGTGGGTAGGGTTGGATTTATCGGCGTGAGTGCTGTTTCATCTTTCTTACAGGAGGAAATGAACAAACAAATGGCAAGGGCAGCAGTGAATGATCTCATAAAAAAGGTTGAGTATTTCAGACAATGGGTTGGTACAGAAGTTTAACGCCCGCAAGCATTATTTAGTATCCGGAAAAAGCAGGCTGCTGCTGCCTCCCGCTGATCTCTTCCCTAAATGTTCATAAGCCCTGGCCGTGGCTTCTCTTCCTCTTGATGTACGTTGCAGAAATCCCTCCTGTATCAAAAAGGGTTCATACACTTCTTCNAGTGTNCCTNNTTCTTCGCCTACGGCTGTAGCGATGGTAGTGATGCCCACCGGGCCGCCTTTGAATTTTTCGATGATGGCAGTGAGGATACGGTTATCCATTTCATCCAGCCCATGCTTATCTACATTCAATGCTCTTAAGGAATGTTCGGTAATGCCCAGGTCGATCACCCCATTGCCCAATACCTGCGCAAAATCCCGTACCCGGCGCAATAAGCCGTTTGCAATTCGTGGCGTGCCCCTGCTGCGGCGTGAAATTTCATCGGCGGCATCACTGGTAATTTTTGTGCTTAATATTTTTGAAGAGCGCTGGATGATATTTTTCAGTGTAGTTGTATCGTAATATTCCAGTCTTGATTTGATGCCGAACCGGGAAAGCAACGGGGCGGTAAGTAATCCACTTCTTGTGGTAGCACCGATCAACGTGAATGGATTAAGATTGAGCTGCACACTTCTTGCATTGGGGCCGCTGTCGATCATGATATCAATGCGGTAATCTTCCATGGCTGCATACAAATATTCTTCCACTACGGTACTCAGGCGATGTATCTCATCAATGAATAAAACATCGTTGGTCTCTAAATTAGTGAGCAGTCCTGCCAGGTCGCCGGGCTTTTCAATNACCGGGCCGCTGGTCTCTTTTATGTTTACCCCCAGTTCATTTGCAACTATTCTTGATAAGGTNGTTTTACCCAATCCCGGCGGGCCATGAAACAGGATATGATCCAGCGCTTCCCCCCTCATTTTAGCCGCTTTTATAAAGATGGTAATGTTTTCAATGATCTGCGACTGGCCCGAGAAATCATCTATGGCCGATGGCCGGATGCTGTTCTCAAATTCCTTATCAGCAGGCTTTAAAAATCCGGATTCACTATTTAAATTGGGGTTAGCCATGAACAATTTTTTATCAACTTTGTAAAACTAATCATTAATCACTGAAATTAATTCTTTATGAAAGTAGGAATACTCGGAAGCGGCATCGTAGGACGGGTCCTGGGAGCCGCATTTATAAAAGAAGGCCACCAGGTAATGCTGGGTACAAGAGACGTTAATAAAGAAGAAGCTGTAAAATGGCTTTCACAAAATGCAGGAGCCAAAGCCGGTTCATTTTCCGATACAGCAATATTCGGCGAATTACTGGTGCTTGCCATTGCCGGTGATATCAGCGCCGACGTAATAAAAAGTGCGGGCATGGATAACTTCAGCAATAAAGTGATCATCGATGCCACGAACCCGATCGATCATACCCGGCCGCCGGTGAACGGCGTGTTGCCTTATTTCACCAATTCAGGTGAATCGTTGATGGAACGGCTGCAAAAAATGCTGCCCGCAGCCAAACTGGTAAAAGCGTTCAACAGCACAGGCAATGCCTTCATGTACAAACCCGACTTTGGAGGCACAAAACCAACCATGTTCATTTGCGGCAATGATGAAGATGCAAAGAAAACCGTTACGGGCATCCTGGACTCATTTGGCTGGGAAACCGAAGATATGGGCAAGNCNGAAGCAGCGGGGTCAATAGAATCTCTGTGTATACTCTGGTGCATACCGGGCTTTATACGTGGCCAGTGGACACATGCTTTCAAGTTGTTGAAAAAACAGACAGGTAAAGAATAATTGTCATGAACAGCTGACATTAGCGACCTCTCAGCCCCCCATTTCGCCATTAATCACAACCAACCGTATTTTCACTATATTGGTAGGTAATTTTGAAGCATGAGTAAAACAAACGTAAGGTATTGGCTATGCCAGATAACCGGCTGGGGCTTGTGGGGGCTCATCATTTTATACTTCAATTTTGTTGTTTTTGGCGATCGCTTAAAAGAACAGGGCGGCGAAAAAGAAAATCTCATCAGCCTGGGNATTTTCCTGCTGGTNGGNATTCTTGTTACACATATTGCCCGGCTTATTCTAAAAAGAACAAACTGGTCAAAGCTTTCCATCAACCGCATTGTTCCATTGTTCATTATATGCGTAGGTGCCATGGGGGTTGCTTTATTTTATGCAGATAACTTTATTGAATCCCGTTCCGGATATTCCTACGACAAATACGTGATCAACAAACGGCTGGAAAAAGCCAGGAAGATGGAGGAGCAATATGGCCTTACTTCACTCACCTATTATAAAGACCCGGCCTTAATAACAGACAGTTCCATAAAAAAAGGCATTTCAGAAATCAAAAAGAATACCGGCTGGTACCGCGATAAAAAAGGCGAGTGGGTATTCCAGAATAAATCCGACCTGGTAAGTATTTATTATAACCTCTTGCTGGTTGCTATCTGGATGCTCATCTACATTGTTTATCATTACGTGGAAAAGAACCGGAACGACCAACTCGACCGGNTGAAGCTGGAAACTACGGTCAAGGAGCTGGAACTAAAGACCATCAAGTCGCACATCAATCCGCACTTTATATTCAATTCGCTCAACAGCATCCGTGCCCTGGTAGATGAAAACCCCACAAGGGCCCGCCGTGCCATTACCGAACTGAGCAATATCCTGCGCAGCAGTATGCAGGCCGAAAAAGCAGAAACCGTATCCCTGCAGGGTGAACTGGATATTGTAAAAGATTACCTGGCGCTTGAACAGATGCGTTTCGAAGAAAGGCTGAAAGTGGAACTGGATATTGACCAGGATACCCTGGAGCAACCCGTGCCGCCGATGATGCTGCAGACATTGGTTGAAAATTCCATCAAGCATGGCATAAGCAAATTAATAAACGGAGGCCTGGTCCGCATTGTGTCCCGGTTCACCGGTAACCAACTCGAACTGCTGGTTCAAAATACCGGACACCTCAACGGAAATATAAATGGCGATGGTTTTGGTATAAAAAGCACGCAGGATAGATTAAATTTGATGTACCAGGGCAAGGCTGTTTTTGAAATAAAGAATATTGAGGGTGGTATGGTGGAATCAAAAGTGTCGCTGCCGGCGGCAGTATAAATTAACTCAACTAAAATTTTGATACTATGCAAAAGGCATTGATCATTGACGATGAAAGACTGGCCAGAAATGAACTGAAGAAATTATTACTTGAATTTCCCGAGATCGAAGTAGTAGGCGAAGCGGCCAATGCAGCCGAAGGGCTGGAGAAGATCGAGAGCATGTCGCCCGATCTTATTTTTCTTGACATACAGATGCCGGGCAAGACGGGTTTTGATATGCTCACCGAACTGGACAGTGCCCCGCATGTGATCTTCACCACTGCTTACGATGAATATGCCCTGAAGGCTTTTGAAGTGAATGCACTCGATTACCTGATGAAGCCCGTTGAACCAAAGCGTTTGGCGGATGCGATCCACAAACTGCAACTGGCTGAAGAAAAAGAACTGGCCACTGCCATGGCCGGCATCAACAGGGGCACACTTACAGAGAACGACCAGGTATTTGTAAAAGACGGCGAACGCTGCTGGTTTGTAAAACTCGGCGAAGTAAGGCTGTTTGAAAGCGTGGGCAATTATGCCAAAGTATTCTTCGGTACCTACAAACCACTCATTTTAAAATCGCTGAATGCGCTGGAAGAAAGGCTGGATGAAAAGGTTTTCTTTCGTGCCAACCGAAAACATATTGTGAACCTGCGCATGATCGATAAGATCGAGCCTTATTTCAACGGTGGACTGTTGCTTGAACTGCACGGCGGCGAAAAGATAGAAGTGAGCAGGAGGCAAGCGGTGAAGTTTAAGGAGATGATGAGTTTGTAAACTCAAATGCAAATCCTATAAGGTTTATTAAAAGCTCTTTAATCAGAGAACTGCTTTTATCCCGAAAACCCGATAATCTAAATACTTCACATAAACCTTATAGGTTTTAAAAAAAATATAATGAAGAAACTACTTTTAACTTTTGCAACAGGCTTAATAAGCCTGTTTTCTTTTGCACAGAACATCGATAAGATCATCAATGCTGCGGAAGTGGAGCGTATTGAAAAAATACTTTCTGCCGATGACATGCAGGGCCGTAAAACATTTACACCGGGCATAGACAAGGCCGCCGATTTTATTGCCGGCGAATTTGCAAAAAGCAAACTGAAGTTCTTTGGCAATGCTAAAACCTATTTCCAGGAGTTTGCCATGACAAAGAGCAAACCCGTGGAGGTAAAAGGCATGATCGATAATGAAGTGCTCACTGCCGACAACATCGCCGTAAATACAACCGCTGCTGAAGTAAACATCAATTCATTGAAAGATTTTGAAGTAGTGACCGTAAAAGCAACCGACACCTTCAACAAAGTGATATTCCCGTTATTCGACCTGGACAAGAATGTTTTGATACTGGTAGATACCGCCCATGCAAAGCGTTTTAAAAGTATGCAGCGCTTTGCCGGTAATGCCAAATTTCCTTCTTCGGTTTCACAGGTGCTTGTATTAACGGCCAATCTCAACCCTTCTTCTTTTAACCTGCACGTTAAGAATGAGCAAACGGCTCAGAATCTTAAGAACGTGGTGGGCGTGATTCCCGGCAAGAGTAAGAAAGATGAATACGTTGTGTTTGCCGGCCATTACGATCATTTGGGCATTGGCAAACCCGATAAGAACCAGGACAGTATTTACAATGGCGCCAATGATGATGCCGCCGGAACAACAGCCGTGATGATGCTGGCAAAATATTTCAGCGAGGCAAAGAACAATGAACGCACGCTGGTATTTGTTGCCTTTACCGCTGAAGAGATCGGTGGTTTTGGCAGCCGGTATTTCAGCAAGCAGATGAATGCCGATAAAGTGATGGCCATGTTCAACATTGAGATGATCGGCACCGAAAGCAAGTGGGGCACCAACAGCGCCTACATTACCGGCTACGAGAAAAGTGATATGGGAAAAATATTACAGGGCAACCTGGAAGGATCTAAATTCCATTTTGAGCCAGACCCCTATCCCAAACAGAATTTATTTTACCGCAGCGACAATGCCACGCTAGCCGCATTGGGTGTTCCGGCACATACCATCTCCACTTCTAAAATGGAAGAAGCCCCTAATAACGAACCCAACTACCACAAACAAAGCGACGAGATCGGCACATTGGATATGACCAATATGGCCGAGATCATTAAAGCCATTGCGCTCAGCAGTAAAACGATCGTAAGTGGAAAAGATACACCGACCAGGGTGGAGAAGCAGAAATGATCACCCTCTTTAGAAAAGAAGGATTTAAAATAACTGAAAGCTCAAAAAAATGAAGTCTGAAACTCCGGTAAAATTAAAAGACGGTGATCAATGTACCGTAGTGGGAGGAACACATGCCGGCAAATCCGGTACGGTGAGAGATCTAAATACCAGCAAAACGGGCCATATTACCATCACGGTTGAACAGAAGAACGGGGTGCGGTTTAAAACGCTTGGCAAGAATGTGGTTGTTAAGGCAGGCAGTAAGGCCAAATAATGAATGGTATAAAAATTACAACGAGTAACTGCTTCGCTTCAACCATTTTCTGCACCGGTCGTAAACCGGTTTTTCAAAAACAAGATACAGGGCAATGGAAATAAGCCAGAGCAAAACAAAATTCCGGTCGGGTAAATTTATCTTCTCCCTCAGCTTTATACTCACATAACTGATATGCACTAAGTAAAACGCAAAAGATGCATTGCCCAGCAATACCAGCAGCCGGGAAGAGAAGAACCATTGCAGCCAGGTTCGTTCATAGATGAGCCCGGCCAACGATAACATTACAAAGAAGGGCAGCGCAATTTTATGCAGCAGCATGCCCCCGGTGTGGTTGATGCCATCGTCATAAACATTCAGCTGGAAAAGGCCAATGCAATACGCTGTAACAAGAATGCCCACAAAACCGATCAGGGTTTTATACCGCATCTTTTCCAGCAATGCCGTTTGCTTATTACGAATGGCCACTGCCAGCAACATCCCCGCCACGAACTCGGTGCAGCGGCCCGAAAAAGTGCCGTTTGAAATAAATTTAAGCGGATATAAAAAACGGCCCGGGTTTCCATTGATGTGCTGCCATACCTCACCCGTACCCCAGGTGATACCAAACAGCAATGCCAGCGAACCCAGCAGGTATAACCAATGTTTGCGTTGCAACAGGCAAAGCAGGGGTGCAAAGAAATAAAAACTCATCTCAACATTCAGCGACCACGCCTGTGCAATACCCTCCAGGTTGTATTTATCAGAAAACCCATGGAACAGCGAATACGTGAGTGCGGAGAAATGCCGGTTGCCAAAAGCCGGATCAAGGTAATAGGCTGTAAGCACGAGCCAGTAAAGCGGCATGATACGGGCCAGTCTTAATAACATATAGCGTGTGTATGCCTTGCCCGAATGCATCGGTTCATCAGAATATGTATAAGCGATGAGAAAGCCGCTCAATACAAAGAACAGCGCTACACCAATATGGAATTCGTTGAATAAACGTATGATCTCCGGGTGCAGTTGGCCCCGCCAGTATTTGCGGTTGTGAAAAACAAATACCATGCAGGCAGCCAGGCAACGGAATCCGGTAAGGGCTTTAAAACGGAGCAATAAGTTGTGTTTGGTATGTTGAAATTATTCAGGCTTTTTTATTCCTTCCAGGTCGGTTTCTTTACCCCGGCCTATTTCTCACCAGCCGGAACAAATCAATAACCGATCAAAGAACTCCACTTCACTTTATCTTTTTCTTCGGCATTCAGTTTTTGTCCCTGCCACAGCGCCCCTTCCCAGTCGCCGTATGTGGCATTGGGCAGCATGATATATTTACTGCCAAAGAAAGCCTGCGATTTATCAACGTTGGCGTTCCTTTCAGCAGTTGGCTTTTCAAAGAACAGGTCATCAAAATCATTGAGGTTATCGCCCAGTAATAAAACCACGTTGTATCTTCTTGCCACTTCCTGGCGGCGGGGCTCCTTATCACCAACCGATCCCTGCTTTGCCATCACGTGCATATCATCTACCTGCGGAAATCCCTGCAGTTGCAGGTTTTTCATTGTGGCCGCCTTTTGTACTTCTTTGCGGTTGGTGATATAAAAACACTGTACGCCATGCTGTGCGGCATAGTTAAAGAATTCCACAGCACCGGGCATTGCTTTGGCTTTAGCCAGGTCAACCCAGGGGTTCCAGGTGCTGTCGGTAAACGTATGACCATTCAAAATATCGTGTGCTGCACTCGGACTGTTGTCAAGCACCGTTTCATCCACATCAGTGATAACAGCCAGCGGCATGCTGTCTTTATTGGTTCTCAAAATTTCTTCGAGTCTCAACTTTGCCAGGTTAAATGCCTGGTAGCTCAATGCCTTGTACTCACCGCTTTGTTGCTGCCAGAGAATACCGCTTATGTTATACTGGGCAGGTTTGTGGTCGGTTACCTGTGCATTTAAAGAAACACTGAATAAGATTGCTGCTGATAAAAATAATTTATGGATCATATTGGCAGGTTAATTACAAAGTCTGTTTTGCAGCCGTAAAGGTAAGTTGCAAAAACGAGTTCCCTTTCTTTCGTCTTGTTAAACAACCATAAATAAGCGAAAATGAAATTCTTACTCCAGCAGGTAATAAAGCCCCAGAAAAATGATCAACACAGCCACCGAGGTAAGTCCGTAAAGCGTCCAGTTGTATAATCCGGGTATGGGATTAATTAAGGTAAGCAAACAACTTAGGAATCCGATAAGGGCGCCAGCGGCAAGGCATACAAAGCCGTTGAACTGCCTTTTGCCATTTTTAAGTTTTTTGAATTCTGCCAGGTGAAGCTTTGCCGTCTCATCATCATAACCCATTGCAGCCAGGTTTTCTTTTACTTTTTGTATATCCATCCCACCGGCTATCCACTGCTGAAGTACATCGGCATTTACTGAAGTAGTGTAAGACATAGCAATCGCATTTAAAGAAATGGTTCCGTTCCCGAATCATCTTCAAACCAAGATAATAAATTTTACCACTAATATAAAAAGGGAGCAATAAAAAAAGGGTCAAACCTTCACCGGTACGCTATGCACGGCAGCGGCCATTTCTTTTATAAGGGTGGGGTCTTTTTCAATTGCATTGCCCACCACGATCACATCGGCGCCAGCCTTGCAGTTGAGGTAGGCTTTTTCGGGTTCAATGATCCCGCCGCCGATGATCAGGGGAACTTCAATAACATGGGCCACCTGCCGGATCATCTCTTCCGTGATGGCACGTTTTGCACCGCTGCCGGCATCCATGTAAATAAGTTTCATGCCCAGCATTTCGCCGGCCATAGCCGTACACATGGCGATCTCATTTTTATCGGCAGGTATGGGAGTAGCGTTGGAGATATAAGAAACGGTGGTTGGCGCACCGCCATCGATCACCATATACCCTGTTGGTAAAATTTCCAGTCCGCTTTGCTTAACCACCGGTGCCGAAACAACATGTTGCCCGATCAGCAGGTCGGCATTGCGGCCGCTGATCAATGAGAGATACAATAATGCGTCGGCATATTTACTTACCTGGTTCGGACTTCCGGGAAAAAGAATAACAGGAATATTGCAACTGCGTTTTATGTACTGTACGCATTCATCTAAATAATTGGAGATGACCAGGCTTCCGCCAACCAGGAAATAATCCACCCGGGCATCCACAGCAAGCTCAATGAGTTTNTTCATNTTGCTGTCGTTCACCTTGTCGGGGTCGATGAGTACGGCAAATGATTTTTTNTGCTGCTNTTTACGCTCTGCTAATGATTGGTAAATGGCTTTGATCATTTCCTGTCGGTTGGTTACCTGCAAAAATGTATAAAAATTGGTTCTTACCGAAATATTAACCTTAAATAAAACGGATACGCCCCCCAAATTCGTACATTTTCGGCGTAATTTTGACAGATGACGGATATAAAGGACGAGATAAAATTTAAAACGGCCCGAAGTGGTGGAAAAGGCGGCCAAAACGTGAATAAAGTAGAGACCATGGTGGAAGGGTATTGGCATATAGAAACCTCGAACCTTATTACAGATGACCAGAAACAACNGCTCCAGGACAAGCTCAGCAATAAGATAAATACCGAAGGTTTTCTGCTGGTAAAAAGTCAAACGGAACGTTCGCAACTGGGCAACAAAGAACAGGTGATAAAGAAAATGAATGCCCTGGTGAATAAANCCCTCATCAAACCAAAACCAAGAAAGGCAACAAAACCCTCAAAAATATCAAAGGAAAAAAGAATAGAGATAAAAAAGAAAGTGGGTACGTTGAAATCATTCCGGAAAAAAGTAAGTCGNGATACCTGGTAAAAGAAAAATCATGAAGAACAGATTCTTGTTCATTCCCACATTTTTGCTTGCCATTTTCAGTTTAACCGGTTTTCAAAAAGCCGGCATTCCCATCGGCCAGCCCGGCTTGTTAAAGATCACATTCGTAAATACGGTAAAAGGGAAGCCGCTCCAACTGGACAGCACCGATTATACAAATCCTTTTTCCGAAACATACCGTGTCCGGAAATTCAAGTACTATATCAGTAATGTAGCGGTTGCATTTCCGGATGGCATCTATAAAGAAATTGACAGTTATCATTTAATTGATGAAAGCAAAACTTCTTCATTAAGTTTCATTTTTTCANCAGACCCTAACAGNTACCATTCACTTATGTTCATGCTCGGTGTGGATAGTTTAAAGAATGTAAGTGGCGCACAAACCGGGCCTCTCGACCCATTGAACGACATGTTCTGGACCTGGAACAGCGGGTATGTTATGGCTAAGCTGGAAGGCAGCTCCCCGCAATCGAAAGTGGTGAACAATAAAGTGGAATTTCATATCGGTGGTTTTTCGGGAGAGGACAATGTATTGAAAAAAATTNTGCTGAATTTTCCTGCGGGCACAACACTGGATATACGGGAAGGCAGAACGAGTGAGATCATCATTGAAGCGGACCTTGATAAATGGTGGCAACATCCCAATGATCTGAAGATAAGCGACAACCCTGTTTGTACCACCCCGGGAGCGCTGGCTAAAAAAATTGCCGACAACTACAGCAACATGTTTTCCATAAAACAGGTCTTAAATAATTAGTTGAAAAAACGGATCATCATATCGCTTTGTGCAGGCATTGCATTGTTTGCATTGTTCATTGGTGCAGGCAATAAACCGGGTCCGGGGCCAACCTGGCTTCAATTTAAAATACCGGCCGGCTGGCCAAAGCCTGCCACGGATATTTTTGCAAAGAACCGCTTATCAGAAGAAGGTTTTCAACTTGGTAAAAAATTATTTTATGATGGCCGCTTAAGTAAGGATGGAAATTTTCCCTGCGCCAGCTGCCACCAGCAGTTTGGCGCCTTTG
>JGI24770J26754_10003015_pt1 | contig 11369 bp, 14 predicted proteins | sample LakOneMetagenome_FD_26754 | JGI IMG/M metagenome (IMG submission 26754) | reverse complement strand
CTTACCGCACCATTTCACCCTTGCCACGCATCCCGAAGGATCGTCGGCGGTATCTTTCTGTTGCACTTTCCGTCGGCTCGCGCCGCCCAGGCGTTACCTGGCACCGTGCCCTGTGGAGCCCGGACTTTCCTCGGCACCCTTGCGGGTGACGCGACTGTCTGGCCGGCTCCGCCACCGTCATTCTACCGCTACGCGGTCGAATGACCCCCCAAAGTTCGCCGCGTGAACTTCGGGCCGGCTCCCGCTGCCACACCCCCATTCGCGCCCGTGGCGCGAATCGCCTCCTCACTCGGGGGGCTGGCCACCTGCATCCCCGCCATACAGCGCCTTCCTCGGCGCACCCGACAGCTCCGCGGCGAGCTTGGCCGCCTGCGAGGGCTTGAGGTGTTCGCACAGCTTCGCGTACAGCCGCCGGCCTTCGGCGATCTTCGCGTCGGCATCCTCGCCCGCGCCCTGCACCAGCAGCACGAATTCGCCCTTGCGCTGGTGTTCGTCCGCTTCGACCGCGGATCGGATGTCGGCCAGGGTCCCGTCGAGCACGGTTTCGAACAACTTGGTCAACTCGCGCGCGACAACGGCCGGGCGTTCGCCTCCGAATGCGGACGCAATCGGCCAGCGTTTCGGCGATGCGATGCCCGGATTCGTAGAACACCAGGGTGCGCGGTTCGCCCGCGAGCATCGAGAGGCGTTCGCGGCGCGCCGATGCCTTGGCCGGCAGGAAGCCTTCGAACACGAAACGGTCGCTGGCGAGGCCAGCGACCGACAGGGCGGCGACGAATGCACACGCGCCCGGCACCGGGCTGACCCTGATTCCCGCGGCGCGCGCGGCGCGCACGAGGCGGAAACCGGGGTCGCTCACCAGCGGCGTGCCCGCATCGGAGACCAGCGCCAGCGATTCGCCGGCGAGCAGGCGTGCGACCAGCTTCGAGGCGACTTCGCCTTCGTTGTGTTCGTGCACCGCCAGCAATGGCCGCTCGATGCCGAAATGCGCGAGCAGGCGCCGGCTGTGCCGCGTGTCCTCGGCGCAGATCGCATCGACCGCGCGCAGCACCTCCAGCGCCCGCGGCGAGAGATCGCCGAGGTTGCCGATCGGGGTGGCGACGACGTGCAGCGTGCCTGGGCCTGGCATGGATCCCTGGGAATCGTGGGGGCGCTAGAATCCTAACCGGAAGCACTCGGGAGCCGGTGGTCGCATGAAAAGGATGTTCCTCGCAAGGATGTGCCTCGCGCTGCTGCTGGCGCTGTCCGCCGCCGGTTGCGCCAGCGTGCAGGTATCGGAGCCGACTCGGCACGTGCGCAGCGCCGCGATGGCCGAGGCCGCGCAACGCGCGGCGCAGGATGCGACCCTCTCGGGGCAGGCTCGGCGCGACAACACCGACGCGATTTCGCGCCTGGTGGCGACGCTGGACGATGCCGCGCTGGCGCGCGAAGCCGCGGCCACGCCGGCCGAGGAGCCGCTGTACAACTTCCTGGGCCGTGCATTGATCGCGCGCGGGCTGCCGCTACCGCATCCGTTCGCGCGCGGCAACTGGCGCTTCGATGCCGGCGACCGCCCGCCCGCGGATCGCGACGGTTACCGCCCACCGCAACGCCTCGCCGTGCTGCTGCCCTTGAGCGGCAGCCTCGCGGTCGCCGCATCGCCGGTGCGCGACGGTTTCCTCGCCGCGTATTACGGCGAATCGCGCCGGCGCCCGGAGCTGCGCTTCTACGACACCGCTGCCGGGGTGCAGGCCGCGTACGACAAGGCCGTGGCCGAAGGCAACGATTTCGTGGTTGGTCCGCTCGGTCGCGATGAGGTGACCACGCTGTTCTCGCGCGGCCCGCTGCCGGTGCCGGTGCTGGCCCTGAACCGCGGCGAATCGCGCCCGCCCGCCGGCAATGCGAGTTTCTCGCTCTCNCCCGAAGACGANGGCGCGTCCGCCGCCGACAGCCTCTACGACAACGGCGCGCGCCGCGTGCTGGTGGTCGCCGGCGGCGAGGACATCCAGCGCCGCGCCGCGGATGCGTTCCGCGAGAGCTTCGCCGCGCGCGGCGGCGGCATCGCCGGCACGGCGAACGAAGCGACGCCCGATTTCGCCGCGTTCGCCGCCAAGCCCGGCGGTGTCGATGCAGTCTTCATCGCGCTCAAGGGCAGCCAAGCGCGCGTGGTGATGCCGCGGCTGGCACTCGCCGGATTGGCGATGGTGCCGAAGGCCGCGACTTCGCAGATCGTGTCGGGCACCGGCAAGGACGCGGGCGACGCCGCGCTCGACGGCATCCGCTATCCGACCGAAGCCTGGGGCGTGAGCGGTGCGCCGGGCCTGCCGCCGGCATCGATGGTCGCGGCCAACCTGCCGACCGCGCGTGGCGCGGCGGCGAAACTGTTCGCGTTCGGCTACGACGCCTGGCGCGTGTGCGCGTGGCTGGAATACCTCGCCACCGCCAATGGCGCGAGCCTGCCCGGGGCGACCGGGACGTTGCGCATCGACGGCTTCGGCAACGTCTTGCGCACGCCGGCGTGGGCGGTCTTCCATGCCGGCGCCCAAACCGATTGAAAGCCGCGGCTGACGGCATCGACCGCGGCACGATCGGCGCGCAGGTCGAGCGCGCCGCATCGGCGTTCCTGCAAGGCCAGGGGCTGGTCGCGATCGCGGCGAATGCGCGTTATCGCGATGGCGAACTCGACCTGGTCATGCGCGACGGCGACACGCTGGTGTTCGTCGAAGTGCGGCATCGGCGCAGCGATGGCCACGGCGGCGCCGCGGCCTCGGTGGACGCGGCGAAACAGCGCAAGCTGGTGCGCGCGGCGCAGCGATTCCTGCTCGCGAACGCGCAATTCGCGGAACGACCCTGCCGCTTCGACGTAGTCGAGGCCGCGGGCGATCCGGATGCGCCGCGGTTGAACTGGCTCCGCGACGCGTTCCGCGCGGACGACCTGTGATTCGCCCGCTCCCCCTTCGGGGGAAAGGCTTTCAGGAAAAATGCGCGTACCCGCCGCGCGGCGGGAACCACCGCTTGCCGCCCGCATCCAGCGCGGCGACGCCCTCGCCTTCGACGACGCGGCCGATGCGCGCGATTTCGACATCCGCCGCGCGCGCCGCACGTTCGACCTCGGTTTGCATCGCAGCTGGCGTGGTGAAGCAGAGTTCGTAATCGTCGCCGCCGGTGGCCTGCAGCGTGCGGCGCGATCCTTCATCGAATGCGGATCGCAACGCCGCCGACGCGGGCAGCGCGTCGATCTCGACTTCGGCGCCGACCGTGCTGGCCATGCACACATGGCCGAGGTCGGCGAGCAGCCCATCGGACACATCGATGCATGCAGTTGCGATGCCACGCAGGGCACGACCGAGGGCAACGCGCGGAACCGGGCGGTCGAGGCGCGCGTGCAATGCGGGATCGACCGCATTTCCGGCCTGCAGCTGCGCCAGGGCGCCGGCTGCATCGCCGAGCGTGCCGCTGATCCAGATGTCGTCGCCGACGCGCGCCCCGGAACGGCGCAGCGCTAATCCGGCTTCGACCAGGCCGTGCGCGGTCACGCAGATCGACAACGGCCCGCGCGTGGTGTCGCCGCCGACCAGGGCGACGTCGTGCATCAGCGCGAGTTCGAGGAAACCGTCGAGGAAGCCGTCGATCCATGTCGCATCGGCTTCCGGCAGGGACAGCGACAAGGTGCACCACGCCGGCCGTGCGCCCATCGCCGCGAGGTCGGACAGGTTCACCGCCAGCGCCTTCCGGCCGATGTCGGCGGGCGCGGTATCGATCGGGAAATGCACGCCGTCGTTGAGCGTATCCATCGCCACGACGAGTTGCACGTTCGCCGGAACCTGCAACAACGCGGCGTCGTCGCCGATGCCGAGCAGCACGTCGGGACGCGTCGCGCAGCGCGCACGGATGCGCGCGATCAGGTCGAATTCACGCATCCATCCTCACCCGGCCGCGCCACCCTCCCCGGCCAGCGGGAGAGGGGAAAATCATGCCTTCGCTTCCGGCGCTCGCCATTCCGCCGCGGCGCGGTCGAGCACGCCGTTGACGTAGGTGTGGCCGTGTTCGGAGCCGAAGCGCTTGGTCGAATCGATCGCCTCGTTGAGCACCACCCGGTACGGCACGTCGGGACGGTGCAGCAGCTCGTAGGCGGCGATGCGCAGCGCCGCGCGTTCGATCGGATCGACCTGCGCGACCTCGCGGTCGAGGTAGGGAACGAGTGCGTCGTCGAGTTGCGCGACGCGACCGATCGTGCCGCGCACCAGGTCTTCGAAGTAGTCGAGGTCGGCGATCTCGCGCGCCTGCTCGTGCGCGAACTGGAGGATGACCTGGCGCGCGTCGCCACCCGCGAGTTGCCACGCGTAGATCGCCTGCAAGGCGCGTCGGCGCGCGCGCGCGCGCAGCACGGGATCGATGCCGTCGGTGCGGCGTGGGCGGCTCATGGCAATTGCTCCAGCAGGTTCGCCATCTCGATCGCGACCAGCGCGGCTTCCTCGCCCTTGTTGCCGTGGCTGCCGCCCGCGCGCTTCTCCGCGTCCTCGTGCATTTCCACCGCGAGCACGCCGTTCGCGACCGGCACGCCGTGGTCGAGCGCGACCCGCATCAGGCCGTCGGCGCAATCGTCGGCGACCTGTTCGTANTGGCGGGTGTCGCCGCGCACCACGCAACCGAGCGCGACGATCGCGACGTGCGAACGCGCGGCGGCGAGTTTCGCGGCGGCCAGCGGCAATTCCCACGCACCAGGCACGCGCACCACGTCGACCACGCCTTCGGCCACGCCATGGTCGGCGAAGGCCTTGCGCGCGCCGGCGACCAGCGCATCGGTGATGCGCGGGTTCCAGCGNCTGGCGATGATCGCGAAGCGCGCGCCGTCGCGGGCACGCAGGTCGCCTTCGTAATGCGGCATCGGGTCGAATCGTCGGGGGGAACGGCAGGGACGACAGTCTAACGCGGCGGCAGTTCGAGGTATTCGACCACCTCGAGNCCGAATCCGCCGAGCCCGACCTGGCGCCGCGGCGTGCCGATCACCCGCAACTTGCCGAGGCCGAGGTCGGCGAGGATCTGGCTGCCCGCGCCGTTGCGCCGCCAATCGGCCAGCGCGCCGCGCGGGGCGGCGGGCGTTTCCGGTTGCGGTCCGCGCAGTCGCGCGAGCAGCGTATCGGCGTCCGGTTCCGCGCCGAGCACGACCAGCGCGCCGCGGCCTGCGCGCGCGATCGCCGCGAGCACCTCGTCCGTGGCCGGGCCGAAGTCCGTGCGGCGCCAGTGCAACGCGTCCGACAGCACGTTCTGCACGTGCACGCGCACCAGCGTCGGAATGGATGCATCGGGTTCGCCGCGCAGCAGGGCGAAATGCAGGCCGTGGCCGATGCGGTCGCGGTAGGTCCGCAGCCGGAACGGCCCGTGCGCGGTCGCGACCTCGCGCTCGTCGACGCGCTCGACGGTGTGCTCGGTCGCGAGGCGATGGCGGATCAGGTCCTCGATCGAACCGATCTTCAGGCCGTGTTCTTTCGCGAACTGCTCGAGTTGCGGGCGTCGCGCCATCGAACCGTCGGGGTTGAGGATTTCCACCAGCACGCCGGCCGGCTCGAAGCCGGCGAGCAAAGCGAGGTCGCTCGCCGCTTCGGTGTGTCCGGCGCGATTGAGCACGCCACCGGGCTGCGCCTGCAGCGGGAAGATGTGGCCCGGCTGCGACAGATCGGATGGCTTCGCATCGGGCCGTACCGCGGTGCGGATGGTGTGCGCGCGATCGTAGGCGCTGATGCCGGTGGTCACGCCTTCGGCCGCCTCGATCGACACGGTGAAGTTGGTGCCGTGCGGCGAGGTGTTGTCGCGCACCATCGGCGGCAGCCCGAGCTGGCGGCAGCGTTCGCGCGCCAGCGACAGGCACACCAGGCCGCGCGCATGCGTGACCATGAAATTGATGTCGGAGGGCTTGACGAGTTCGGCGACCATGATCAGGTCGCCCTCGTTCTCGCGATCCTCGTCGTCGACGATCACGACCATGCGCCCGGCGCGCAGTTCGTCCAGCAATTCCGGGATGCTTGCGAAACTCATGCCTTGTCCTTCGTCGCCAGCAGGCGTTCGACATAACGCGCCAGCAGGTCCACTTCGAGATTGACCGAATCGCCTTCGCGCAAGGCGTGGAAAGCCGTGTGCTCGACGGTATGCGGGATCAACGCGACCTCGAACCCGGCGTCGTCCACTGCGTTGACGGTGAGGCTGACGCCATCCACGCAGATCGAACCCTTGTGCGCGATGTAGCGCAGCAGCGCCATCGGCGCGGCGATGCGCCAGCGCACTGCGCGCGCGTCGTCGCGGCGCTTCGAGGCGATGCCGAGCCCATCGACATGGCCGCTGACGAGGTGCCCGCCGAGCCGGTCGGTCGGGCGCATCGCGCGCTCCAGGTTCAGCGGTGCGCCGATGGCGAGCCTGCCCAGCGTGGTCAACGCCAGCGTTTCGTTCGACGCATCGATGGCGAAGGAATCCGCATCGAATTCGACCACGGTCAGGCAGCAACCGTTGACCGAGATGCTCTCGCCCAGCTGCACGCCGTCGAACGGCAGCGTGCCGGCGGCGATGCGCAGGCGCGCGTCGCCGCCGCGCATTTGCCGCCCAGCCAACGTGCCGATGCCTTCGATCAATCCCGTGAACATGATCCTGCCTCTCGCATGACGGAACGCGGACAGGACGAGCGGGCGCGTTCGCTGGAGCGCGCGGCTGTCTTCTTTCCTCCGGACTATGACCGTCGGCCCCGGCATTCGACCGGATCTGCTGACCTCCCGGCATCGCCGGAAGCGCTCGCGGGCTCGCTCCTGGGAGCCTACCGCCGGTGGGGAATCGCACCCCGCCCTGAAGACGTTTCGAGTTGTATTCCGGCAAAGCACCGGCAGCGCATTCTAACAGGGTCGCGCTTCCATCATCCCTGTTTCGCGCACCCGGCGTTGAGCCTCGCCACCACCTGCGCGGTCGCATCGGAAAGCGCCAAGGCATAAGCGCCGTAAGCTTCGTTCTCGGTACCGTTCCAGTTCATCGAGGCCTTCTGCGAGCGCACGATGAACGGCGCCGCGCCATCGACGCTGACCTCGTACACCGCGACCGGGACCTTGGTCATCGTGTTTTGCGCCAGGTAGAACTGCAGGATGCGGATGTCCACGGCAGGGCCCCTGCCCTGTGCATCGAGACCGGCCAGCGCGAATTGCTTGCGGACGACGCCGGGGACGTCGTCGAAAAGGAACAGGTGCATGCCCAGGCCACCCGCGCGATCGGTCGAGTCGCGGGCATCGACCACGCTTTGCAAGCGGCGATCGCAGGCCATGCGCACGGAAACGGTTGCGGGTAGCAAGCGCGCCGAATCCACGGGAACCTGGTGCACTTTCACCGAGCAGCCGGCGACGCAGGCCGCGGCGCAGCCGAGTACCGCAAACCGACTTGCCGCCACCGGGCTCAGCTTCCGTTGCCGGCGGGAACGACCGGCGCGGCGGCTGGGGTTTCGGCCGGCACCACGACCGGGGCTTCGACCGGAGGCTCGGCCGGTGCCGCCACCTGCGTAGCGGTCGTTTCCACGGCCGGTTGCGCCGGCAACGGCGCGGCCAGTGCCGCGAGCGTCGTCGCATCGAGCGGTTGATGGCCCGCGAGGCTCTGCGCCCAACCCTTGCCAGAGCGCACCCAGACCCAACCCGCGCCCTGCCGAACCCGCATCCCGGGGAAGCGCTGGCCCGCGACTTCGGCCGATTGCCCTTTCCCGGTCTGCGTCCACTGCGAACGGCCCTCGGCGGAGAAATCGAAGGCCAGCATGTCGGTGGTCTGGGCGATGCCCTCGTCGAGCAGGCGCGACAAGCCATCGCTGCCCAGCGCACTCCAGCGCTGCACCATGTCCTCGCCTTCTGCGGGCGCGGCCGCCATCGGGAAATCGAATTTGTAGACGCGGCTGAACAATGTCTTGGTCTTGTACTTGCCGTTGGACTTTGGCGCGCGCTCGACGTACGAAGTGGCCAGGCTCACGCTCAGGGTGCGGAAGTCGTAGGTCATGGCGTAGCGCGGCACCAGCACCAGCGCCTGCATCGACGCCGGTTGCGCATTGGCCTGCGCCTCGTCCCATGCGGTCTGGCGGACCGTCAGTTGCGGATTCGGCGACAGCCCGTCGGACGCGAGCTTGGCGCGCACCGCGGCTTCCAGTCGCTCGTTGAATCGGTAATGCACCAGCAGGTCGCGCAACGGCACCACGCGCGCCTCGGCCTTCTTCGCCTGCGAGTTCTGCACGGCGCTGCCGACCAGCGCGCCGATGAGGCCGAACTGCATGCCCACCGCAGCCGCGGNCTGCGGCACCTCGACGGCCATTTCCTGCTGGTTGAGCACCAGTTCGACCGGCAATTCCCGGGCGACCGGCGTCGGGAGTTCGACTGTCCTGGCATCGACGGAAAAGCACGAAAAAGCCAGCCCCAAGGCAAGGCACAAGCGTTGCAGCATCGGTTTTCCCCTTGAGTCCCCATGACCGGAAAATCCGGTCGGCGCGAACGCGCGCGCCCATTGTTCCGCAGCGGCGGCGTCCGGGGAAGGGGTCGATCTAGGATCGACGCGTCCCGGACTGGTCATGAAGACGAACCGACTCGCAGCCAGACGAAGCGGTCAGCCCTGCTTCCTGCGCGCATGCACGAACAAGGGCCAGCGCATCGTGCGCGGGCGCCGGGGATCGCCCCAGGCCGCGGCGAGCGCATCGGCATGCAACGCGACCGCATCCTCGCCGGTACGCTCGGAATGGAGTTTCGCGGCGGAATAGCTGGAGAAATAACCGAGCAGGCGCGGCAGGGTCCACTCCGCGCGCAGTTCGAACCGCGGCGTGTCGATGGCCTCGAACGGGAANTCGAACGACGCATAGGCCTCGTCGATGAACCAGCGCTCCGGCGCCCAGTCGTCGTGGATGCGCGCCTGNAGCGCCGCATTCGCGTCGGCAATGTCGGCGTCGACTTCGATGTCCTGGTAGCCCCATGCGAACAGCACGCCGCCGGGCCTGAGCACGCGGTCGCATTCGGCGAAGAACTTNGGCAGGTCGAACCAGTGCAGCGCCTGGGCGACGCAGATCGCGTCGGCGCTGGCATCGCCGAGCGAACAGGCTTCGCCCGGCTCGACCGCGAACGTCACGTTCGCCGGGCCGTGCGCGTTCGCGATTTGCGCCGCGCTCGGATCGGTGGCGTAGACGCGTTCGAACACGCGCGCGAGGTCGCGGCTCGCCTGCCCGCTGCCGCAACCGGCTTCCCAGCAAAGCTCGCGCACCGGCACGACCGAGGCGATCCAGTCGAACAAGGCCGGCGGATATTCCGGGCGCGCCTGCGCGTATTGCGCGGCGACCGCGGAAAAATGATCCTGGAACGCGGTCGCGTTCACGATGCCGGCGTTTCCGGCCGCAGCAGCACGCGCACGTCATCGCCGATGCGGCGGCTTTCGACGATGCGCATCTTCAGGCGCTCGGTCATGTCATCGATGTGCAGGCCTTCGAACAACGGCCGCGCGCGTTCGCCCAGCATCACCGGCGCGACGTACAGCAGCAGTTCGTCGACCAGCCCGTCGGCGAGGAACGCACCGGCCAGGGTCGCGCCGGTCTCGACATGCACCTCGTTGATGCCGCGTTCGCCGAGCAGGCGCAGCACCGCGACGAGGTCGAAACGCCCGCCCTGCACGGGTACCGCGACGCGCTCGGCCTGCATGTCCCGCGGCGGCTTCACGTCCGGCGCGTGCATGTACAGCGTCGGCGCATCGCCCTCGCGCACATGCCCGCGCGCGACCGTGGCCAGGCCGGGGTCGAGCACCACCCGCAACGGCGGCACGAACGCGGTGTCGTCGCCAAGGCGCACGGTGAGGTGCGGATCGTCCACCAGCACGGTGCCCGCGCCGGTGAGGATGGCGCCGGAGCGCGCGCGCCAGCGATGCACGTCCCGGCGCGAGGCCTCGCCGCTGATCCACTTCGAATCGCCGCTGGCCATCGCGCTGCGGCCGTCCATGCTGCTCGCGAGCTTGACCCGCAGCCACGGCCGGCCGCGCTCGATCCGCGACAGGAACCCGCGGTTGAGTTCGCGCGCCTGTTTTTCCATCAGCCCGGACTCGACCGCGATACCGGCGGCCTGCAATTTCGCGAACCCGTTGCCATCGACCTGCGGATTCGGGTCGCGCACCGCCGCGACCACGCGCGCCACGCCGGCGGCGATGAGCGCGTCCGCGCAGGGCGGCGTGCTGCCGACGTGCGAGCACGGTTCGAGGGTGACGTAGGCGGTGGCGCCCTTCGCGCGCTCGCCGGCGGCTTCGAGCGCGAAGACTTCCGCGTGCGGCTCGCCTTTCCTCCGGTGCCAGCCCTCGCCGAGGATTTCGTCGCCGCGCGCGATCACGCAACCGACCATCGGGTTCGGCCGGGTCGTGTACGCGCCGCGTTCGGCAAGGCGCAATGCGCGCGCCATCATCGCGTGGTCGGTGGCGGAAAAGCTCACGGTTCGATGCGCTCGTAGCTGCCACGCTCGACGCCGGCCTGGAACGCATCCATGTCCCAAGGCCAGGACGGGACCAGGGCCTTTCCGTCGATGCGCAGCGACATGCGCTCGAATTTCGCCTGCGGATATTGTTCCGGATAGCCCATGTCCACGACCGTCAGTTCGACCGTGGCGTCCTTGCTGTTCCATGTCCCGCGCGCACCGAGGTCGAGCGCGCCATAGCTGAAGTACCACTCGAAGCCGCAGTCCGCGCGCAACAACAGGCCGGAACCGGTTTCCATCACGCCGTCGAGCTGGTATTCCCCGGCCAGCTCGGCCGGACACGCGGCGGCGGGCGGCGGCGTCGCCGCGCACGCGGGCACGGCAACGAACGCGAGGCAGGTGGCGAACAGCACCGCGCGCAGGCTCATCGCTTGCGGTTCTTGTCGATCGACACGACGTCGGCGCCGAGCAGCGGCAGCTGGCCGTCGCCGGGCAGGTCGCGTTCGAGCTTTTCGATTTCCTCGCGGAAATCGGCGACGTCCTCGAACGCGCGGTACACCGAGGCGAAGCGCACGTAGCCGACGTGGTCGAGCTTGCGCATCTCGGCCATCACGAAATCGCCAATCCGGCGCGACGGCAGTTCGCGCTCGCCGCTCATGCGCACCTGGTGCACGACCGAGCGGATCGCGGCTTCGAGCTGCTCCTCCGACACCGGGCGCTTGTGCAAGGCGCGCTCCATGCTCAGGCGCAGCTTGCGCGCATCGAAGTTCTCGCGCCGGCCATCGCCCTTGATGATCGTCGGCAACTTGAGTTCGACGGTTTCAAGGGTCGAGAAGCGTTCGCCGCAAGCCTCGCACTCGCGCCGGCGGCGGATCGTCGCGCCGTCTTCCGACGCGCGCGAATCGATGACCTTGGTGTCGACGTGCTGGCAGAAGGGACAATGCATGGGGG
>JGI24770J26754_10003013_pt1 | contig 11371 bp, 12 predicted proteins | sample LakOneMetagenome_FD_26754 | JGI IMG/M metagenome (IMG submission 26754) | reverse complement strand
CGGCAACCACCGACTCGCGCGGCTCACTGCCGCGAGGGTCGGGCGAGCCTGAATCGTTGCTGGCGGGCCTGGGCGGTTGTTCTGGCTGTTCGGGAGAACTCACCCCAGTATTCTGACATGCCAGACTGAACGGGTGAACAGAATTGCAGTACTCGGCAGCGCCAATATGGACCTCGTCGTTCGCCAGCCCCGTCTCCCCCGGCCCGGTGAGACCATCTTCGGCTCGGGTTTCGAGACCGTCCCGGGCGGCAAGGGCGTGAACCAGGCCGTCGCCGCAGCCCGGATCGGCGGCGATGTCGACTTCCTGGGCGCAGTGGGAGCGGATCTCTACGGGGCCGAGCTGCGCGCCGTGCTCGCGACGGAGGGCATCCGCTGTACGGGCCTGGCCTCGTCAAGTGACCCCACAGGAACTGCGCATATCTCTGTGCTGGATTCGGGCGAGAACTCGATCGTGGTGGTCTCCGGCGCCAACGGTTCGGTGGCGACCCTGGATGCCGCGCAGCGGTCCACGATTGCAGCCGCCGCCTTCCTGGTGATGCAGTGCGAGCTGCCAGTGCCGGTGCTCATGGAAGCGATTGCCGTGGCGCGCGAGGCCGGAGTGTTCACCGTGCTCACGCCGGCGCCGGTGATTGCGCTGCCCGCCGGCTTCCTGGCATCGGTCGATCTCGTGGTGCCCAACCAGCTCGAAGCCGAAGAACTCACCGGCGAATCGGATCCGGTGCGCGCGGCCGAAGCACTCAGCGCGGCCAAGACCTGGGCGATCGTCACCCTCGGCGCCGAAGGCTGTGTCGTGGCATTCGACGGCGAGGTGCTGGGACTCGCCCCTGCCCGCCCGGTGGTGGCCGTGGACACCACCGCCGCCGGTGACACCTTCGTGGGAACACTCGTGGCGCGCTTGGCGATGACGAATGCCGCCCCCACTGAGGACAGCATGGTGGATGCTCTGCGCTGGGCCACCGTGGCTTCGTCGGTCTCGGTCACTCGGGTCGGGGCGACAACCTCGATGCCGTCCTTCGACGAGGTCGCCGCGATCCTCGCCTGAACCGCCCAGCAGGGCTACAGAACGGGAACGTGGCCGGTCAGGTCCGCCCGGGCGCCGGAAGCGTGGATGAGTCCCGAGGCGATTCCCTCAGGCCAGCTCAGCGAACCGGTGGCGAGGGCGAGCCAGGTGGCGACATCCGTTTCCACCACATTGGGCGGCGTGCCCCGGGTATGGCGCGGTCCGGCCACGCACTGCACGGCGCCGAACGGCGGCACGCGCACCTCGAGAGTATTGCCCTCGGCCTGTTCGGCCAACAGCTGCAGGGTGTAGCGAACGGCCTGCGCCCGGATGTCCCGGCTGGCGCCTGCGCCCTCGGCGAGCGCCGCGCGCACGGCCACCCGGCCGGCTCCGTCGTCGATTCTCGCTCGTGCCATGGTTCCAGTCTGCCTGATCAGCGGGCCGGGGTGTACTCCACCACGGCGAGCAGGGACGTACGCCCGAAGAATGACGTGATCCAGTTCGTGCTGCGGGTCAACGCCACGATGCGGGCATCGGGGTAGGCCTTGAGGGCCAGGTGCAGGGCGTCGGCGGCACGCGAGAGCTCGTAGCCCGGAACGGTGACGGAGACAAGCGTTTGAGTGGGAATGAGTGCCATGACCACACCCTATTGCTCCATGACCTCCGGGGCCGCTTGGGCCGCTTGGACCGCTGGGACGAGTTCAGGCCAGTTCTTTGCGGAACCAGTGGTTTGCGTAGGGATCGGTGTTGTGCGCTTCTGTCTCCAGGAAGCCCAGGGACGCGTACAGGCTTCGCGCCTCAACCAGGTCGGTTCGCGTGTCCAGCCGCAACGCATCGAGACCGAGTTCGCGGGATCTGCGTTCCAGGTCCTCCATGAGCCGGCGGGCAACGCCCTGGCCGCGCGCTCTCGGCTTCACGAAGACCCTGGTGACCTCGCCGATCCTGACGGGGCGCACCCGCATGCCGGCGCAGCCGAGAACAGCGTCCCCCTGCCGTGCCAGCAGAAAGAAGCCCGTGGGTGCGACGAGGTCTTCGCTCGGGTATCCCGCCTGGGCGTCCACAACCTCCTGGTGAGTCGCGGAGCGCCCGTGGTACCGACCCACAATGTGCTCGTAGTACTGAGCTGACACAGCCTGGGCTTCAGCGGACATCGGCGATGTCGCCGAGATGAGGATCGGCATCGCGGGCGGCATGCCTTCCAGAGTACTCATTGAGGTAGGCGACGGAGCCGGAGGGTGTCGACACCGACATGTGGTCCGGAGACAACACCTGCATGACAAGAGCGGAACCGGTAAAACGTTCGAGGCCACGTGTGAGCGAAACATCACTCCCGCCGCATCGGATAGCCTGAAACCGTGAAAATCTTGGTCCTCGGTTCCGGTGCCCGCGAGCACGCCATCATCACCGCGTTGCTCCGCGAGGAGCCCCGGCACGCGATCACTGCCGCACCCGGCAACGCCGGCATCGCCGCCGACGTGCCGGTCGTCGCGCTCGACGCCACGGATGCCACGGCCGTCACCAACTACGCCATCCGTGAAAACGTGCAGCTTGTCGTGATCGGGCCGGAAGCGCCGCTTGTCGCCGGTGTCGCCGACGCCCTGCGCACCCGCGGCATCGCCGTGTTCGGCCCGGACAAGGCTGCCGCCGCCCTTGAGGGCAGCAAGACCTTCGCCAAACGCATCATGGACGAGGCCGGAGTCCCCACCGGTCGCGCGGTGCGCGCCGGCACCCTCGCCGAGGTCGAGGCCGCCCTCGCCGAGTTCGGCGCCCCATACGTGGTGAAGGCCGACGGCCTGGCCGCCGGCAAGGGCGTGCTGGTGACCACCGATCTGCCTGCGGCCCTCGAGCACGCCACCTTCTGGCTCGAACACGGCAGCATCCTCGTGGAGGAGTTCCTCGATGGCCAGGAGATCTCCCTGTTCCTGCTCAGCGACGGCCATACCGTGCTGCCGCTCTCCCCCGCCCAGGACTACAAGCGCCTCGGTGACAACGACGACGGCCCGAACACCGGCGGCATGGGCGCCTATTCGCCGCTGCCGTGGCTGGACGCCGGGTTCGGCAGCGAGAAGCAGTTCGTGCAGCAAATCATCGACACCGTCGCCCTGCCCACCGTGCGCCAGCTGGCCCAAGAAGGCACTCCGTTCGTCGGGCTGCTCTACTGCGGCCTGATCGTGACGACAGCCGGCATCCGGGTGATCGAATTCAATGCGCGTTTCGGCGACCCGGAGACCCAGGTCGTACTGCCCCGGTTGGTCACGCCGCTGTCGGAGCTGCTCTTCGCGGCGGCGACCGGCGCTCTCGACGGCCGCGGCTGGCCCGAGTTCTCCGCCGATGTGGCCGTGACCGTTGTGCTCGCCAGCGAGAACTACCCGGAAACCCCGCTCACCGGCCGGGCGATCACCGGCCTCGCTGCGGCCCTGGCGGTTCCCGGCGTCACGATCGCGCACGCGGCGACGGCCGCGACGGGCGATATGCTCGTCTCCACCGGCGGCCGGGTACTGAGCGTCGTAGCCGTGGGCGCCTCGTTCACCCAAGCCCGCGCCCGTGCCTACGAGGCGCTCGGCCACATCGAGTTGCAGGGCTCACAGTTCCGCACCGACATCGCCTCCCGCGTCGCCTGAGCCGGCCGTGCACACCGCCGGCGGAGATTGGCCTGGGTTCTCCGCCGACGGTGGCTGCGCACTAGCGTCCGAGCGAGTGGTAACGCGCCACGCGCTGCGGGAGCAGGTCCGCAACGGGCACCGCCGAGAGTGCTGAGAGCTCGTATTCAATCGCCCCGGCCAGGCGCTGGCAGAACGCCCGTCCCTCTTCGGCGGCGTCGGGACGCTCATCCACGATGTGGTCGACGATTCCGTTGCCGTAGAGCGAAGCGACGTTTACGCCCTGCGCCTCGGACATTTCCGGCGCGAACTCGGTGCTGCGGTGCACGATGGCGCTCGCACCCTCCGGGGGCAGCGGCGACAGCCAGGAGTGCTGGGCGGCGATCGTGCGGTCGGCGGGCAGCAGCGCGAGCGCCCCACCGCCGGCGCCCTGGCCCAGCAGCACAGACACGGTGGCCGAGCGCAGGCCGATCAGCTCGTGCAGGGACCGGGCGATCTCACCGGCCATGCCGCCTTCCTCCGCCTCCTTCGACAGAGCTGCCCCCGCGGTGTCGATCACGGTGAGCAGCGGTATGCCGAGCTCTTCCGCCAGCCGCATACCGCGACGGGCTTCGCGAAGCGACCCCGGGCCCATCTTGGTGTCCTGCGAGGGCCGCGGCCGAATATGGCCGAGCACGATGCAACTCTGCTGCCCGAATCGCGCCATGGCGAGCATGAGCCCCGGATCTTTTTCGCCTTCACCGGTGCCGTTCAGCGGCAGCACGTCGTGCGCGCCGTAGGCGAGCAGCTGGCGCAGGTCGGGGCGACGCGGGTTGCGCGAAATCTGGATGGATGCCCACGCACCCGTCTCCACCGGGCGCACGTTCACGGTCTCGGGAGCCGCGACCGGCGTGGTCGGCTTGCTGGTGAGGATGGTGAGGGCGCGGTGCACGATCTCCGGCAACTGCTCCGGCGGCACGACAGCGTCGATCAGGCCCTGGTTGAAGAGGTTCTCCGATACCTGCACGTTCTCCGGGAACGTCTTGCCGTAGAGCGCCTCGTAGACCCGCGGGCCGAGGAACCCGAGCAACGCACCGGGCTCGGCCACAGTCACGTGGCCCAACGAGCCCCAGGACGCCATCACTCCGCCGGTGGTGGGGTGCCTCAGGTACACCAGGTACGGATGCCCGGCCTCGCGGTGCGCGCGGACGGCCGCCGTGATCTTCACCATCGACAGGAACGCGAGGGTGCCCTCCTGCATGCGGGTGCCGCCCGATGCCGGCCCGGCCAGCACCGGCAGGCCCTCGCGGGNGGCGCGNTCGATCGCGTCCACGATGCGGTCGGCCGCGGAAAGCCCGATGGATCCGGCCAGGAAGGCGAATTCGCTCACCACGATCGCCACCCGGCGACCGCGGATCAGGCCCTCGCCGGTGAGCACGGCTTCGTCGGTACCGCTCTTCGCGCGCGCCTTCGCCAGGTCGGCGCGGTAGGACTCGTTCGGGGCGGGGTCGACGACCGGCCGGTCCCAGCTGGTGAACGAGCCGTCGTCGAGCACCACGGCGATGAGCTCGGTGGCACTGAGGTGGCGGATCTTCTCGTGGGTCGTCATCGTGGCATGCCTTCCAGTGAACGGTTGAGCCAGGCGCGGATATCGGTGCCGTGCTGGTCGAGCACGGGCGGCGCGGAGTGCGTCGTGTTCGTCGTCTCCACCGTATCCGCGGGACCGAAGAATCGCAGCGGCGGGCCGGGGAGACTGATCTGGCCGAGCACCTCGTGTTCCACGTCGATCAGCAGACCCTGCGAGAGCACCTGGTCCCATTCATAGACTTCATCGAGCGAACGCACCTTGCCCGCCGGGAGCCCGGCGTCACCGAGCTTCGTGAGCAGGGTCGCGGGATCGAAGCGGGCGAAGACATCCGTTATCGCCGCGGTGAGGCCGACACGGTTGCGCACCCGGTGCGCGTTGGTGGCCCACTCGGCGTGAGTCGCGTCGAGGCCGAACTCGGCCGCGAAGGTGGCCCAGAGCTTCTCGCTGCCGATACTGATCTGCACGCTGCCGCCGTTGCAGGGGAACAGTCCATAGGGCGCGATCGACGGATGATGGTTGCCCTGCGCCTCCGGCACCTCGCCGGCCACGGTGGTGCGGGTGCCCTGGAAGGCGTGCACACCGATCAGGGCGGCGAGCAGCGAGGTGCGCACGATCTGCCCCTTCCCGGTACGCTCGCGCTCCAGCAGGGCGGCGAGCAGGCCGAACGCGCCGTACATGCCCGAGAGCAGGTCGGCGATGGGCACACCGACCCGCTGCGGGTCCTCGGGGCCGGCACCGGTGAGCGACATCAGGCCGGCTTCACCCTGCAGGATCTGGTCGTAACCGCTCCGGCTCGATTCCGGACCATCGTGGCCGAACCCGGTGATCGAGAGGATCACCAGGGCCGGGTTGAGCGCGTGCATCGCTTCCGGCGAGAATCCGAGGCGATCAAGCACTCCGGGCCGGAAGTTCTCCACCACCACGTCGGCACGAAGCAACAGCTCACTGAGCACCTCGCGCCCGTCGTCGCTCTTCAGGTCGAGCGCGATGGATTCCTTGTTGCGGTTGCATGACAGGAAATAGGTGGACTGCGGATCATCCGCAGGACCCATGAACGGCGGACCCCAGCCACGGGTGTCATCCCCGGTGCCCGGGTTCTCCACCTTGATGACGCGGGCGCCCAGGTCGGCGAGCATCATGCTCGCGTGCGGGCCGGCCAGCGCACGGCTGAGGTCCACCACGAGGTAGCCCGCGAGGGGCCCCTGGGAACGAGCCGTGTCGTCGTTGTCGGTATCGATGCTCATGCATGGTCCTTTCTCGATGATCTGCAGGTGCTGGCGGCTTACAGCCAGCCGGGCAGAACCAGCACCGCCCAGGCGATGGCCGGTCCGGCCACGACCACGATTCCGCTGTAGGAGAGGATCTGCTTGTAGAAACGGTCCTTGTCCACGTCGTCGGGCGCATTGGCCAGCACGAGGGCGCCGTTGGTGGAGAAGGGCGAGACGTCCACGATGGTCGCCGACACGGCCAGTGCGCAGATCACGCCGATGGCACCGATGTCCCCGGAGGCCAGGAACGGCACTGCCAGCGGAATCAGCGCGGCCAGGATGGCGGTCGACGAGGCGAAAGCCGAGACGATGGCGCCGATGTAGCAGATCAGGAGCGCTGCGAGCAGGGGCATCCCGAGGTTGGCCACAGCTCCCGAGACGTACTCGATCGTTCCGGCTTCTTCGAGGACGCCGACGAAAGTGAGCATGCCGCAGATGAGCAGCACAGTGGACCAGCTGATCTTGTTGACGGCGCCCTTTTGGGCAGCGGGCGAGACGAGCGCGAGGATCACGGCGATGGTGATGGCCACGAAGCCGACGTCCACCTTGAAACCGAGGGCGATCACGGCGAGGGCGATCAGGCCGGCCACGGTGACGATCTGCGGGATGAGTTCCGCGCGCGTCGCCGGGGTGGGGAGGCCGTCTCCGGCGGGGTCACGGGGGCCGTAGATGCCCGAGCCGAAGCCCTTGTATGCCACGTCGCCGCCGGAGCGTGCGCCGACGCTGACAGCCATGCGCGCTTCTGCGGCCTGTTCGACGAAGTGCCCGACCCGGCTCGACATGAGCGTGCGCCCACCGAGCACGACGAACAAGACAACGGCGATCAGCACGTTGAAGATCAGGCTCGAGAGGAACACCGCGGTGGGGCTCGCGTCGAGCCCGGTGGTCGAGATGAGGCTGTTCACGATCACGCCGTAGACAGCGATCGGCGAGAAGCCACCGCCCTGGGCGCCGTGAATCACCATCATCCCCATCAGCAGCGGGCTGATCTTGTACTTGCGGGCGAAGCCCAGCGCGATCGGTGCCACGATCGCCACAGCGGCCGGGGACAGCGCCCCGACGGCGGTGATCACGGCGGTGATCACGAACATCACCCACGGGATCAGGGCGACCCGGCCGCCGACGAGGCGCACGGCACCGCGCACGAGCAGGTCAATCGTTCCGTTGCCCTGCGCGATGGCGAAGAGATACGTCACGCCCACGAGCGTGAGGAACAAGCCGCCGGGGAAGTTGGCCAGAATGTCGGTCGTCTCCATGCCGAGGAAGACAGCGCCGAGCAGGAAAGCACCCACNAAGGCCAGCGCGCCCATATTGACGGGNAGAAGCGTGGCAATCAGAAACATCACCGCCAGGATGATGATCGAGATAACGGGAGCGGACATCGTCGTTCCTCCAGAGGTTCCAAGGTATGTGGGCTATTGGCCCACTGGCATAGCCTCCTAGACAGTGGGTGACTTTGTCAAGCGGCGTGTACTCTGATGGCGACGAGCGAGGGAGAGGCAGACATGAGCACCGAGGAAACACCGCAGCCGTTGAGCCGGGTCTCGAAACCACGGCTCTACGAACAGCTCGTCACCCAACTGCTTGCACACATCGAGTCGGCCCACCTCGGACCGGGCGACTTGCTGCCCGCCGAGCGCGACCTGGCGGAGCGACTCGGAGTCTCTCGTGCCACGCTTGCCCAGGCCCTCGTGGCCCTCGAAGTGCTCGGGGTGATCGACGTGCAGCACGGCACGGGTGCGGTGCTGGTCTACCGACCCAGTGTCGCCACGGTCATCAAGGGACTCCGGGAACACAGCAACCGGCTTCCCGAGATCGTCGAGGCCCGCAGCACGCTGGAGGTGAAACTCGCCACGCTGGCCGCTGAACGCCGAACCGACGACGACCTGCTCGCGATCGAGAGCGCACTGCGAATCATGGCCGAAGAAATCAGTGGCGGTGACCGCGGAGCGCACGGCGACGAGCTCTTCCACCAGGCCGTCACCGCAGCTGCCCACTCCCCCGTCCTCGCCCAGCTGATGACCTTCATCGCCGAAATGATCCTCGAAACCCGTCTCGAGTCCCTGGCCCAGCCCGGTCGACCGGAGCAGTCCCTCGCCTCGCATCGCACCATCGCCGCGGCGATCCGGGCGCAGAACCCGGCGGATGCCGGGGCCGCGATGCTGTCACACATCCAGCTCGTCTCCGACGTGGCCCTGCTCAAGTAGGGGAGAATACAAGCGTGACCGAATCCGCTCAGCCCACAGCGTCCGTTGCCCGCGATCTGCCGGGGTGGCGCCACGCCTACTCGGGCAAGGTGCGTGACCTCTATGTCCCCGCCACGGCGGATGCCCCGGCCGACCTGGCCGGCGCCGAGCGGGTGCTCGTGGTCGCCAGCGATCGGGTGAGCGCGTTCGACCAGGTGCTTGAGCCCGGGATCCCCGGCAAGGGCGCACTGCTGACCGCGCTCAGCCTGTGGTGGTTCGACCGCCTGACTGACGTGCCCAACCACCTCCTGGCCGACCACGCGCTCGAGGGTGACACCGTGCGCGAGCTGATTCCCGCCGCCGTCGCCGGACGCGCCATGCTGTGCAGAACCCTGGACATGTTCCCCGTCGAGTGCGTCGTGCGCGGCTACCTCACCGGCTCCGGCTGGAAGGAATACCAGCTCAGCCAGTCGGTGTGCGGCATTGCGCTGCCCGCCGGCCTGACGAACGGCGACCGGCTGCCCGAGCCCATCTACACGCCGGCCTGGAAGGCCCCGCTGGGCGAGCACGACGAGAACATCTCCTTCGAGCGCACCGCGGAGCTCGTCGGCGATGCGGTGGCTGCCGAGCTGCGCGACCTTTCCCTGGCCCTTTTCGCCACCGCATCGACGATTGCGCAGCGGGCCGGCGTGATCCTGGCCGATACCAAGTTCGAGTTCGGCGCCGACCGCGTGACCGGGGCGACCACCCTCGCCGACGAGGTGCTCACGAGCGATTCGAGCCGCTATTGGGACGCCGACGCCTGGCGCACCGGGACCACCGCAGAGGAACGGATGGCGAGTTTCGACAAGCAGATCGTGCGCGACTGGCTCGCGGCGCACTGGGACGGCTCCGGCACCCCGCCGCTGCTGCCCGCCGACATCGTGGATCAGACATCCGCCCGCTACCGAGAGTTGCTCGAGCGTCTCTCCGGAGCGTAACCGGCACCGGACGGCTCCGGATGACGCCCGACGACGCCCGAAACAGCACCGTCNCACGTCTTCGCTAGTGTTTCGGCTATGAGAATCAAACAGTGCAGCGTGCACGTCACGGATCCAGCCTCGGCGTTCGATTTCTACACGCAGATCCTCGGCTTTGAAGAGGTCCTCAAAGTGCCCGAATCCGAGCTGTACCTCGTGCGCGCGCCGGAGGATCCCTTCGGCACCGGGCTGATGCTCGAGCCCACCGTCACGAAGGTCGGCAAGACCTATCAGGAAGGTCTCTACCGCCTCGGACTTCCCGCCATCGTCTTCGGCGTTGCCGATGTTCAGGCCGAACACGACCGCCTGGTCGCGCTGGGCGTGCGCTTCGTGGAAAAGCCAAGCACCACCGCTTCAGGAACCTCGGCCGAGTTCGACGACACCTGCGGAAACGTCATCCAGATTCATCAGGACTAGGCGCGCGACTTCTCCTCCTCCTCGGCAACGGCGGCGGCCAAGCTGCCATCGACCAATTCAACGATCATCGAGCAGTCTTTCCCGCCCTGATCGGCGTCGATCAGGCGCTGGAAGAGCTGTTGCACATGTTCCCCGATCTCCAGCGGAGTGTCGGTGGCCCGGGCTGCGGCAACCGCCAGACCGATGTCCTTGTTGGCCAGGTCGGCCGTGAACGTGGGGGCGAAATCATTGTTGGCGGCCGATGTGGGCACGACACCGGCGATGGGATACCAGGTGCGCAAGGCCCAGCTGTCGCCGGAAGAGACCGAGGCGATGTTCCAGAACACGTGCTTGTCCAGGCCCAGCCGGTCGGCCAGCACCGAGCCTTCCGCGGCGCCGGCGAGGTTGATGAAGAGCATCAGGTTGTTGCAGATCTTGGCGGCCTGCCCGGTGGTGGCGCCGCCGGTGGGAATGATGTTCGCCGACATCGCGTCGATGAACACGCCGGCATCGGCCACAGCGCCCGATTCGCCACCGATCATGAAGGTGAGCGTCCCGGCCTCAGCGCCGCTCATGCCGCCGGACACCGGCGCGTCGACGAAGCGAAAGCCGGCGGCGGATGCCGCATCGTGCAGCGCCTGGGCGGATTCGATATCAATCGTCGACGAGTCCACGAGCAGCGTGCCGGGATCGGCAGACGCCAGCACGCCGGTATCGCCCAGATAGACGGCGCGGGCATGGTCGCCCTTGGGCAGCATCGTGAACACCACGTCGACGCCGGACACCGCCTCAGCGATGCTGGCCGTGGCTGTCACCCCACGCGCCACCGCAGCGTCCAGGGCAGCGCGGCTGAGGTCGAAGCCGCGCACGGTGTGCCCGGCCTTCACCAGATTCGCCGTCATGGGGCCGCCCATATTTCCGAGCCCGATCCATCCGATTACCGCCATGATGTAAGCCCCTTTGCTCGTGGGGTCGAAAGAGTCGACCGTGCTGCCAACGATGGCAGCTGTCCGGAGCGCGATCAAGGCCGGAATGAGCAGTCCGCATCTGCAGATGTGCACACCGTGCCCCGGGTGTCTGCTCGAATGTGCGGTGGCGGAGTGCGTGGGCAGTGGAATAAGCGGCTCGCGGCATCCGTTTCGCCGCCTGACCGCCGCCGCGTCCGCTGCCGACCTGCCGGCCGCCGACACCGGCATGGGCGCTGTGAGCCTGCGGGTGGGGAATCTCGCTGCGCTGATCGCCTACTACCGCAATAGCGCGCCCCCCTTTCGGGCGTGGGCGGCGCGATGGAGGCGCCGTTCTCGCGGCCCGCGGCCGCCACAGCGGCAGCGCGCC
>JGI24770J26754_10003010_pt1 | contig 11374 bp, 9 predicted proteins | sample LakOneMetagenome_FD_26754 | JGI IMG/M metagenome (IMG submission 26754) | reverse complement strand
AACGATGAGCGAGAAGAACGAGATCACCGCAGCCGTTCTCGTCATCGGCGACGAAATCCTGTCGGGGCGCACCAAGGACAAGAACATCGGCTATATCGCCGATTATCTGATGCAGATCGGCATTGACCTCAGCGAAGTCCGCATCGTGCCGGATATCGAGAAGGAGATCGTCGATGCGGTGAACGCGTTGCGCGCTCGCTACACTTACGTCTTCACGACAGGCGGCATCGGACCGACGCACGACGACATCACCGCCGACAGCATCGCCAAGGCGTTCGGCGTCGGCATTTCCGAACATCCGCGCGCGATCGAACTGCTGCTGACGCGCATCAAGCCGGAAGACCTGAACGAGGCCCGCCGGCGTATGGCGCGCATTCCGCATGGCGCGGAACTGGTCGAGAACCGCGTCTCGACGGCGCCGGGCTTCATGATCGGCAATGTCGTCGTGATGGCCGGCGTGCCCTCGATCATGCAGGCGATGCTGGACAATGTGTCGTCGCGCCTGAAGACCGGCGTGAAGATGCTGATGGAAACGGTGCAAGCCGACAGCGTGCCGGAAGGCGCCTACGCTGCCGGATTGGGCGCGATCGCGGAGAAGTATCCGGATTGCTCGATCGGCTCTTACCCGTCGTTCACGACAGGCAAGTTCATGAACCAGATCGTCGTGCGCTCGAAGAATGCGGACTCGCTGGGCGCGGCGCTCATCGAAGTGAAGGCGATGATCGAGAAACTGATCGCCGAACGCGCGAAGGCGTAAGCTCAGGGGGCTTGAGGCCATGTCGTCGGAAAAAATGTTTCCGGTCTCGTGGGACCAGTTTCACCGCGACGCCCGCGCGCTGGCCTGGCGGCTGGCCGACAAGAATTTTTCCGCCATGGTCGCGGTCACGCGCGGCGGCATGGTGCCCGCCGCCATCATCGCGCGCGAACTCGGGCTGCGCGTGATCGAGACGCTTGCGGTTTCGAGCTATGGCGCGGGCGAGGGCGTAGGGCCAGAGCAGGCGCAGGGCGCGCTGCGCATTCTGAAGCCGATTTCGCGCGAATTGCTGGCGACCAGCGGGGAGGGCGTGCTTGTCGTGGACGACCTCGTCGACACCGGCGCCACGGCGCGGCTGGTGCGCGAAACCCTGCCCAAGGCGCATCTGGCGACCGTCTACGCCAAGCCCGCCGGGCGGCCGCTGGTCGATACGTTCATCACCGAAGTCAGCCAGGACACCTGGATCAATTTTCCCTGGGACTTGCAGCTCGCCTTTGCGCCGCCGATCGCCAAAGGCGGCGGATAGCGCGCAGCGGATAGCGCGCCCACGCCGACTCCCTTTACAAGCTGACCAGCGCTGCCCAGTATGAGGCGTGACAAATACTTCTTGGCCGAATCCTGCCCAAAGCCTATAAAAATCAGAGTTCGCGGGCGTGGCGAAACTGGTAGACGCAACGGACTTAAGCGGAAATTGAGTGCCCGTCGGGAAACCGACGGGGTAGAACTGCTCAAAGTCGGGGAAACCTCGCAAGTGGCAATCCCGAGCCAAGTCCGCCGAAGGAAGCTTCGGTGGGAAGGTGTAGAGACTAGACGGGCAGCACCTACGGCCGACGCCTTCAACGGGGCGAACGCACGGTGAAGGGATAGTCCAGACCACAAACTCGCTCCAGCGCGAAGGCGCAAGGCGAGGCGGCGAAAGCCGTAGCTGGTATGAAAATCCGTAGGGCCGCAAGGCCTGTGCCGGTTCGATTCCGGCCGCCCGCACCAAATCTCTGCTGCAAGCGGAAGGTTCACCAGCGCCGAAATTCAGATGCTGGACAGCAGGTCCGAAATGTCGTGCGCCAAAGTGGGTTGCCTATCTCGACGAATCCTTTGGCCGATCCGACTTCTATACATCTTAACGCCTTTCAATGACGCAAAGCGATACAATCCGCCGACTATCGGAAATACGAGGCGCGGATCGCGGCCCTCGAACGGCTCGTCGGCAAGCAGGCGCTCGAACTGGAGTCTCTGAAGGGGGCGCTGAAAAACGCGCCACGGCGCACAAGCGCGCCTACATCCGTGATCGCCGGCCCGCCAGCATATCCGTCGTCGAAGGATGCCGGCTGATAGGGCTCGCCCGCTCGACGTGTTGCGACGCCGCAGCTGATCTTGTCGACCGCAGTGCACACCTTTCATCCGCCGAAACGCTCATCCCTGATCTGCCAAACTGACTCACTACCTACGTGCTTTGTGCTGCGACTTCATATTGTAACGCGGGAGCGAATTGGGCGGCAGCAAGTTAACTTCCACCGGAACCATAAATCTTTCATTGAATGCATGAACAAGGCGATGTTTCAGGTGCTCGATATCAAGGGCATCCAGCCCAAACTCGGCCCAAAGTCTCAAAGCGCCAGCGTCGGCGCTGCCGTCAATTTCAAATGTCAACGTAAGCTCTGGATAGAATGTGGCGAGCAACTCCTGGACCTCAGACGGCATCACGCGTCGGCCGCTAGCTATCGCCGCGTCTTCGATCCGCCCTATGCATACGAGTCTTGGAGATCGAAGCCCGCAGGGACATGGCGTAATGAAAGCTTGGACCAGATCCCCGGTTCTCAATCGAACAACAGGCGTGCATTCGCGTTTCAAGTGTGTAGCGACCAGCTCGCCTTCGACACCCTCAACCCAGGGCATCACGTCGCCGGAATCTGGTTCAACAATCTCTAATATTAGTTCGTCCGAGGCGCTTAGGTGGTTGCCCCGGGAGCGGCCGCAAGTAGCGCCGTAAACCGGCAGAAGATCAGCGTTGCCAAGCGCCTCTTTGACAGGAACACCGCAATATTGCTCGAAGATTGTCCGGAGCTGGGGAATGCTGCCGCCGGGCTCCGTCCCTAACAAGATGCAGCGCAACGTAGCGACCGAGAATTTCGACGAGTCAACCTGCTCCATCAGGCCCACCAGGTACGACGGCGTGCATAGTATGATGTTGGCATTGATCGCCCGCGCGATGTCGACAAGTCTGCGTGGCGCGATCGGGCCGGTCGGAGCGATTGTCGCTCCCAGTTGCCGCAACGCTTCGACAATCGGAATTCCTCCGGCGAACATCCCGAAACTCAATGCATCGAGAACGACGTCGCCACTCTTGATTCCAGCTATCGAAAACGATCTCGCCGCTACTGAGACCCAGCCTTCCCAGTCGCTCGCCGTGACTCCGACATTATGCGGTGGGGCGGTTGTTCCGGACGATGCGAAGATCAAGGAGACTTCGTTCGAACGCACTGACGAATGCGTCCCCAATGGTGGATTGTTGGCCTGATTTTCTCGTATCTCGTGGATTGTCATCGTTGGCAGACGCCGCAGGGATTGTGAAAGCATCGGTTGCGACGAGGTCAGGTGTCTAAATTTCCCGGCGTAAAAAGCGGACTCCGCCACAAGTCGACGCAGTTGCAATGAAATCGCTAGGTCCAGCTCCTTAGTTGGAGATGGGAACTGGAGCATCGGCTGTGCCGCTGGTCTCAAGATTCTTCCCCGTGTTCGAACCGGATGTGCGCCCTCATTAGATCGGCTGCGTGGTCTTTGTCCCCAATATCGATCGCTCTTACGATTTCCCCGTGCTGCCGTTGGCATTCAACGCACCAATCGGCGTCTGCCACTTTTGAGCCGATCGCGGTCCGGATCGGCTGGGTCAACTGCGCCAGAAACGTCGACAGGATTGTATTGTCCGACATTTGACCTACGGCGATATGGAAGTCGGTGAACGCAATTGCCAAGCGAGCCGGAGTCGTCGCCGGATTGGATGACAAGGCGAGATTTTCGCGCAGCGCTAGCAGATCCCGCGGCGTCGGGCGCAACGACGTCCGAATCAAGCCGGTCTCTATGCAAAGGCGTGCATCGCGAAGCTTCGACTGGTCGACATGAAATGCGCCGATCACGGATTGCGCGGGCTTGAACTCCTCCGGGATGCGCTCTGTTACAAAAGTGCCACCGTTCGCGCCACGGCGGACCTCGATCACGCCTTGTGTTTCAAGCACGCGCACGGCTTCGCGAATTACCGTCCTGGATACCGAAAAACTCTCCGCCAGCAACGGTTCCGACGGGAGTCTGTTACCTGGGAGGATCCGGTTCGTCTCGATCATAGCCCGCATCTGTCTGACGATCGCCTCAGACTTGCGTTCCTGGGCAATCGCCTGGACGCCAACGAGCGGTCTACGATCCTGCATCTCATAGCCTTTCAATAGCGAAAGCGGCATGTCTTGACCGAACGCGCAACACCAGGCGCGGGACAAGGTCGCCAATCATAGATGGTACACCCAATCGCTTGACACAAATCGACATAAATGTCTAACGTTGGACACTGGATGATGGACATCGGATTAGAGTCGCAATCCTCGCGGTCGAAGCCTGTTTTCCAGAACTTGCGAGGCGGTCGCTTAGCCCATCGGCTATGGAGGAAGTCATGTCCAAGGTGGAGGGATCAGGCTCTCAGGAGTCAGTGGGCGGAGCGGCAGACAATGGCAGGCCGGTTGTCAGTACATATCAACTATTCCGCGTCGCACTTGCCTCGTGTATTGGAACTGCAACCGAATACTACGACTATCTCGCATTCGGGATAGCTGCAGCATTGGTTTTCAATCGTTTATTTTTTCCAGCGCAAGATCCAATCGTCGGAACATTGCTAGCCTTCGCCGCATTCGGCTCCGGATTCATTGTTCGTCCGCTCGGCGGGGTGATTATCGGGCATTTCGGCGATCGCATCGGGCGAAAGCGCATGTTGGTCTTGACCCTGCTGCTAATGGGCTGCTCGACATTTCTAATCGGCTGCCTCCCGACATACGACCAAATCGGGTATTGGGCGCCGGCGATCCTCGTCGCGCTGCGCATGATCCAGGGCTTTTCGGCTGGCGGCGAATGGGCCGGGGCCGTCTTGATGGCTGTCGAACACGCTCCGAGCAACCAGCGAGGTTTCTACGGTAGTTGGGCCATGCTCGGGATCGGGCTGGGCAGTTTTCTTTCTCTTGGCGCCTTCGCGCTCTTGGGCGGTCTCGACCAAGCGTCGTTCATGTCATGGGGATGGCGAGTTCCGTTCTTAGTCAGCGCCATACTGATTCCGATTGGTCTCTACATACGGCTTAACATTTCGGAATCGCCGTCCTTCGAGCGGGTGCGCTCCAACAACAATCTTGTCCGCCTCCCAATTCTCGAGGCCATTCGCAACTATCCGAAAGCAATTATCCTCACGGCTGGAACAAACCTCGGCTATAATACATTCATATATCTGGTTTTCACTTTCACACTCGCCTATGCCACGGATCGGCTGAAGTTGCCGAGATCCTTGATCTTGAATGCGTCGATGGTCGGGTCGGTCGTGCAAATGGCCTCCGTGCTCGGCGCTGCGGCCTTGTCAGACAAGATTGGAAGGCGTCCGGTTTTGATAGCCGGCGCCATTGGAATCGCGATCTATTCTTTCATTTTCTTCGCGATTCTCGATCTTGCCACGCCATTGGCGGTCTATATCGCCATCACGCTTGCCTACGTCGTGTCTTCATTGATGTTTGGCCCGATTGGCGCGTTCTTCTGCGAGCACTTTGGCGCACAAGTCCGGTACAGCGGCGCCTCGCTGGGGTATCAGCTGGGCGCCGTGCTCGGCGGGGGCTTTGCGCCGTCACTTGCCGTGTTCTTCTACGGCCTCAGCGGCGGCAAGACATGGGCCGTTTCGCTGTACGTGGCGGTGGCCGCCACCATCAGCGTCATCTGCCTTTTGTTACTGCGCGAGACGTCAAAGGGCGGCGAAGTCTGATCCGACGAGAGTGACTTTCGTTCACTTGCGCTTGGAATCGACAAGCTGGCGGCGATCGCATCGCGCTAGGCCAATCGGGACCGACTGAAGGATTTTGCCGTGGCGGACGTGAAGAGACAGATGCGCGTAATTGAGATGTCGGGATATGGCGGCCCGGACGTGTTGAGAGTCGGATCGAGGCCTGTGCCGGAAATCTCCGATCATGAAGTGTTGATCCGAGTTGCGGCGGCAGGCGTCAATCGGCCCGATGTCGGACAGCGCCTCGGGCACTATCCCCCGCCCAAAGGCGCATCCGATATTCTCGGACTCGAAGTCGCCGGCACGATCGAGCAGGCTGGCGCCAGCGTCACAAACTGGAGTGTTGGATCGCCGGTTTGCGCGTTGGTGCCAGGAGGAGGCTACGCCGAATATTGTGCTGCGCCGGCTTCGCTTTGCTTGCCAGTCCCGGAAGGACTGACACTGAACGAAGCGGCGTCACTTCCGGAAACCTATTTCACTGTCTGGTCCAATGTTTTCGATCGCGGACGATTGAAGCACGGCGAAACATTGCTCGTTCATGGCGGGACATCGGGAATAGGGATTACAGCCATACAGCTTGCGAAAGCGTTTGGGGCCCGGACGATTGCGACGGTTGGCTCCGAACAGAAGCGCGCGGCGTGCGAACGGCTGGGGGCGGATGTCTCCATCAACTATCGAGCACAGGACTTCGTTGAAGCCGTCGCAGACGCGACAAATGGTCAAGGCGCCGATGTCGTGCTCGACATGGTCGCAGGCGGATATCTGCAGCGCAACATTGCCTGCCTGGCTGAAGAGGGGCGCATCGTCGTCATTTCATTTCTCGGCGGCGCAGAGGCGACGATTAGCCTGATGCCGCTGCTCCGCAAGCGCGGCATCATAACGGGCTCCACGCTCCGTGACAGGCCGGTCGCTTTCAAGAGCGCCATTGCCTCAAGCTTACGCGACCGCGTCTGGCCTTTATTTGCAAGCGGCGCGATCAAGCCCTGCGTTCACAGCACGTTCGAACTTTGCCGCGCCGCAGAGGCGCACGAGCTCATGGAATCCAGCCAGCACGTCGGGAAAATAGTTCTCACGATTGAGCAATGAAGGCCATCCGCCGCGCGAGACCCTATGCGCCCGTGGTTCCGCATGCCGGGAATGATCGGTCCTGCGCACACGATGTTCCTCGTTTCCGCAGCCTGAGATGCAAACGCATTGAAAACGTCAATCTAGCGTACAAGGGAGACGCACAATGTCAAAACAAGGAATGAAAAGTGAGCTCAACGTTCGCGTCCCAATGCGCGACGGCGTTCATCTTGCCGCTGACGTCTATCGCCCGGATGCGCCTGGACGTTTCCCGGTCCTGCTTGCCTTGTCTCCTTATGGCAAATCTACGCAGAGACTCATGTATCCCCAGCCGATGCCCGCATCGACAATGGGCGACGCTTGCATTGAGGCGGGCGACACCAATCTGATTGTCTCGCGTGGCTACATTCACGTGATCGCAGACACGCGAGGCACTGGATGTTCAGATGGCGAGTATCTGAGCATGTACTCCGAGCAGGAGTCGATCGACGGCTACGATCTCGTTGAGTGGCTTGCGCGCCAACCCTGGTGCGACGGTCAGGTAGGGATGATCGGAATCTCTTACTACGGATCTATCCAGCTCGTTGTCGCTTCGTCGCGACCGCCTCACTTGAAAGCGATTGCGCCCCTCGAGGCGACGACAGACCAGTATCTCGCCTGCTACCACGGCGGTGTCTTGGACGCGTTCTACACTGAGCTCCTGACGGGACGGCATTCCTCCCTGAGCTGGCATGGCTATACGAAGGGGAATTTCAAGTCCTTCACGAAAGGCAAGTTGCCGACCGAGGACTTCGAGAGAAAATTGCAACACGCGATAACCGACCCTGCGGTGCTGCAGTACAATCTCTTGTACAGTATTTTGGATGCGCCTGAAAAAAACCCGGTGTTCTTCGATATCCTGTTGAACCCGACGAGCGAGTCAAAATATTGGTGGAGTCCCGATCTATCGAAGATCGAAATTCCGGTTCTCTGCGGAGTCGGCCAATTCCCAAATTGCGGCCCCAAATTTGTTCGCGGTCCATTTATGATCTGGCAGGGGGTGAAAGGCCCGAAGAAGATGTTGATCACGCCGCCGGGCTGGCTCGACCGACCGTTTGTTCAATACCATCAGGAAATCTTGCGGTGGTACGACTATTGGTTCAAGAACATCGACGATGGCGTGATGAACGAGCCCCCGATACGTTGGTTCGTTACCGGCGACGATGAGTACCACGAAGAGCACGAATGGCCTCTTGCACGAACTCAATGGACCGATTTCTATCTGCGTTCGTTCGGGCGTCTGAGCGTCGAACCCGAAACATGGGGAGAGATCGAACCTGACGGCTACACGCAGGCTCCCCTCCTCGTAACCAACAAAATCGAAACGGTTAGCTACATGACCGGTACGATGCCGAGAGACATGGAGGTTTCTGGGCCAATCACATTGTACCTGTGTTCATCGATTGACACCGACGACGCATATATCAAAGCGACGGTTTACGATCGCGCGCCGGACGGCAAAGAACGAGCATTGACGCATGGACATCTGAGAATGTCGCATCGAAAGCTCGATTTGGAGAAATCAAAACCTTGGCAACCCTTTCATGACCATACCGAAGCTGGCCGGACTCCGGTTGTTCCGGGTGAAGTCAACGAATACGCAATTGAGCTTTATCCCTTCATGCACGTCTTCCTGAAGGGGCATGTCCTGCGCTTGGAACTGTGCAGCATGGACCTGCCGGGCGCGGCGTTTTCGTATCATGTAGGATCCGCCAAAACTGTCTCGCATAAATTCTATCGCGATAGCCTGTATCGAAGCAGACTTCACTTGCCGGTGATTCCGCGATAATTCCGGATGCGTAAAACGTCCTGACTTGGCAGGTCGGCATCGTTGGGACCGGCTGATCAAAAAGGTGATCCGGGCTATCTTAGCCCGGTCTACGCTACCGAATGCGCGATGGACCGACTGACGCATTGGCGCGCGAGGACGCTGAGGCGGTACTTGGCGTCCTGTAGAGGGAATCGGCTGGAACGCGGTTCTCGATCCCGACGATGAGGAGAGTTGCATGTTCCTTTTTCCAGGAGGTTTCGCCTCCCAAAAGGATATCGACGAAGCATACAATCCGGGTCACGTCGTTTCAGATATGCAGGCCGAAGTGCGACATTTTTCGGATCGCTCGGCGCGCGCACGCGACCAAATTCCATGTCATTTGGATGTAAGTTACGGGCAGACCATTGAAGAAAAACTAGATATTTTTAATGGGGCTGATCGAGACGCCCCCGTATTTATTTTTGTCCACGGCGGATACTGGCGCGCTTGCTCTTCCAAAGACTTTAGCTGCGTGGCCTTCGGGCCGCGCGCAATGGGCTTTTGTACGGTCTGCATCAACTATGCGCTTTGTCCTCAAGTTACGATCGACGAGATCGTCCGCCAGGTCCGTTCTGCAGTCGCGTGGGTGTATCGCAATATCCGAAACTACGGTGGCGACCCGGAACGGATCGTTCTTGCCGGCCAATCCGCTGGCGCTCACCTTGTGGCGATGACCCTGCTTACCGACTGGCGAGATGTCTACGGATTGCCGGACAATCTGATCAAAGGCGCAATTGTCAACAGTGGTTTGTACGATTTGGCTCCGCTGAGATACAGTTGGTTGCAACCTGCCATTCAGTTGAATGAAGGCATTCTGCGGCGCAATTCGCCGCTTCTTCATGTTCGCCGTCTGCCAACCCCGCTTCTCATCACTTGGGGCGGCATGGAGCAAAAGATTGCATTCGAGTCACAAGCGATCCGGTTTAGCGAGGCATGGATCGCCGCGGGCAATCACGGCGAGTTATGGATGCAAGACGAGAAAGATCATTTTAGCGCGATGTATGGGTATGAAGATCCGACGCACCGCCTGTGTCAAACTCTCTGCAATTTTCTTCGTTGATGGAGTCATCGCCCCGGGTTTTCCGGAGGCTCCAACCCTGCCGCTCTCCAGGCGGCCGAACGCCTGGCGTCAGCGTCAGTTGGTCACCTCCGTCGCGCCGATCGAAGGGACGGCGTCCGCAACCGAATGGCCTCGCGAACCAGCACGTCGACTTGACGCAACTTGGCGACGATCTCCTCGGGCTTATGGGGCTTTCTCGGCATTCCGATCCTTCCTCTTCCCGTCCGGAGACCTACTTCGAGGTGGACCGATTCAATGGGGGTCGTTCACACATCAAGCGCGGCGCTCTATGCTGCGACAGGACGGCGGGGAACTTTCGATCCATCGTCCGTTTCGCAGCAGGCCTATGCTTGATCAAATTCGTCCACGGGGCCTAGAGTTTATTTGGTCAGCCTCAACGCTTTACTTGTATCGAACATCGCAGCTACGGCTTTTGCTATTTCGCTGCTGCTGGTCGCCGAGAAGGCCATCGACTTTGATGATGCGCAACTCTGCATATGGCCGGTGATACTGGGAGCGAGCGTCCCCGAAATAAATTGAAAGCGGCCGTCCGACCCGAGACCAGTCGGCGTTAGATAGACTGTCTCCAATGTCATCATCGTATAGCCCTTGGCCTTGATCGGCGTGCAGGCGCTCGAATCCATGCCCTGGAGGCCCTGCTCGGTGTAAGTCGGCGCAAATAGTACATAGTTGGGATTGCTGGATGGGCTATTGGAATAGTGCCAGAGACCATTGGCATCGGGAGCGTACATAATTACGGAATTTTGCACGCCATCGGTCGCCAACATGACGATGCCGGTCGCGCTAAGAGGGGTCAGTCCGTTTCCGGTCGAGCTGAGCTTCGTTGCAAGCTGGTTCAACGTGTAAGTTATATTGCTGCCTCCCTGACGGTACTGGTCTGTCAAGTCGACAGTGGCTGCCGCCGCTGTGGCGGCGGCGATGTCAGATGTAAGTGGGAGGAGCGTTATGAGGCTGGAACTCAGCCCATAGATCGCCACTCGGGTCGTACCAGTATTGGGTATGGTCTTGAGCGCCGCAGCTAGCGCATCCCGCACGACGTCGATGCGCATCTTTGCGCCCGAGGCGCGCGCTTGTGGCAGCGTATTTAGTTGGCCGGTATTGTTAGTGTAATGGCACGCGATCGCACATCCTGTTGCGGTCAGCAAGGTCTGTTGGTCGGCGGCAGTCGCACCGATGCCCATCGATCCGGACACGTCAACGACGATATGAATATCGGTGTACTGCTCCGGAGTAAGCGCTGCTTTCGCAAGCCCAGCGTACGGTTGTGTCTTTATCCCGAACGCGCTTAACACGATGGTTGGAGAGTTCGTTGACCAATTCAGTGAAACCTCGATGTTTCCATTCTTAAAGACTGGCGTAAAGGCGAGGGACGTGTCAGGGCCGCCCGGAATCTTCCGCGCGTTGGCCTTGAAGGTCGCTGTTCCCGCAACCGTCGCTGCGGTCTGCCAGTCGGCGTTCGGAATTTGAATTGCACTACGCGCGGCTTGTGCTGCTGCCAGTGCGGCGGCATCGGCTGCGGACTGAAGCGCAGTTGACCGAAAGGCCGCGCCCCCCGAGTCGATAGCGGCGCCCACCAGCAGCAGCGTCGGAAGCAGGACCATCGCAAAAATT
>JGI24770J26754_10003008_pt1 | contig 11383 bp, 8 predicted proteins | sample LakOneMetagenome_FD_26754 | JGI IMG/M metagenome (IMG submission 26754) | reverse complement strand
AGTCCTGATAGTAATCGGCGTCGGCGGCATAGGTGAAGCTGGCTCCGTCCACCGCGTCATAGTCGGAGGGGTGGCTGAGGCCGATGGCGTGACCTAGTTCGTGGACCAGGACCGAGCCACCATAGTTGTTGGTTGTAGGCGCGGTGTTGTAGCCCAACGTGGTGTTGATCCAGACATCGCCCGAGCGCGCCGTGACCGCCGGGTTGCCCGGCAGGTAGGCGAAGGCGACCGCGCCCTCCACGCCGCTGGAATAGTTGCCGAACAGGATCGAAGCCTGGTTCGAATAGGCCGCCTCTCCGGTCGAGCCCGCACCGACCCGGATGAAGGTGATGTTGGCGACGTCCGACCACGACGTCAGGGCCAGTTCCGCCTGCTGGATCTGAGCGGTGTTGAAACGCGAAAACCCGGCGGTGTCGTCGGGCATGGTGTCGGGCGCCGTCGAGCGGAAGCCATAGGTCAGGGTGTAGGATTGGCCGAGGGCCGAAGACCAGCCGGGCGCGAAGCCGACCAGGGTCAGCCCGGCCGTTTCAACAGTCAGGCTCGGTTTGCCGTTGACGGTCGCGCCGTCCCGGCCATCTGCATTGAGATAGAATTGCGGGTCTTCGGACCCCGCCGTGGCGAGAGTTTCGGTTTGGGAGACATCAACTGCCATGGCGACACTTACTCATGGAAAAGGTCCCCCGACCCGACCTTGAACCTAGTCCCGCTGTTCCGCCGCGACAATACTGCAACCCTTGCGACGGATGGACGCGTGGACAGTGAGCGTCAGCGGCGGTGAACGGAGCGTTACCGTCACCGCCACTGTTTTCTCTACACGGCCGCCTTCGTCCAGCCGCCGCCCAGCGCCTTGTAGAGGGCCACCACGTCGGTATTGACGCTGGTCTCGGCGACGCTGAGCGCGTCTTCGGCGGCCAGCAGCGTGCGTTCGGCGTCCAGCAGCACCAGGAAGTCGATGCCGCCTTCCTTGTACTGGATGCGCGCCAGTTCGGCCGCGCGGCGCGAGGCGGCGGACTGGTCGACCAAGCTCTTCAGCTGGGCCTGCCGCTCACGGTAGGAAACCAGGGCGTTTTCCAGATCCTCCAGCGCCCGCAGCACCGTCTGGTCATAGGCGGCCAGCGAGGCGTCGCCGCGGGCCTCTTGCGCCTTGAGCCTCGCATGAGCGCCGCCGAGGTCCAGAGCCGGCCAGCTGACGCTGGGTGCCAGCGACCAGGCCTGGCTGGCGCTATTGCCGAAGGTCGAGGACGAGCCCGACAGGAAGCCGACGAAGCCTGTCACCCGCACGCGCGGGAAGAGGTCGGCCGTGGCCACCCCCACCTTGGCGGTCTGGGCGGCGAGACGGCGCTCGGCGGCCTGAACGTCGGGCCGGCGGCGAAGCAGATCGGCGGCGTCGCCGATGGGCAGGGCCGCGATCCGGGGGCGGATCTCGGTCTCGCGGGCGACCAGCAGGGCGTCCAGCGCGCCGGGCCGCTGACCGGTGAGCACGGCCAGGCGGTGGTTGGCGCGCTTCTCGGCTGTGATCAGAGCGGGGATTACCGCCTCGGTCGCGTTGAGGCGCGCCTGCGCCGAGGCGACGTCGATGGGATTACCGGCCCCGGCGTCGAACCGCACGCGGGTCAGGCGGACGGTCTCGCGCTGGGTTCCGAGGTTGCGTTCCGCGACCGCGAGGCGAGCCTGCGCGCCGCGCAGTTCGAGGTAGTTCCGAGCCACCTCGGCGGCGATGGTCACCTGGGCGTCGCGCAGGTCGGCCTGGGCCGCGCCGCGCTCGGCCCGGGCGGCCTCAACGCCGCGCCGCACGCGACCGAACAGGTCGATCTCCCAGCCGGCGTCGAATCCGGCCTGGTAGGTGTCGCTCTCGACCCGCTGGCCGCCCGAGCCCGGCTGCTGCTGGTCGCTGGTCTGGTAGGTCCCGCTGGCGGCAACCCGGGGCAACTGATCGAGGCGCGCGTCCCTGAACAGGGCGCGGGCCTCGTCGACCCGGGCGACGGCGATGGCGATGTCCAGATTGTCGCCCAGGGCCTTGGTCACCAGCTGGTCCAGCACCGGATCGCCAAAGCCCTTCCACCAGTCGGCTTCGGGATTGGCGGCGGTGAAGGTGTCGGCGGCGGCGTTCTGGAACACCGCCGGTGGGGTGGTCGGGGTCTTGTAGTTGGGGCCGACGGCGCAGGCAGCGGCCAGCAACGAGACGCCGGCGACGAGGATCGCCTTCAGGGCGAGCATGGCTCTGGATCCCTTCCCGTCATGGCGGGCCCGGGCCGGGCGACCCAGGTGAAGCGGTCCAAAGGAGCTGAACTTGGCCCCGCTTGGGTCCCCCGCGTTCTGCGGGGGATAGCCGGTGTTCTGCAGTTGGGTTTGAACGAGGGCGGACATCAGTGCGCCTCCATGGTGGTCGTCGGAAGGGGGGGCGTCTTGACCGCCTTGCGGGCGGCGTTGCGACGGATGACGAAGTAGAAGATCGGGGTCAGGACCAGGCCGAAGACCGTGACGCCCAGCATGCCGGAGAACACCGCCACGCCCATCGCCCTGCGCATTTCCGAACCGGCGCCGTGGCTGACGACCAGCGGCCACACGCCCATGATGAAGGCGATCGAGGTCATCAGGATTGGCCGCAGGCGCAGGCGACAGGCTTCCAGCACCGCCTGCAGCGGCGTGTCGCCATGTTCCTCTCGCTCCTTGGCGAACTCGACGATCAGGATGGCGTTCTTGCAGGCCAGCCCCACCAGCACGATCAGCCCGATCTGGGTGAAGATGTTGTTGTCGCCATGGGTCAGCAGCACGCCGGCCAGGGCCGACAGCAGGGTCATCGGCACGATCAGGATGACCACCAGCGGCAGGGTCCAGCTTTCGTACTGGGCGACCAGCACCAGGAAGGCCAAGAGCACGCACAGCGGGAAGATATAGACCGCCGAATTGCCGGCCAGGATCTGCTGGTAGGTCAGCTCGGTCCACTCATAGCCCATGCCGTTGGGCAGTTCCTTCTTGGCCAGGTCTTCCAGCGCCTTCTGGGCCTGGCCCGAGGAATAGCCGGGGGCCGGGCCGCCGTTGATCTCGGCCGTGAGCACGCCGTTATAGTGGCTCTCGCGGTCGGGGCCGGTGGCTTCCTTGAAGCTGACGAAGCTGCCCAGCGGGATCATCTGACCATCGGCGTTTCGCGTCTGCAGGCGCAGCATCTGCTCGGGCTGCAGCCGGAAGCTCTGGTCGGCCTGGACATTGACCTCGTAGGTGCGGCCAAAGCGGTTGAAGTCGTTGACGTACAGCGAGCCCAGATAGACCTGCATGGTCTCGAACAGGTCGGTCAGAGACACGCCCGAGGCGCGGGCCTTTTCGCGGTCGATATTGGCCTCGATCTTCGGCACGCTGACCTGATAGGTCGAGAACACCCCGGCCAGGGCCGGATTCTTGCGGGCCTTGTCGATCAGGTTCTGGGTCTGCTTGTTCAGCTCGTCAGGACCCAGGCCCGCCTTGTCGACGATCTGCATGCGGAAGCCGCCGATCGTCCCCAGACCCTGCACCGAAGGCGGCGGGAAGACCGCGATCTGGGCGTCGGGGATGGCGCCGAACCTGGCGTTCAGCTCGCCGACGATGGCGCCCGCCGACATGGTCTTGCCGGTGCGCTCCTTGAAGTCGGCCAGCGGGAAGAACACCGCGCCGGAGTTGGGGCTGTTGATGAAGCCGTTGGCCGACAGGCCGGGGAAGGCCACCGAGTGCTTGATGCCCGGCACCTTCATGGCGATGTCGCTCATCTGGCGGATCACGGCCTCGGTGCGGTCCAGCGAGGCCGCGTCGGGCAGTTGCACCACGGCGACCACATAGGCCTTGTCCTGCTGCGGCACGAAACCGCCCGGGGTCTTGGCGAAGGCGCCGATGGTCAGCAGCAGAAGCACGCCATAGATGATCAGGCCGGCGGTCGACTTGCCCAGGCTCTTGGCCACGCCGTTGACATAGCCGTTGGAAGCCTTGGCGAAGAAGCGGTTGAACGGGTTGAACAGCCAGCCCAGGGCCGCGTCGATCATCTTCTGGAAGCGGTCCTTGGGGGCGTCGTGGCTCTTGAGGAGCACGGCGGCCAGGGCCGGCGACAGGGTCAGGGAGTTGAAGGCCGAGATCACCGTCGAGATGGCGATGGTCAGGGCGAACTGACGGTAGAACTGGCCCGACAGGCCGGTGATGAAGGCGGTCGGGATGAACACCGCGCACAGCACCAGGGCCGTGGATATGATCGGCCCGGTGACCTCGCTCATGGCCTTGCGGGTGGCCGCCGCCGGTTCGAGGCCGTTGGAGATGTTGCGCTCGACGTTCTCGACCACGACGATGGCGTCATCGACGACGATGCCGATGGCCAGCACCAGGCCAAACAGGGTCAGGGCGTTGAGGCCGAAACCCAGCATCAGCAGCACCGCGAAGGTGCCGACCAGGGAGACAGGCACGGCGATCAGCGGAATGATCGAGGCGCGCCAGCCCTGCAGGAACAGCACCACGACCAGGACCACCAGGATGATGGCCTCGATCAGGGTGTGGATCACCGAGTCGATACTCTCCTGCACGAAGGCGGTGGTGTCGTAGATGATCTCGTAGTCGACGCCTTCGGGGAAATCCTTCTTCAGCTCCTTCATCGTCTTCTTGATGTCGGCGGCCATCGCCAGGGCGTTGGAGCCGGGGCGCTGGAAGATCGGCATGGCCACGGCCGACTTGTTGTCGAGCAGCGAGCGCAGGGCGTAGTTGTTGGCGCCCAGCTCAACGCGGGCCACTTCGCCCAGGCGGGTGATCTCGCCGTTCTCACCCGAGCGGATGATCACGTCGCGGAACTGCTCTTCGTCGGTCAGGCGGCCAGGCGCGTTGATCGACAGCTGGAAGTCCGAACCCATGTTGGTCGGCGGCGCGCCCAGCTGGCCGGCGGCCACCTGGACGTTCTGCTCGCGCAGCGACTTGACCACATCGCCGGCCGTCATGTTCAGCGAGGCCAGCTTTTCAGGGTCCAGCCACACGCGCATCGAGTAGCTGCCGGCGCCGAAGATCTGCACGTCGCCCACGCCGTCAACGCGCTTGAGGCGGTCGCGGACGTTCAGCTGCGCGTAGTTGCTGAGGTACAGCATGTCGTAGCGGTTGTTGGGCGAGATCATGTGCACGACCAGGGTCAGGTCGGGCGAGGCCTTGTCGGTGGTCACGCCGATGCGCTGCACTTCCTGGGGCAGCTTCGGCAGGGCCTGGGCGACGCGGTTCTGCACCTGCACCTGGGCCTTATCGAGATCGGTGCCGAGGGCGAAGGTGACGGTCAGGATCATCGCGCCGTCGGAAGCCGACTGCGACGACTGGTAGATCATGCCCTCGACGCCGTTGATCGCCTGCTCCAGCGGGGCGGCGACGGTCTGGCCGATGACGGCGGGGTTGGCCCCCGGATAGGCGGCGCGCACGACCACGGTCGGCGGCACCACTTCGGGATATTCCGAGATCGGCAGGCGGGGCAGCGCCACCAGTCCGGCGATGAAGATGACGATCGAGAGCACGGCGGCGAACCGCGGTCTGCTCACGAAGAACTTGGAGAAATTCATGGGAGGCTTCCGGGGAGGAGGCGAAGAGGGGGCGTCAGCGCCGACCGGGGTGGTCGACGCTCTGCATTCAAGCCTTGGATCCGCGAGCCGAGAGACTCGCGGTTACTGGGTGATCAGCGCTGCTGGACGGTCTCGGCCAGAGCCACGCGTTGCGGGCCCGTCTCGAACTGGCTGAGGTCGCTGGACAGGTCGGTCTTGATGACGACGGGATTGACCGTGTCGCCCGGCTTGACCTTCTGCAGGCCGCCGACGATCACCCGGTCGCCGGGCTTCAGGCCCGAGCGGATGATGCGCAGGTTGCCGGCCAGGGGGCCGATCTCGACGGGGCGGTACTCGGCCTTGTTGTCCTTGCCGACCACGACCACGAAACGCTTGCCAAGGTCGGTCGCCACCGCGCGGTCCGGGGCCAGGGCCACGTTCTGCGAGGCGTCGCTGACCAGGCGGATGCGGGCGAACAGGCCCGGCGTGAACCGGCCGTCGCCATTGGCGAAGATNGCCCGGCCGCTGATGGTGCCGCTCTTGGCGTCCATGGCGTTGTCGATGAAGGCCAGCTTGCCCTGGTGCGGATAACCGTCCTCGGTCATCAGCCCCATATAGACCGGGCTCTGCTTGCCCCGCTCGGCGGCGGCGTACTTCAGGAAGGTCTGCTCGTCGGCGTTGAAGGCGGCATAGATCGGGGTGTCGGACACCACGGTGGTCAGCAGGTCGGCCTGGGTGACCAGGTTGCCCCGGGTGATCAGGGCCTTGGAGACGCGGCCTTCGATCGGCGAGACCACGCGGGTGAATTCCAGGTTCAGCCGGGCTGTCTGATAGGCGGCGCTGGCGGCGGCGAGGTTGGCCTGGGCGGCCTTTTCCTCGGACGACAGGCGGTCGAATTCGCTGCGGGCCAGAGCGTTCTGGTCGATCAGACGCTGGCCGCGCTCGCGATTGACGATGGCCAGATCCAGCTGGGCCCTGGCGCGGGCCACCTCGGCATTGGCGCGATTTGCCTCGGCCTGGAACGGGCGGGGGTCGATCTCGAACAGTACCTGGCCCTTGTGGACCCGGGCGCCTTCCTGGAAGCGGGCGCCGTCGACATAGCCGCCGACGCGGGGGCGGATCTCGACGGTGTCGATGGCCTCGAGGCGACCGGTGAAGTCGTCCCATTGGCGCAGCGACTTGAAGGCCACGGCGGTGATGGTGACCTGGGCGGGGGGCGGAGCGACCTCTTGCTTGGCCTGGGCGCCGCAGGCGGCCAGCACGGCGGCGGCCGCCAGGGCGGTCAGCGAGGTGAGGAGGGGTTGGATACGCATGGTAGATCCTGCCGAAGGGCGTGGAAAACGGGGAGGAAGGGATTTGGCGGTCATTCCCCGACCGTCATTCCCAGACGGGGCGCCGGGCGGATCGGCTGGACGGGGTTGCTGTCCAGTCGTGACCGGGGGCCGCCTTCGAGGCCTGTTTGATCCAATGGCGAATTGGACGGGCGTGAAGCCGCGCGGTTGCGATCCATCCCTCGGTTCGCGTGGGGGAACGGACGACCGGGACGGCGTGTTTGTTCGTGTCCAGGGGCATGGCGCGCCCTCCAAATGAGTTTATGGGATGGAATGTCGCGGGGCGGGCCACTTGACCTTCGTCCCTGCGAGGACGATTTAGGATGTGACGAGACCGTTCGGTATCATCGCCATGAGGCAGAGATACTGACCGGTCACTCTCACGTCAAGATGAGGTAGTTGAAAAATGGCCGCGAGAAATTCTGATGGGGGCAATTCAGCCGAGGCGGACGCCGCGGTCTGTGCGCCCGCATCGAAGCGCCCGGCCCGGGATCGAATCTTCGAGACGGCGCGTGAGCTGTTCTACCAGCACGGCATCCGGGCCGTGGGCGTCGAGACGATCGCCGCCGAAGCCGACGCCACCAAGATGACGCTGTACCGGAACTTCCCGTCCAAGGACGTTCTGGTGGCCGAGATCCTGCGCGAGCAGGAGAAGGACTACTGGATCTGGTGGGATCAGGTGACGTCCGCCTGTTGCGACGATCCGCGCGGCCAACTGGAAGCGGTCTTCGACGCCTTCGAGACCAAGGCCTGCAGCGGCGATGTGCATGGCTGCCCGCTGTCCAATGCCGCCATAGAGTTGCACGAGGTCGACCACCCCGCCCAGAAGGTGTCGGTGGCCTACAAACAGACCCTGCACGCGCGGCTGATCGACCTGTGCCAGCGCGCCGGCGCGCCCGACAATGACCTGGCCGACGGTCTCATGCTGTTGATGGAGGGCTCGTCCTCGGCCCGGGTTACCCTGGGCGCCGAGGGGCCAGTGCGCGCCGTGGCCCGGGCGGGACGGGCGCTGATCCGGTGCGCGCTGGGCGAGCGTTCGTAAAAACTGTCATCGCCGCCACCACCGGGCGGCGGCCGTCTTCGCGAGTGTCGACGCCCCAAGTCTCGCCGCCAGACAGGCCCGTCGCGGCCTTCTCGTAGCGATGCGCGAGGCTCATGGCCCTGGTGAGCCATTTGGCCAAGGCATTGTAACGCATTGTAAAAACAGACCCGTAACCTCTGGTCGCATTTCCGTTCATGGGGTCTAACAGTCGCATAACGCGAGTCTGGGATGAACATGGACCAAGCAATCACCCTGGCTTTGCGCGCCCCGAGCGGCGCGGATACGGGCGGGCGGTGAAGCTGTTGGTCTGGATGCAAAATATGGCCGACCGTTTGGGCATGGCCCCCGGCCGGAGCCCCACCAGGCGCTGGATGCTACGGTTCGCGGCCGCCATTATGGTCAGCCTGGCGCTATGGGCCCTGTTTCTGTGGGCGCTGATGCGGATCGTCGACTGGGCGGCGCCACTCTAGCGTGACATCGCGCGATCAGCGGATGACCGCAGGCTCTACCGCAGCTAGATTTCACGTCTGATCGGGGCTTCGCCGCAAGAGCGGTGATGAGGGAGCGGTGTCCATGCGTATCTTGGTGTTCAGCCTGGCGGGCGCGCTGGCCTTGAGCGGTTGCGCAACGGCGCCCACGGCGGTGCGGGAGGGCAGTCTCGCGGCCCTGCGTGGCCAGAGCCTTGCGCCGCTGAGCGGTCAGTCGGCGCCCACTGATGCGGCCCTGGCCAATGCGATTCAGGCCGGGGTTCTCAAGCGTCTGGCGGCGAGCGGCGCGGACGTCTCGGGCGGCAAGCCGCCGGCCTACCTGCTGCAGGTGGGCGTGGGCGTTTCGGCGCCGGCTGTTGGGGTCTCCGGCGTGGCCGGGGCGTCGTTCAAGGATACCGCCTGGCGCAGCGCGCCGACCAAGCGCCACTTCTGGAACCGTCGCGGTCCGGCCCATACGGCCACTGCCGTTGTGCTGGATGTCGCGACCGGCAAACCAGCTGCCTGGGCGACGGTGCGAGCCGACGCCGCCGACGCCGAAGTCACCGCCGATCGCCTGGTCCAGGCGCTGACCACGCCGACGCCCTAGTCGGGACGATATTCCGGCAGGCGCAGGGTAAAGGTCGCGCCGGCACCCGGCGCGCTGGAGCACAGGACGCCGCCACCATGGCGCGCTGCGGCCGCGTCAACAAAGGCCAGGCCCAGGCCGACGCCGCCGGCGGCTTCCGAGCCCGGCCGGTCGAACCGCTGGAACGCCCGGAACGCCATGGCCGCCTCTTCGGGCGAGAGGCCTGGCCCCTGGTCGCTGATCGAGACATCGACAAAGGCGCGGCCGTCCTCGCGGGTGGCCCGCGCCGAAACCTTGATCCGTGAACCCTCGGGGCTGTACTTGACCGCATTGCCCAGCAGGTTGACCACGGCCCGGGCCAGGACGCTGCGATCGCCCAGCACCATCAAGGGCGTGTCGCAGCCGCTCTGCTCGATCTCGATGTGGCGCTGGCGGCACTGCGGCCACAGCTCATCCACCGCCTCCACCGCAACGTCGCAGAGGTCGAGCGGCTCCATGGCCACGGGCGTCACCTCGGCGCGGGCCAGCTGCACGAAGCCGTCGGCCAGGGCGAGGGTGCGGCGGGCGCAGGCGGCCAGGCGATCCGACACGTCCTGAGGCAGGTCGGGCGTCGTCGCCAGAAGGGCCAGGATCGAGGTCTGCGGCGAGCGCATGTCGTGGGTCAGAAGCTGCAGGGCCTGCTCGCGTTGGCGCATGGCCGCGGTCAGGGTGGTGATGTCGGCCAGTCGCACGATCCAGCCGGCGCTCTCGCCGGCTTCGTCCCGCCGGAACACGGTCTGGGACTGATAGGCGCGACCGTCGCTCAGGTGTAGGTCGACCGGTTCGATACGCTCGGCCTCTGGCGGCCAGGACTCATCAAAGGTGCGGCCCAGGGGCTCCAGGGCGTTGAGCAGGGAGGCCACCGAGGCGCCCGCCAGAGGCAGGTGGGTTCCGCGCAGCAGGGTCTGGGCGGCGGCGTTGGCGGCGATCACCCGCCGCCGGGCGTCCAGCACGACGGTGGCGTCGGGCAGGCTGAACAGGGCGTCCGCCGAGAAGCGGCGCAGGTCCTCGATCCGGTTGATGGCGGCGCCCAGGCTGAGCGCCTGGCGGGCGACGAGATCGCTCTCGAACCCCTCGGCCGGCGGTGTGTGGGTCACGGGCAACAGGCGGCGCAGCTCGCGGCCCAGCAGGTCGCTGACCCGGCCCAACTGCCCCCAGCCCCAGACCAGCGATACGGTCGCCAGACCGATGATCGTCGCTACGGGCGACAGCCAAAGGTCAAGCCGCCAGAAGAAGGCGCAGCTCAGCGCCAGGGCCAGGCTCGACAGGCCGACCACCAGCATCAGATTGGCGCGCGGCGGCAGCACCAGCAGGCCTGCCAGCAACAGCCAAAGCAGGCTGAGCGCAAAGACGATACGACTGACCAGACCGGCCGGGCGGATCATCGCGCCGCTGCGCAGCCCATCAAGGATGCTGGCCTGAAGCTGGACGCCGGTCATGCTGGCTGCGTCGGGTGTCACCGGGGTCGGAAAGGCGGGCCCCAGACCCGGCGCGGTCATGCCGACGAAGACCGTGCGGCCGGCGATCAATTCCGATGGGACATTTCCGGCCAGCACATCGGAAAACGAAAGGCGCGGAAAGCGATCCGGCGCGCCGGCGAAGGGGATCAGCAGGCTGGTCTCGGCGCCGCGCGTCACGTCGCGCGCGTCGATCGCGCGCGTGGCCCGATGGACCACGGTCATCAGGTCCGGACGCAGGTCAGGCCCAAAGGCCTCGAACGGCGCCATGCGCCTGACGACGCCGTCGGCGTCGAACATGACATGGACCAGGCCCAGGCCGGCCGCGCCACGCGCGATCTCGGGGCGTGGGCCGACCAGTTGCTGCGGCGCGCCTTCGCCTGGGCCGGGCTCGATGAATTGCGGCAGATAGACCCGTCCCGACAGGGCGATGGAATTGGCCAGGGTGACGTCATCGCTGGGCGTGGCCGCAGGCTGGCTGAACAGCACGTCATAGACGATGGTTCGCGCGCCGGCCTGGCTGAGATGGTCGATCATCCGGGCGTGGGCGGTGCGTGGCCACGGCCAGGCGCCCATGTCCCGCAGGCTCTTTTCATCGACCTCGACGATCAGGATCGAGGGATCGACCGGCCGCGACGAGGCGCGTTGCAGAGCGTCGTAGAGGATGTTGTCCAGGCGCGTCGTCAGCGGGCTGGCAGTCAGGCCGGCCAGGGTCAGGCTGGTCAGGGCGGCCACCAGCAGCCAGGCCAGCAAACGCCGGCGCGGTGAAGCGGCCGCCGGGTCAAACAGTCTGCCGGGCGAGTTCAAGATCTAGCGACCGATCTGCAGCGTCTGCATCGGCCCGACCTTTTCAGCGAAAGTCCCGCCCTTGAAGCGCACCGCGCTGACCCGCCAGCCATAGGTTCCAGGCGGCAGATCGGTGAGCGTCATTTGCGGCTC